>Ga0114967_10003458_pt1 | contig 12948 bp, 15 predicted proteins | sample M_130628_MF_Meta_FD_92639 | JGI IMG/M metagenome (GOLD analysis project Ga0114967, IMG submission 92639) | Freshwater microbial communities from Lake Montjoie, Canada to study carbon cycling - M_130628_MF_MetaG | ecosystem: Environmental > Aquatic > Freshwater > Lake | place: Lake Montjoie... | reverse complement strand
TGATAGAAATTTAGTATTATCAACGGTAACCGGTTCAATAAATCAGGCAACTGCTTCATTACAACAATTTACCGCATCTCAAGATAGTAGAAACTTAACACTCTCAACTGTAACTGGTTCTCTTATAGGAATCACAAATGGTTTAATGGCATTCACTGCGGCTTTAGATAATACATACGCAACTGATGCACAACTTTATCAATTATACCAATCTACTCGTTCATTGGAATTACATAGTGGTTCAATGATAGGTGTGACAAATGGTTTAATGGCATATACGGCATCTAATACTTCTTTGAATACTGGTTTAAGAGGTGAAGTTGATGGTATTGAAGCATATACTGCATCTTTAAAAGGACAAGCAATTGTATCTTCATCAACGCAAGTTAGAAATTATGATGTATTTGCATTAAACTCTAACTTATACATTTCAACTGGTTCTTTAATTGGAATCACAAATGGTTTGATGGCATTTACCGCATCATTGGATAACACATACGCAACTGATGCACAACTTTATCAATTGTATCAGGCAACGGCTTCTATACAATTTCAAACGGCATCACTATTACAATTTACAGCTTCACAAGATAGTAGAAACTTTACATTATCACAAATAACTGGGTCATTTAGAGGAGAAATTGGGGGATTGGAAGCTTATACAGCATCTTTAAAAGCAGCAGCAATTGTATCATCATCAACTCAAATACAAAACTATGATGTATTCGCATTAAACTCTAACTTATATAATGGTACGGGTTCTTTAATAGCAATTACAAATGGTTTGATGGCTCTAACTGCATCAATGAAGAATAGTACAATAGTATCTTCATCAAATCAATTAGGTGAGATAGCTGGATTGCAAGCATTAACCGCATCATTTAAAGCAGCAGCAATTGTATCATCATCAACACAAATACAAAACTATAACTTATTTGCACAAACAGCATCTGCAAATACTTTCTATGGTAATCAAATATTTAGTGGTTCGGTAACTATAAGTGGTTCAAATACATTGATAGGTACAAAAACAATTACTGGTAGTGTATTCATTACGGGTTCTAAAATAATTGTTGGTTCTAATACTGTTATAGGTACAAATACATTTAGTGGTTCGGTATATGTAAGTGGTTCGGTATATGGTAATGTAACGGCTCAACCTGTTGCATCAAATACTTCATCGATTGATATTAGTACGGCAAACTTCTTTACTATAACATTAGGTAGTGGTACTGGAACTTCTGGAGTAACAACACATATATCAGCAAGTAATATGAGACCAGGTCAATCAGTAAACATATTGATAACAACTGGTACAAACTCATCAGCATCATTTAGTACAAACATAAAACAACCATCTGGTTCATTCTACCAACCAACATCTGGAAGTGGAAAAGCAGATATATTATCACTTGTATCATTTGATACAACAAGTCTTTATTTAGTAGCAGTAAACCAAATGATATAGTATGTTTTTCAGACCATTAGCCCATTATAAGAAAGCAATAGCAAGAGTAGTAAGTATTTTTATACCAAATTTAATTTTTGATTTGGATGCAGCTAACTTTTCTGCTGTTCCAACTAATGGTGTATCGACAGATGCAACTGGTACTTATACATTAACAACAAATGCTGGTTCTTCTCTTACTTGGGATAGTGCCAATGGTGGAACATTCGCTAAGTCAAATAGTACTGGAACTGATTATATTATTGGTGGCCCAAACTATGTTACCTCACAAAGTTATACGGTATTTATGGCATATAAGTTATCAGCAACATCGCCTGGTAGATTATTAAACACACAAAGTGAAGCAAGTAAAGATTGGTTAATGGGTGCATATAATGGTAATCCAGATACGTTCTATCCAAACTTTAGTGTGAACTTACCATCAACGGGAGCTGATACGGCTTGGCATTTTGGATGGGCAACATGGGATACTACTACAAACACCGGTAAATTATATACAGCTACATCTACTGCACCAACCACTCATTCTTTCACAGGAACAAATGCTGGTGGTGGTGGATTCAATCAATTAAGATTGTTTAGCCGTTCATCGGGTTCAGAAGTTCAATCAGGTAATATTGGGTTTGTTAAAGTATATAATGGTGTATTGGATATATCAACTATTCAATCCTTACATGCAACTTACAAAGCGAGATTCGGATATTAATAATAATTAGATGAAACAATATAATGTTGCGTTAAAAGCCGATATAGATTACGATGGGTTTTGGAATGATATGGAATCCGAAACCGATGGCTTACTTTATATTCCAAATCGTAGAGTAGAATTTACAAATGAAAGACCGGCATCACTTCGTCAATGTTGGTATTTACTGACAGATGAAGAAGCAGAATTACTTAGACAAGATGATAGAGTATATTGTGTAGAGATACCACCTGAATTCAGAACGGATATCATTATGGCACCCCGAGTTACTCAAACTGGGGATTTTACAAAAACAACTTCTGATAGTGGAGCATATGTAAACTGGGGATTGATTCGTTCATCAAATGCAACAAACGTTTATAGTACGGGTACAACCACAGCATTAAATTATACATACACATTAGATGGTACTGGTGTTGATGTTGTAATTCAAGATAGTGGATTGCAAGTAGACCATCCCGAATTTCAAGATGGTAGCGGTAATACAAGAGTTCAACAAATAGATTGGGCAGTAGTAAGTGGATTGGGGTTTACTCAAAACGTAAATCATTATAGAGATTACGATGGGCATGGTACTCACGTAGCTGGTATTGCTGTTGGTAAGACATATGGTTGGGCAAAAAACGCAAGAATATATTCCGTTAAGTTAAATGGTTTGGAAGGTAGTGGTGATAGTGGTACTGGTATTTCATCAACATATGCATTTGATTGTATAAAAGTTTGGCACACATCTAAAGCAGGAAGTAGACCAACGGTAGTTAATATGAGTTGGGGGTATTTGGATGTTTATAATTCAGTAACTTCGGTAAATTATAGAGGTACATCATATACTGATGTATCAACAACAGGTAACGCAACGTATAGACAAACTACTTATGGTATTAAAAATATAAGTGGGGCATCTTATGGTTATACTTATATATGTAATGTCAGAGTTGGTTCTGTTGATGTGGATGTTGAGGAATTGATTGCAGCAGGTGTAGTGGTTTGTATAGCAGCTGGTAATAGAAATTTTAAAATAGATTCTTCTGGTGGTACTGATTATAATAACTCGGTAGTTACTGACCAAGGTACAAAATATTATCATAGAGGTTCATCCCCTATGAGTCCAAACGCAATAATAGTTGGTTCTGCTGATAGTACTGCATATAGTTCAACTTTAGACCAAAAAGCAACTTATAGTGAAGCTGGTCCTGGTGTTACAATATATGCACCGGGTACTGATATTATGAGTTCAACATCTACTACAAATAGATGGGGTACTGGTTCTCAAAACTATTATTTAAATTCATCATACAAACAAACAAATATTAGTGGTACTTCTATGGCATCACCTCAATTAACTGGGGTATCTGCATTAGTATTACAATTAAATCCATCATATACCCCAGCACAAGTTAAAACATCACTAACTTCAAATGCAACGGCTACTATATACACAACTGGATTAAATAATGATTGGAGTAGTACCATAAGTTTATTAGGTTCATCTCAATATTTTTTATACGCAAATTATCAATCTGCTGCAACTACGACTACAACAACTGCCGCTCCAACTACTACAACAACTGCCGCTCCAACTACTACAACAACAGCAGGACCAACTACAACAACAACTACTGCCGCACCAACAACCACAACCACAACTACCACAACCACAACCACAACTACCACTACAACAACTCTGGCACCAATACCAATAGTAACTACTTGTACTGAATATTTGTGTAGAGCTAATAAAGGTGGTTATATATATTGGACTGATTGTGGTTCAAAGAAACCAGCTGCAGCTATGATTAATTCTGGAAAAACAAAAACAATAACATCATTAACATATCCAACGCAAGAAAGTGGAGCGGGTATCCGAATTACTGAATTATCAAGAACAGAGACTGTGGTTTATATATCACAATAATCAAACAATATATACTTATTAGTAATTGATAAACATAAGAATAAGTAATGCCAGCTGTTAAAATTTATAGAGTATCTGTTACCGGTAATAATAGTTCATACGTTCAATGGGTAGATTGTAGTGGTTATACCCCACCGGCACAATTAATAAATTCACGCTTAAAATCAATTGGGTTTGAGGCACAAGTTGGTACTGTAACAACATCAGCACCAGCAACATTAGAGATAGTGGGAGATGGAAATCCTGATTGTTCTGGTACAGGTAATTCTGAAAATCTAACAACTACAACTACTGCTGCACCTGTTATAACTACAACAACTACAACAACTACGGCAGCTCCAGCAACTACATTGATTTTACGATATGATGCTACATCAGTATCATCTGCATGTAGTGGAACTACTGCAACTTATTATGTTAAAAATGGTAATCAGTTTGTTAATAGTACCCAATTATTTACTAATAGCGGATTAACATCTGTTGCACCAAATGGATATTATTCAGATGGAACTAATTATGCAATTGTTTCATATAGAGGAGTTTTAAGTGACAAGGCGAGTTGTATTTCTGCAACTACAACAATACCACCAACTACTACAACTACGACTACTACAACAACTACGACTACAACTACGGCAGCACCAACAACTACAACAACTACGGCAGCACCAACAACTACAACAACTACGGCAGCACCAACAACTACAACAACTACGGCAGCACCAACAACTACAACAACTACAACAACTACGGCAGCACCAACAACTACAACAACTACAACAACTACCACTACAACAACTGCAGCTCCAGCATACACTTTGGTTGATGTAAGTACACCTTGTGCTGCTAGTGGAGGATGTGCTACGGCCGGAACTTCTAGAATATACTTTGATTCTTCCGATTATGCGGCATTTATAGCTAATGGTAATCAATTTAGTGGTATTGGTGGAACGCCTAATAGTTGTACCGCTATAGCTAGGGATTCTTCTGGAAACCCATTAAGTACAAGATATCATTTAGAATTTGATACCGGTGTTTGTTGGAAAATAACAAATGGCAACTTTACAAAGAACGCTACTCAATGTTAAAAATTATAAAATAAAATAATTATATACAAATAAAGGTTATGAAGAATTTACGTTTCGTATGTGCCCAACCCGCAATTCCATATTACACTTGGCAGGTTGAAGTAATGATACATAATTTTATTGAAATGGGAGTTAATCCAAATAATATGGATATAGTCTGTTATGCGGAAAATGGAGTAATTCCCGAACAATGGCTCAAATTAGCAGAAAGATACAATTACGTTAGATTTTTCTTTTATAGTGATACCAGAAGAAATAAGGGATACACATCTTCAATACGTCCAAATATATTAAGACAGCACTGGAGAGCTAGACCGGAGATACATAATGATACTATTTTTTATCATGATTGTGATATTGCTTTCACAAAACCAATTTCAGAATGGATAACTTATGAAATGATTAACGATGATAATTGGTATGGTTCTGATTGCCGTTGGTATATTTCTCATTCTTATATAAAATCAAAAGGAGATGATGTGTTAAGAGCTATGTGCTCTATAATGGATATCGATGTAGGGGTTGTTGAGGAAAATGAATTAAATGGAATTGGTGCACAATATATAATGAAAGGAATTGATTTTGGATTTTGGCAGATGGTAGAAATGGAATGTGAAAAGTTATTTGTTAATATTACTGAATTGAATAGGATTAAAAAGTTAGATGACCCAACGTATCACGAAATACAAATATGGTGTGCTGATATGTGGGCTGTATTATGGAATGCTTGGAAGTTAGGATATAAAACTATATGCCATCCTAATTTAGAATTTAGTTGGGCAACATCTCCTGAAAACCTATGGAATAGTTGTAATATATTTCATAATGCTGGCGCTGTAAATTCAACAAGTGGATTATTTTACAAAGCAGACTATATGAATAAACTTCCATATAATCAAAATTTAAATATTAAAGAAGGAACAACTTCATATGAATATTGGAAACTAATACAAAACACAGCAAAAAAATCAATATTAATATGAGTGTAAAAGAACAATTTGAAAAATATAAAATACATCAAATGCAATTAGACCCATATGGTGTATGTAATGCAAGATGTTGGTTTTGTCCAGTAAAATATAAAGGAAATCCAATAGAAGGTAAAGAAATTATGAGTCCTGAATTATTAGAAAAAATAATTAAAAATCTAATTGATGAAAGAGAAAAGCCTGATGGATTAGTTCATAAAAATTTTGGAGGATTTTATACTGCGCACTATAATGAAATTCTTTTATATCCACATTTTGAAGAATTATTAAAAATATGTGAAAAATATAGATTGTGTTTTATGGTACTTTCAAACGGAGTACCTTTAACATCTGATAAAGTTGATTTAATTACAAAGTATAGACATGTTGTAAATGGTATTTGTTTAAATATACCAGCCTTTGATGCGGAAACTTGGAGTAAGAGAAGTGGTATTAATATAAAACAATTTGACAAGTTAATATCTAATGTAAATTATGCAATGACACAACTCCCAACTATGGTAAGGAATAAATCATTTTCAATTCAAGTAAATGGTTCTAATCATAATTCATTTAGTGATAAAGGCGGTTGGTTGGATAAAGGACCCGAATTCCCAATTGATATGGATTTAGACCCAATAACAGGTGAATTGGCAACTCAAACAAATAAAGCAAGAGAATTGTTTCCCGGCTTACAAGTATTTGATGTACCATCCTTAATTGATAGAGCTGGATTGTTAGACCACATAATGACTAATAAAGAAGCAATAAAAAGAAATTTGCAAAGAGGTGATGAAACTAAAAAAGTAATTGGATGTGGTAATGGTAGAGAAGTTGGTGGAAGGCCGGTTGGTTGGGTACACGTAAATGCAGCAGGTAAAGTATTCTTATGTTGTAATGATTATGATATGGAAGTTCAGTTTGGTGATTTTAAAACGCAAGAATTAAAAGATTTTTGGGGTAAAGAAGAACATCAACAAAAAGTACAACAATCATATGATACTATATGTAGAGGATGTGCATCAGCACTGTTTGAATAATTAAAAAAAAGATACTTATAAAAAACTAAAAGTTATGATATATTGGTTCACAGGACAATCTGGTACGGGTAAGACAGTTTTAGGTACTAAACTAAAAGATTTTTTACAAACTGAAAAACGCAATTGGAGAAAAGATGTTTTTCTTATAGATTTACCACACCATTCTCAATTAGGAGAAGCTCAAATTATTTCAAGCTTTTTATTGAAAAATAATTGCGATGTAGTAGTTGCAATAACAGACATATCAAAGCAACATAGAGAAGAATTTAAAGCTTTGATAAATGATAATATAATAGAAATATATGTTCATAATAATCGTAAAAAAAATAAAGATTTACCAAAAATAGATGGGTACGAGCCACCAACGGAAAACTTCTTTGAGTTAGATACAACATCAGATAATCCAACACAATCATTTAATAGATTAATACACTATTTAAAGGAAACGGATAAATTATAAAAAAATAAATTTGATATACTTATATGTAGAAATACACAATAGTATATCAATTTAGTTATATGGAAGAACAAGAAGAAGTTAAAGGGTTTCCAAACTTTGACCCTACGAAAGATTTATCATTAGCACCTCAACGAAGAACAAAAAGAGGATTAGGTGCTAGGCCTTTATTGGAAAGTGAAATAAAGGGAATACAAACAAAAGCCCGTTCAGCGGCTGAAGCAGCAAGATTATTAGGTGTATCATACAACACATACAAAAAGTACGCAAGAGAATATAAGATTTTTGAAGATTTAAAGAATCCACATGGTATTGGTATTCGTAGGGGCAATTCTACATCAGGTGGGTTTCATTCTTTGGATGAGATATTAGCTGGTAAGCATGTAAATTATCCAATATGGAAATTAAAAAAAAGATTATTGCTTAATTCCTATATGGAAGAAAAGTGTAACAATTGTGGATTTTGTGAAAGACGGGTGACTGACCATAGAGTTCCATTGGTTTTGGACTTTTTGGATGGTAATCGTAAAAATTTCTTATACGATAACCTTAGAATGTTATGTTTTAACTGCTCATATCTAATAAATGGTAATCTCACAGGTCCTAAAAAAGAATATGAGTATTAATTTGGTAGTTTGGTAAAATTATCGTATATTTGTATAAACAATTTAAAAATTATAAATTATGGCAAAGTATTTTGAAGTTACGGTAACCGTCCATCACGAAGTAGATGGTGGTAAAGGTGGTACAAAAATTAAAAAAGTAAAAGAATCTTATTTAGTAGATGCTATGAGTGTTACTGAAGCAGAAGCTAAAGTAGTAGGTGAATTTGAATCGGCAGGTATTACTGTTGATTATGAAGTATCTGCAGCTAGAGAGAGTAAAATCATTCAAGTAATAGAAAGCAAGAAAAAATAATGGGAATCGAAACAAAAATCGAAGAAGTTAAAGAGGTAATAATGAAAAGAGTTCCACCGGGTGATAGATGGTCACCTGTTGGTTCTCCATCGGTTACTTTGGATAGTTTGACTGATGCATTGGAATATCACTTCCAAACAACAGGGCAAACCGAATTTTTCCTGTCTGCTAGAAAAGGGACAGTAGAGGTTATCCACACACAAGAGGTTCAGGTTGAGAAGCCTGTTACCAAATACTCCCTATATGGAGAGGACTAAAAATCATTATGTTTAACAAAAAACATAATACTTATATAAATAACACAAAAAACAAACAATTATGAGTACATTCGCTATCGTAGTATTGGTTATCGCAATCGGTGCCGTTGCTACATTTATCGCTATGAAAACCGGTAAGGTTAAAGATGCTAACAACAACAACATTCCTGATGCTATCGAAGAAAAGGTAGAGGAAGTTAAAGAAGTTGCTAAAAAAGTAAAAGCAGTTGCTGAAAAAGTTACTAAAGTTGCAAAGACTGTTGTAGTAGAAAAGAAAGCTACAAAGAAGCCAGCAGCTAAGAAGGTAAAATAGTATAGAAATATACGTCAATAGGTTACAGTTACACTTTATGTTAAAATGTAACAAATGGCAAAATCAGTAGGTTCAGCTAACAAAGTATCTTTTGGTAAAAGAAAAACTGGAAAGATTAGTGGAAGAAAATCATACGGTCCAAAGGCACAAAAGCCAAAAACGTATAGAGGACAGGGTAAGTAATTAAAATAAAGAAGTTATGAAAATATGGTTATGGAGATTACTCGGACTATTGTTCGTAGGTTGCGCATACATTGGGGCTATTGTTCCTGGCGTACCAATGACAACCTTTGTTATATTGGCCGCATGGGCATTCGCTAAGAGTTCACCAAAGTTAAATCATTGGTTGCACACTCATCCTAAATTCTCACCTTATTTAATTCGCTGGGAAGAAAAAAGTATTTATCCAACAAAAGTTAAATGGATAATGGTCATCACTATGGCTATTAGTTATTCCATATTATTATTCACAATACATAAACCAGCAGCACTTATTGGTATTGGGGCATTTATGTTATTTTGGGTAGTATGGGCTTGGAGATTTCCGGGTTCAGAAGCAGAATACGAGCGTAGAAAGAAAGCTGGTGAAAAAATTGGTTGGACAAAATGATATTAATTTCACATAGAGGGAACATAGATGGTAAGAAGCCACACTTAGAAAACAATCCGAATTATATTAATGAGGCATTGAACTTAGGTTACGATGTTGAAGTTGATGTGTGGTTTGTTGATGGTAAGTTTATGTTAGGACATGATGAACCATTATACGAAACTGATTATAAGTTTTTGATGAATGAAAAGTTATGGTGTCATGCTAAAAGCTTGGATGCATTATTTGAAATGAAAAAATATGCTATTCATTATTTTTGGCACGAAGAAGATACTGTAGCACTTACATCTAAAAATTATGTTTGGGCATACCCTGGCAAACAACCAATCAAAGGAAGTATAGCAGTATTGCCTGAAAGAGATAATGATAATGTGTTATTATGTAAGGGTATATGTTCGGATTATATAAAACGATATAAATGAAAATAGCACTTTGTTTTTCTGGGAATATAAGAGACCTAAATGAAACCAAAGAATTTTGGACAGCGCTTATAGAAAAATATAAAATAGATGTATATGCTTCATTGTGGGATATTGAGAATGAAGAATTGGGAGATACCTTAAATAATTTCCTAAAAATATATACACCTAAGAAATATGAAATTGAGAATTATAAAATATTCAAAGAAACAACACAGGATTTGGCATCGCTTAATATACAACCGCCAGGCACATTAATATCTGTTCTACAAGAATCATCAAAAGCGTTTGGGCAGTTATCAATGTACTATAAAGTTTGGAAATGTAATATGCTATCTAAACAATTAGGTATAGAATATGATTTAGTTATAAGAGCAAGATTGGATACTGTATTTGATGAAAATTTAGATATTACTAAAAATGATATGTTGAATGTTCCAATAGGAGCTATGATGGTACAATCGTTTAAAAATTCCGATGGATTGAACGATTGTTTTGCCTATGGGCCCCCAAAGATAATGGATTATTATTCGTTTATATTTTTACAAATGATGGAATATTTGAAGGATGGGCATTACGCGTTTCCACCCGAACATTTTTTAGCCGTACATTTTAGTAAGATAAAAATAGGTATTAGATATATTCCAACCTATATGACAATAACAAGAGTATCTAAAGGTACTCCGCATGATTTGTACAATTATTTTGTAACTAATCCAACCGAGTATATAGTAAGTAGTGATTGGATAGAGTTTATTCCGGATTCAAACTATTCTTTTAAAAAAGAAATAAAAAACGATTTTATCGTTTAAATAAATAGTGTTATATTTAATACAAATAAAAGCACTATGAATGTAGAAAATAAAATAAAAGATATTATAGATATGTTAGAAGATGCTATCTCATTTGAAGATTGGAATAGGGTTGAAGAAGCACAAAAAGAGCTAACATTTGTATTTGAAGAAATGCAATCAACATTTCCTATGGAGGGTTGGGATGAAAATGATGTAGATTAAATACATAATATATAACTTGTTGATTATCAATAGGTTATAAAAATCTTTAAAAAAAGTACCTAAAATGTTTGGTGGTATCAGGTATTAGTTGTATATTTACATATAATTAATTCACAAAAACCCCTTTATATGAGTTGGTACGAAGATTTCAAAACAGGCACAAAGGATTATCTAACTAAAGGTAATTCAAAACAATCAAAAACTACAAGTTATAGTAAGTATGGTAGTTCGTCTTGGTGGATGAGTGATTGGGATGACACGAGTTATTCTAATTCATTTACTACTAACACACAAACCAAGTCTAAGAACTTGTATAAGATGGCGGCTCATCGTAGAGCAATCGCCAATTTCGTAAGTATCGTAACTGGCAAGAACATTCCAGTTAAGTTTAATACTAAAGGTAATTCATATACCGATGGTACTACGGTAGTAATTTCATCCAAAGTAGCAGAACCAAATGAGTTTGACCCGGCAGTAGGGTTAGCATTACACGAAGGTTCACACATTAAGTTATCCAATTTTAAGTTATTGGCCGATATGTATAAATCTATCGAAAAGGTAGTTGGACCGGCTAAGTTAAAAGAATGGTTAGAAACCGCAAATAAAAAAGGTGTTGAAGATGTTATCTATACCGTTAAGGATATTCTTAATTGGGTAGAGGATAGACGTATTGACCAATTCATCTTTGATGGAGCACCTGGTTATAGAGATTACTATCGTTCAATGTATGATAAGTACTTTAATGACCCGGCTATTGATAAAGGAATGCAATCCGATGAACTCAAAACGGAAACAATGGATGCTTATATGTTCCGTTTGATTAACTTACATTCTAAATTCAGTAAGGCAAACGCACTTAAGGGATTGAATGAGATTACAAAGATAGCTAAGTTATCAGATATCAATCGTTTAAAATCTACGGATGATGCCTTAGTAGTAGCTTGTGATATCTTTGATGTTATCTTAAGATGTATCGATGAGGCTCAACAAAAAGCTGAGAACAAAGCTAATGGTAAGAAACAAAAAGCTAATGGACAAGGACAAGGTGCACCGCAAGCAGGTGAGGGTGAGCAAGAAGCTGGTGAAGATGATATCGATGTTGAGATTGGTGAAGATGATAATGATGATAATGATGAGAGTGAAGATTTTGATGAGGCTGGTGGTGATAACGAAGTAGCTGAGGAAGGTAAGGGAGTTGTGGGTAAGATTAAAGCTGTGTTAGGTGGTAAAGGTAAGAATGCTAAGCCCGCTGAAGGTAAGTTATCTCAAAGACAAATGGATATCCTTAAGAAGAAAATTGAAAAGCAAAAAGAATTCTTAAGAGGTGAGATTAAGAAAGGTAACGTATCTTCAAATGAGAATAAACAATTAGATACTATCGACCAATCAGGTACCGAATTAAAGACGGTAGGACAGGAATTGGCAAATGGAGTTGTTATAACTAAAGGTATTGATTGTATCGTTGTTAAAAAGATGAATCAATCGTTATTAGAGAGTGCTGATTTTCCATTGGCTGATTTAAGATATAACGCTAAGGATGGTGAGCATCAAAACTCGGTACAATGTGCTAGTGAAGTTATCGAAGGTATTCGTATCGGAACGGTATTAGGTAAGAAATTGCAAGTTCGTAGTGAGAGTAGAGAAACAATATTCAATCGCCAATTAGTTGGTAGAATGGATAAGAGAATGATTTCATCTTTAGGTTTTGGTAATGAGCATGTGTTCTTTACAAAAGAGATTGATGCATATAAGAAAGCTAACTTACATATTTCA
>Ga0114967_10003457_pt1 | contig 12949 bp, 8 predicted proteins | sample M_130628_MF_Meta_FD_92639 | JGI IMG/M metagenome (GOLD analysis project Ga0114967, IMG submission 92639) | Freshwater microbial communities from Lake Montjoie, Canada to study carbon cycling - M_130628_MF_MetaG | ecosystem: Environmental > Aquatic > Freshwater > Lake | place: Lake Montjoie... | reverse complement strand
GGTTTCCAGCCTGCCCACGATGCCGATGCCACCACATTGCTCCGCAGGGTGACGTTTGATTTTATCGGCCTGCCTACCTTGCTGCAGGTTGTGGAGGAATATCTGGCCGATGCCGCGCCCGATCGCTACGAGCGGTTGGTGGAGCGGTTGCTCGCCTCGCCCCGGCACGCCGAGCGGATGGCGATGTGGTGGCTCGATCTGGTGCGCTACGCCGACACCGTCGGCCTCCACGGGGATCAGGAGCATGCCAGTTCTCCCTACCGCGATTGGGTGATCAAGGCGTTGTACGACAACCAGCCATTCGACCGGTTCACTGCCGTCCAACTGGCGGGAGATCTCCTCTCCCCTCTGCCGGGTGAGCATGCCGAGGATCTGGTTTTGGGGAGTGCCTACAACCGGCTGCTGCAGACCACGCACGAGGGAGGCCGCCAGGCCAAGGAATGCCGGGCTACCTACATGGGCGACCGAGTGCGCAATGTGGCGAGCGTGTGGCTGGGGGCAACGCTGGGATGTGCCCAGTGCCACGACCACAAATACGATCCCTACACAGCCCGCGATTACCATGCCATGGGGGCCTTTTTTGCCGATGTGGATGACGAAAAGCATCTCGAAAACGGTACCAACAGAGCCTTCACGCGGCGCGATCCCGAGATTGACATCGTCGGCCCCTTCGACCGCGAGAAGAGTGAGTCGCTGCAGGCCCGTCTGCGGCACCTCGACGACCAGCTTCCCGCGCTCACGCTCCCTCCGCTTTTGCCTCCGGCCGAAGAGGATTCTGAGGGGCTGATCGCCATGCGCAGCGAGCGGGAGAAAGTAGAACGGGAACTTAAAAGCCTGAAGCGCCGGATGATGGTGACTCAGGTGCTGGCGACTCCCCGCGAAGTTCGCATCCTGCCCCGGGGCAACTGGCTCGATGAGACCGGCCCGCTCGTAGCGCCGGCGATCCCGGCCTTTCTCGGCACCCTCCAGCCAGCCCCGCCGGCAGCGGCCACGGGTGCCGCAGAGCCTGCCCGGCTGACCCGTGCCGATCTGGCCCGCTGGCTGGTGACGCCCGTGGCGGCCGGAGGCGTGGGGGAACTGACAGCCCGAGTGGAGGCCAACCGGATTTGGGCCCTATTTTTTGGCAGCGGATTGTGTCGCAGCCTTGGCGACTTCGGCGGCCAGGGAGAGCCGCCCGACCATCCCGAACTGCTCGATGCTGTGGCGCTGGAATTCATCGGCAGTGGCTGGGATATCCGCCACCTGATCAGGCTCATCGTCACCAGCCGCGTTTATCAGCAGTCGTCGGCGGCCGCGGCAGAGCTGTTGGCCCGCGATCCCGACAACCGGTTGCTCGCCCGGCAGGGTCGCTGGCGGTATCCGGCGGAGGGAGTGCGCGACGCTGCCCTGTTGGCCAGCGGGCTATTGGAGGAAAAACTTGGCGGCGCAAGCTGCCACCCCTACCAGCCAGCCGGCTACTACCAGCATCTCAACTTTCCCAAGCGGGAATACATGTCTGACACCGGTAGCAGCCAGTGGCGGCGGGGCTTGTATATGCACTGGCAGCGGGCGTTTCTCCATCCGCAACTGCTCGCATTTGATGCCCCGGCCCGCGACGATTGCACCGCGGCGCGGATGCGATCCAACACGCCCAAGGCGGCGCTGGTGCTGCTCAACGATCCCACGTTTGTCGAGGCGGCCAGAAAGCTTGCCGAACTGGCGCTCATCTCCGGAGGAGATAGCGAGGATTCCCGGATCGATGTTCTCTGGCGTCGCTCTACCTCGCGGGCGCCCGACGCCGAGGAGCGGGCCCTCACCGCGCACATGCTCAGGCGTCGCCGCGAGGAATATCGGGCCGATCCGGCGGCAGCGGCGGCGCTCTTGGGCGTGGGCATCGCTCCGCGCGACGAGGGGCTGGAGCCAGCCGAACTGGCAGCGTGGACGGCGGCCGCTCGGGCGATTCTCAACCTCCATGAAACGATGGCGAGATATTGATGCACCCTTCACCGGCCGATATTTGCCGGCGGACGTTTCTCTCCCGCGCTGGAGTGGGGCTGGGGGCCTGCGCGCTCTCGGGCCTGCTGGCCCGGGATGGGTGGGCGGCGGCGGTCGAGGGAAACAGCCGCCGGCTGCCGGAGCAATACGCCGGGGCGATCCATCCTCTGCACCATCCTCCCCGGGCCAAGGCGGTGATTTTCCTCTGCATGGCCGGCGGTCCGAGCCATCTGGAAACATTTGATTACAAGCCGGAGCTGGCCCGGCTCGACGGGCAGGACATGCCCGAGAGCGTGACGACTGGCCAGCCCATTGCGCAATTGCAGGGCAAGAAGCTGATTTGCCTGGGGCCGCGGGCCAAGTTTGCTCCTGCCGGCAGGTGTGGGGCGGTGGTGAGCGATTTTCTGCCGCAGATGGCCGGGCTGGCCGATCGGTTGGCGATCGTGCGGTCGATGGTGACCGAACAGATCAACCACGATCCAGCCCACGCCTTCATGAACTGCGGCACGGCTCTGGCTGGTCGCCCGAGCATGGGGGCCTGGGTGACGTATGGGCTGGGCAGCGAGGCCGACAATCTCCCTGGCTTTGTGGTGATGACCAGTAAGATCGGCCGAAACCCCCAGCCGATTGCCGCGCGGCAATGGCATTCGGGATTTTTGCCGGGGCAATTTCAAGGTGTGGAGTTCGCCACCTCCGGGGCTCCTGTGCACTACGTGGAGAATCCGCCCGGGGTCTCGGCGACCCACCAGCGGGAGTTGGTCGACACGGTGGCGGCGCTCGAACGGCACCGGCTGGTGACGGTGGCCGATCCGGAGGTGGCCACCCGCATCAAGCAATATGAATTGGCCTTCCGGATGCAGGCGAGCCTGCCAGCCCTCGCCGATCTCTCCGACGAAACTTCGGAAACGCTTGCGCTCTACGGAGCCGAGCCAGGGAAGGCCACCTACGGCACCAACTGCCTGATGGCCCGCCGGTTGGTGGAGCGGGGGGTGCGATTTGTCCATCTCTACAACAGCGACTGGGACCATCACAACGGCATGGACCGCTACATGCAGGAGATCTGCCCGCCGACCGACAAGGCCACGGCAGGGTTGCTGATCGATCTGGAACGGCGTGGGCTGCTGGATGAAACGCTGGTTATTTGGGGGGGCGAGTTTGGCAGGACGCCGATGGGCCAGAATCTTTCCAAATCGATCGGTCGCGACCACCATGTAAAGGGTTTCAGCATGGTGCTGGCCGGGGGCGGCATCAAAGGTGGGCTCACGTATGGCGCCACCGACGACTTCGGCTACCACGCCGTGGAAAACCGGGTGCATGTCCGCGATCTGCACGCCACGATGCTCCATCTGTTGGGCATCGATCACAACCGCTTCACGGTGCCCTATCAGGGACTTGATGCGAAGCTCACGGGGGTAGAGCCGGCCCGGGTGGTGAGCGATCTTCTGGCGTAAGCCACGGGCCAAGTGGCACTGATGAGTGGCACTGATTTCAGTCGTGCTTGCCGAGCCAGCTATCCAGAATGCGTTGCAGGCTGCCATCTTCCCGCATCGCGAGAATCACTTCATTGAGCCGCTCGCGCCGCGGGCTGCCGTTGGGCAGCGCGAGGCCGAAGTCGAGCGATTCAAACACCGGCCCCACGAGCTTGAAATTACTCCTGTTGGGCTGATTAATGCCCGCCATCAGCGACAGATTTTCCCCCGCCACAGCCTCCACCAGATCGGCGTCGGCAGCGGCGAAGACCTCCTCAAGAGTGGGAAATTCCACCGGCACCCCGCCCCGCTGCCGCACCGCCGCCACGGCAACAGAGGCCGCCTGACACCCGATGGTGCGGCCGGCCAGATCGCGGGGGCCATGGACGTTCCCCTGGATCTGTTCCATCGTCATGGTGGCCGTCAGGGTGCTGGTAAAGAGCGCCACCAAAAAGATGCCACCGAGCATCCAGCCCAAAGCGATCAGGCGGCCCACCATGCTCGAGACATGCTTGTTGTCGCACCCGCCAGTAATCACCGTGGAGATGCTCCACCACGTCGCCTCCCAGACGCCGGCGAGATAGCTGCGGGGAAAGGATTCGGGGTTGCCGCGGCGTTCAAACCACCAGAGCAGGTGGCCGGTGACCAGTGCCAGGCTGATCACCAGTCCGGTGAGTTTCAGCAGATCCCACGACAGGAGAGCCCGCGCCGATCCCAGCCAGCCAGAGGGGGATTTTTCGCGCACGGCGATGCGCAGGCCGGAATGGAATATCGGATGGGTGAGATCGATAACCTGCTCCCGTTCCCGCGTGAGGGCCAGCGGCCCCAGCAGCATATCGACCTTCTTCGCCGCCACCGACTCGATGGCGACCAGCAAGGACGGCTCCCGAACATACTCGGAGGTCACCCCCATGCGCTGCGCCATCTCCTCCCAGAGGGCGACCGCCACGCCGGTAGGTCTGTCGTTCTGATACGTCACCGCTGAGGAGATGGGGGCCACGCCCACGCGCCATACCTCCGGTCCTCCCTCTCCGGCCGCGGGCGCCGTCCCGGTGGAGAGCAGCCAGAGCGTCAGGCTGCCGCTGAGGAGTTTCGCGGTGCCGCGGCCGCCGATTGCCCCGCTGCCTGCCGCCACCAGCACAATCCCGCCGACTAAGGCCGAGATCGCCAGCGCCACCGCACCGGGGGGCAGTTGGGCAGCCGTTCCCGTTGCCATCTCCCGCAGGCTCTCGGCCAGACCACTGCCAGCTTCTCCCGACAGCACGAGCAGCAGCAGCGGAATGCTGTTGTGGATCGCATGGCAGACAATCGCCGGCAGCAGGCTGCCCGTGGCAATGCGCAGGGCTCCGGTCGCCAGTCCCAGCACGAAGGTGGAGGGCATGCGTTCAGGCATGAGATGCACCAGGGCAAACAGCACCGCCTGCGCGACCACTGCCGCTGTCAGGCGCCGGGGGGTGGGGGCATCGCCGACAAACGCTCCCAGCGTCCAGCCGCGAAAGAGGAGCTCCTCGCTGACCGCTGGCAGAAGCGCCATCAGCAGCCACGACAGCCACCAGGGATTCTTCAGCAGCAGCGATACCAGTCGTGAGGAGAGGTCGCGGGCTTCTGGCGACAGGCCCGTGCCACGGGCGGAAAGGAGCACGGCCGCTCCCAGCAGGAACAGGGCGGCTCCAATCAGGCCGGCGCCAACCAGGCAGCAGGCCATGCGCCACCAGACAGCCGGGCCAAGGTGTGGGGATGCCGGTGGCCAGGCCCATGCCAGAGTGCGCCGCAGATCGACGCGTTGCCACCACAGCGTCGCGCCCAAGGGGATCAGCACCGCCATCAGCTGGTGCAGGGGAATGGCCAGCAGCAGATCCTTAGGGGCGAGTCCCTGCAGATACCACAGCCCGGCCAGCCCGATGACGATCGGCATCATTCCCTGCCCCACTGAAGGCAGCGCTCTGGGCGCTGGCCGGGTGAGGGGGTTGGTGGCACTGTCGGGACCCCGGAAGAGAATCTCCTCATCGGTGAGGATGGCTGCGGTGCCGCGCAGCAGCAGCCATGTCAGCACCGCCGAAGAGAGGAGCGTGAGGGCAAGGGGCAGAAGGATGGCGGGACTGGTGGGGCTGACGGCGGCGATCGGCTCCGGGCCCATCTCGCCTGCCGTCAGCGCGCTGCGGGCCACCATCACCTGGCCGGCAAATGGGACCAGAGCGAGGAGGCCGTCGCTGCGCATGCCGGGCAGGAGTGCCGCCCCGGCCAGAGCACTCACCAGCAGGATCACGGGAGTGAGCGTGTTCTGCGCCTCTTTGCCGCTTTTGGAGGCGGTGGTTACTGCCAGACAGGTGGCGGCGGCCAGGGCTGCCAGGCCGATAAATGCCAGCACCGTCACCAGCCCCCCGCCAGCCATGTTGGGCAGCCCCGGGGCAATACCCGCCGGGAGCAGATGAATCGCTACGCCAGCTGTCAGGGCAATCGACAGGCAGTTGGCCGCCAGCGTCGCCAGCGTGACGGCAAACACCGCCAGAAACTTGCCGAACACAATCTCCTGCGCCCCACAGGGGGCCATCAGGAGTGTCTCTATGGTGCCCCGTTCTTTCTCTCCGGCGATCGCATCGATGGCCGGGTAGAACGCTCCTGTCATGGTCAGAACAGCCAGCAGCACCAGAATCGCGCCGGCCAGCGTCGGCAGCAGGCCGGGAGTATGCAGCGGCGCGGCGAGACCATCATCGGCAAACTGCACGCGCAGCGGCCGCAGCGTGTTTGCCGGAAGGCCGGCGTCGGCCAGTCGGCGCAGGCGGGCATCCTCGGCAACTTGCCGCATCACAGCCATGAATTCCTCGCGCACGCGCGGGTCGGACGGACGCGCTTTCGGCAGTTGGGCGAGCAACTCGGTCGTGCCTTTCCCATCGAGGGCCGCCAGCAGGCCTGGTGCTGTATCGACCCACACATCGGCATCGGCGCCATCAATTGCCTGCTGGCCTTCGGTCGCATCGACCAGCAAAAACCGCAGGCTCGCAGGCCAGTTCTCCTTTTCGGCAGGCGAATCAGCTGTGAAGGCAGCCGCCACGGCGGCGATGCGCTCGGCCAGGGCAGTGGCCTCCGAGCCACTGAAGGCAATCGTGAGCTGTGTCGGGCTTTGGCGATCCTCCAGATCGCTCACCGCTGTCCGCACGCCAAAGGCGGTCGAGAGAGCGATGATTGGATAGGTGACCATCGGCAACAGCAGCGTGACCAGCAGCGTGCGGCGGTCGCGCACAAATTCGAGCAGATCGCGCCGGGCGATCGCCAGGCTGGCCCGCAGGCCGCCGCGCTGGGGGTGAGGAATGTCGCTCATGCTCTGGCACCCTCCACGGCGGCGAAAAATCCCTGCTCGAGCGACCCTGCCGGCCCGGCCAGTTGAGCCCTCGTGCCTTGGGCAGCCACCCGCCCTCCATGGATGATGACAAATCGGTCGCAGCGATTTTCGATCTCGTGCAGGCGATGCGTCGAGAGCAGAATTGCCCGGCCGTCGCTGCGCAGATCGGCCAGAAAAGCAAGGAGATCGCGCGACCCGAAAACATCCAACACGCTCGTCGGCTCGTCGAGCACCAGGGCGGGTGGATTGTGGACCAGCGCCCGCCCCACCGACACCCGCTGCCGTTGTCCCGACGAGAGCCTCCCGGCCGGCCGATCGGCGCAGCTGATCAGGTCGAGCACGCTCAGGAGCTGCCCCACTCGATCGTCGAGGGTCTCTGCCGCAACGCCGTGCAACCGACCGAAGGACTGGAGGATTTCGCGCGGCGTGAGCCGGTCGGGCACGCCGGTGGTGGCCGACACGTAGCCCAATTGGCAGCGGGCCCCCACCGGGTCGAGCACCACATCGCTGCCGGCCACCCGGGCAGTTCCGGAGGTGGGCCGCAGGAGCGTTGCCAGCACACGCAGCGTGGTGGTTTTGCCGGCCCCGTTGGCCCCGAGCAAGCCGACCATTTCCCCCGGCGCAACCGCAAACGACACGCCATCAACGGCGCGGACGATCCGCCCATCGGCCGCTGTGTAATGTTTCACCAGATCGATCACCTCGATCATCTCACCCCTCCTCGCTGGGAGGGAATTGACGGCGGTCGAGAATGAGCACGCTCGCCACCAGGAGCACCCCGGCCAGGAGCACCACCGCGCCGCACTGGACCCACACTGGATTGGGATCGATCAGCAGTTGCATCCCGGCAGGCATCTGGCGGCCCCAGCCCATCCCCTGAACCAGCAGACTGCGCAGCCGCAGGCTGACAGTGAGTTGGTTGACGACGGCGGGGAGGAAACCGGCCAGATATTCCACGACAATCGCCACGCCGACACTCGCCACGAGAGCCCGTTTGGGCACGATCACTGCCGGCAGGGCGAAGAGGGCAGCGCGGCCGAGGCACGACAGACCCACCAAGCCCGCAAAGAGCGGGAACCGTTTCCAGGGATGCGCCATCCCGCTGACTGCCAGAGCCAGGCAGAGCGCCAGAATCGCCACCGCTGCCGTCCAGGCGACCGCCGCCACAAAGCTCCCCAGCAGCAGGGCTCTGCGTCCATGGGGACGCACGGCAATGTGGGCCCAGGTGCCGCGTTCCAATTCGTCCGCCACCGCCGGGCACATCGTCACCAGCAGGCCCAGCATGCAGAGGGCTTCCGGAATGAGCGCATAGAGGATCACCACAACAGTGCCATCCATCGAGCCGCTGAGGGTTTTGCGCACTGCCAGGAGCACGGCCGCCGGAAACAGCACGCCCAGGGCGGCGATTGCCAGCCGGGGGAGGGTAAACAGGCGTCGCAGTTGGAATCCCGCCACGGCCAACACCGCGGCCAGAAGTGTTCCGCGCGGAAGAGCCTGTGCGGCAGCGGCGGGTGGTGGCAGCATCGTGCCGATGGGGTTCGTGGTTGTGATGGTTGTCATGGTGCCACCCCGCGATGCAGATGCACAAGCCTGCCAAAGAGCCCCTCGAGGGAACGATCGCCGGGCACCAGCTCGCGCACTATGATTCCTGCCTGAAGTGCTCCCGCGGCGATCCGCTCCGCCAAGGCTTGCGGAGCTCGCGTGCCCACGATCAGCATATTGTCCCCCTCAAACCGCAGGCTTTCCACCGCCGCGGACTGACAGGTTGTTTCCGCCAACCGGCGCGGTTGGTCGCAGACAACCCGGAGTTCTGTGGGGAGCGACTCGACGAGGTCGCGGATTTCCCCCACTGTTCCGCTGGCCACGAGACGGCCGCCCAAAATGACCACCAACCCCGCCTGGAGGGCTTCGATCTCATGGAGCAGGTGGCTGGCAACCAGAAGGCTGCGATCCACGGCCCATTTCCGCACCAGCCCGACCAGTTCGTACCGGGCCAGCGGATCGAGGCCGTCAAAGGGTTCATCCAGAACCAGCAGATCAGGTTCGTGTGCCATGGCACCAGCCAGCTTGGCACGCTGCCGCATCCCCTTGGAGAGTGTGCCCAGCGGCCGCAGGATCGCCTCTCCCAATCCCACCTGCTCCAGCGCCCGCTCCGCGCGCACGGCCGCGGCGGCAGGGGAGTACCCGGAAAGTTGCACCAGATACCGCACCCATTCTCGCGGGGTGGCGTGGCGTTCGGTGAGATCGGCCGCCGGGCAGAATCCGATGCGGGCCAGCACCCGCGGATTGGCAAACGGGGGCGCGCCGAACACTTTCACATCCCCCATCGAGGCCCGTAGTTGGCCGGTCACCAAGCCCAGGAAGGTGGTTTTCCCGGCTCCGTTGGGGCCCAGCAGACCGTGGGCACCGGTGCCGAGTTCGACCGTCACGTCGTTGACGCCGATCACCGAGCCGTAGAGTTTTGTGACATGGCAGAGGGAGAGCATCGCAGGCTTTCAGAGTGGCCGCTGGGCCACGTTTAACACGATTCAAAGAGGCATTCACGCCCGTGCAGGCGCATCGACCTGCCGCCACAGCACCAAGCTCGACACCGCCGTCACGATCAGCAGCGAGACCAGCGGAGGCAGCACCGCCCGCCACCTGGTTTCGATGCCGAAGATCCAGGCCTGCACCACCCCCAGAGCATGGTATGGGGAAAGCCAGGCCCAACGATCGATTTCTGAATCGAGTCCGGCGGCCCGCGAGAGCCAGCGAAAACCGCGCGGGGCTGATCGCGGCTTCGCGGGGGGAACGGAGGCAAACTCGCCAAAGGCTTCGTCGGCGAAGAAGCTGTCCTGCGCCGCCTCTTCCCGCGACAGGCGCGTCACCTCAGCGGCAGCCACCAGATCGGCTGTAGTGAGCGCCGTATGGGCGATCCAACAGGCGGCCCAGGTGGCAAACCAGGCAAAGCTGGCGATCCGGCTTTCGGCCGTGAGCGAAGAATAGGCAAGCGCCATCAGCACCGTCGGCACGGCGAGCGTCAGGCTCGCCAGAATGATTTTCAGCGGCAGATCCCAGGTGGCGACCGCGACCCACACACTCGGGCTCACCAGCACTCCCAAGGCCCACAGCGCCAGGGCCGGCAGCATGGTGATCGCTGCCACGAGCACTCCCAGGATGGCCATCTTGCCCAGGATGTATTCCAGCTTCCCCACCGGCCGCGTGAAGTAGACCAGCCAAGCCTTGGCCCGCAGATCACGGGAGATCAGTGTCGGAGCGACAAGTCCCACCACCACCGCCAGCAGCACCGCCTGCGGCGCGCGCATGAACGCCAGGAGGAGACGCGCCCAAACCGTGTGGCGGGTGGAGTGGGCATCGAATGGCCGGCCGTTCGGCGGCGGAGCCCCCAAGCTGCGGGCCAGCACCGCGCCGAGCACTCCCACGCCGTCGAGATTGCGTCCCGCCCGAGCCTGCTCTTGCATCGTTCCCAACTGCCCTTGGTCAACCGCCTGCTCAAACGCAAAAAAACTGGCGGCAAACAGCAGCGCGGGGCTCCACGCGAAGAAGACCGCCCGGCGCAGCCAGCGGCTCGTCCACGCCAGCCGGATGCCGGTACCGGCGATAACGCCCACGGCCTGGCCGTAACCGCGTCGCTCTCCCCGCCACGGCCGATAGCCGACATCATGCAGCGGCATCATCATCTCCAGAGGAGGAACTGAGGGCCGCATGGGCCGGCCCGTCCGCAGGAGCTATCGCCTCCAGGAAAACATCCTCAAGGGCCCGCTGGGCCCGTTCCAGCGAGAGCACCACCACCCCCGTGGCCCGGGCCGCTTCCCAGACGGCAGGCACGCTGCCGGCGGATGATGCATCGAACAGGATCGCGCCGCGCTCGGCCGGGGAGGCCGGCGCCGCTTGCGGAGCGGGAGCGACGCGGCGGGCGGCAATCCCCCGCCCCGCCAGATAGATGAGCATGTCGTCGAGCGGGCCGATCCCTTCCAGCCTGTCTTGCGGCTCTGGCGGGAGCGTGAGTTCGCGGATGGAGCCCGCAAGGCGAACGCGGCCACCGGCCAGCACGATCACCCGCTCGCAGATCGCCTGCACGTCAGGCAGGACATGCGTGGAGATGAGGATTGTCTTGCCGTGGTCGCGAGCGAGCGTCGTGAGCCGTCCCAGCATGGCCCGCCGTTCCAGGGGATCGAGCCCGTTGGTCGGCTCATCGAGGATCACCAGTTGCGGGTCGTGGACGATGGCTGCGGCAAAGGCCACCTTCTGCCGCACGCCCACAGACAGGGTTTCCACCGGACGGTAGCGTTCCTGGCCGGCGTCGCACCAATCGAGCACCTCGTGCGCTCGCCGCAGGGCCTCGATGCCCGGCAGGCCGGCGAGTTGGGCGGCGTAGCGCACCATCTCCACGCCCGAGAGGCCCGGCACGGAGCATTCATCCTCCGGCACCACTCCGATCGACTGGCGCACGGCTCGTGGTGCCCGCTGCGGATCGAGGCCAAACACCCGCACCGTCCCCGCTGCCAAGCGCACCAGCCCCAAGATGACGCGCACCAGCGTGCTTTTGCCGGCGCCGTTGGGGCCCACCAAACCGGTGATCCCGGGGAGCACTTCCAACGACACCCCATCGAGCACCGTCCTCCGGCCATAGACTTTGACGACATTGGTGAGGTGCACCGGCAGGGCGGTTGCGGAGGGGATCATCGGCCGATCAACCCTCCATCACTTCCGCTTCCTTGAGGCGCGCCAACTCGCCGACCCGCAGTTCGAATTTCTTGGTGAGCTCCTGCACCTCTTCCTTGGTCGAATCGCAATCGTCCTCGGTGAGGGTGCCGTCGGTCTTTTCGCTGTCGGAGGCCTTGTTGGCATCGCGGCGAACATTGCGGATCGCCACCCGGGCCTCTTCGGCGAGTTCCTTGATGCGGGAAGTCATCTTGCGGCGCACGTCGGTGGAGAGGGCCGGCACCGTGATGCGGATCACCCGTCCGTCGCTTTGCGGATTGAAGCCCATGTCGCTGGCATGGAGCGCTTTTTCGATATCTTTGATCGTGCCGGGATCGAAGGGTCGCACCACGATCTGATTCGGCTCGGGGGCGCCCACGCTGGCCAGCGCCTTGATGGGAGTGGGCGATCCATACACATCCACCCGCAGCGAATCGACCAGACCCGGATTGGCGCGGCCAGTCCGGATGCCGGTGAGGGCATGACGGAAAACGTCAGCCGCCTTCTCCATGCGTTCCTCGGCATCCAGCAGAATGTCGTCGACCGGCATGGACCCACTCCTCGTGTGTGAAAAAACGGTGTGAAAAAACTGTCTGGAAGACGTAAGACGCTCCACCAGACCGAAAAACCGGGGGGAGCGGCCCCCGAGAGGCAATTGTCGCAGGCCGACCGAAGGGCACGCAAGCACCCCGGCCGATTCAGCCCACGATCACGGTCGGCCGGCGGGAAGGATCGGCAACCGACATGTCGAGGAGATCGACCACCACATTGGGAATATCTCCCTGCCCGAAGAGGAGGAATTCCAGCGCCAGCTTCACGCTGCTTCCCTGGCTCCAGCCGAAGACCACGTCCAGCGGCGTGCCAGTTTTGGTCATTTCGATCGCGATTTGGGCAATCGTGTGGGAGACGGAGGCGACGTCGCGGGCCACGATGATGAAGCGTTCGCCCTCTTGTCGCACCGAGATGATCGGCGCATTCTGGAACTCACTGGTGTCGCCGTAATGCACTTCCAGAAAGACGATCGGCACATCGGCTGGAATGCGGTGGCGGCGGCGGATCTCCGCCTCTTTCTCATCGAGCGAGCGATGCCCGGGGCGATGGGGCACAAGCACCCGGAAAGCCCCCTCGGCGCAGATGTCGGTCCAGAGCATTCGGGCGCCATCGTCGGCAAACCGAAATTCCTTGAGCCGCAGTTCCTGGCTGCGCCAGACCCGCGACACAAACGAGATCACCATCACGCAGGCGATGAAGATCGAGGCGATGATGATGCCGTCGGGGCGTTCGGAGATGTTCGTTGCTGTGGTGTAGATGAACACCAGCGTGATCAGGGCGAAGGCCAGCCGTTTTGACCAGCTGTGGTCGTGTCCCTCCTGCGCCTCGTGCTGCATGTGAACAAGCGAGGCGATGCAGGCGCTGGTCATCAGCACCAACACACCGGTGGCATAAGCACCGCCCTGGGCGG
>Ga0114967_10003455_pt1 | contig 12951 bp, 13 predicted proteins | sample M_130628_MF_Meta_FD_92639 | JGI IMG/M metagenome (GOLD analysis project Ga0114967, IMG submission 92639) | Freshwater microbial communities from Lake Montjoie, Canada to study carbon cycling - M_130628_MF_MetaG | ecosystem: Environmental > Aquatic > Freshwater > Lake | place: Lake Montjoie... | reverse complement strand
CCAGATCCCGATACGCTCGCCTCGTTGCAGCCCCAGTGCCAGCAGGCCGGCGGCCAGCGCATCAACCCGCGTGTCGAGTTCGGCATAGGTCCAGCGTATCGACTGTTGGCGCACCACCAGCGCCTCCCGTGCCCCGTGCTGGCTGGCGGCATCGCGCAACAATTGTCCCATCGTGAGATAGCGCAGGGGTTCTTCGCTGACGCCGTGGACAAAACTCGGTGCAATCGTTGCCATTTCAAGAGTCTCCCCGACGCCTGCGGCGCCGCGCTGATTAGTTCGCCGGGTTCAACAGGGCTTCTACGCTCGCAATTTTATCGTTCATGTGCTGACGCTTGTCGGTGCGGGTGCCGACTTTGAGATTGGTAAACACCCGCGGCACGCCCTCCTGATGCAGGGCGTCATGGCAAGCCTTCACACAGGACATGACCGCGTCCCACTCACCCTCAATGACCGTCCCATAGGGATGCATCTGATGGGCGAGGCCGCTGGCATCGATCACGCGCTGGCAGTGCGCAATGTAGGGTGAGAGCGAGACGCCAACGCCGATGGGGACGACGCAGAGATCGACCATCACGTGCATGCTTAGAACTCCAGATGTCTCGGGGTGCGGGGGAAGGGGATGACGTCCCGGATATTGGTGACGCCGGTAACAAACATCAGCAGGCGTTCAAAGCCGAGACCAAAGCCGGCGTGCGGGGCGGTGCCGAATTTGCGGGTATCGAGATACCACCAGTAATCCTCGCGACTCAGCCCGAGTTCGTCGATGCGCGCACCAAGGACTTCCAGCCGCTCTTCGCGCTGGCTGCCGCCAATGAGTTCGCCAATCCGCGGCACCAGCAGGTCCATCGCGGCGACGGTTTTGCCATCGGCGTTTTGCCGCATATAGAACGCTTTGATCTCGCGCGGCCAGTCGTGCACGAACACCGGTCGCTGGAAATGCACTTCGGTCAGATAGCGCTCGTGCTCGGACTGCAGGTCCTGTCCCCAGATCGGCGCATATTCAAAAGGCCGGCCGCCAGCCTGGAGGATGGCGATGGCCTCGGTGTAGCTCACGCGCGCGAAGTCGCTGCTGCGCACAGCATCCAGCGTTGACTGCAGTTCAGGGTCGACAAAACTGGTGAAGAGTTTGAGATCCTCTGCGCAATCGGTGCATAGGAAGTCGAGCAAAAACTTCACCATGTCTTCGGCGAGCTGCATGTCGTCGGCCAGTTCGGCGAAGGCGAACTCGGGTTCAATCATCCAGAACTCGGCCATGTGCCGGCTGGTATTGGAGTTCTCGGCGCGGAAGGTCGGCCCGAAGGTGTAGACCTTGCCGAGCGCGAGACAGTAGGTTTCTACCGCCAACTGCCCGGACACGGTGAGGTGCGCTTCCTTGCCGAAAAAGTCCTGGTCGAAATCTACTCGGCCCTCGCGCTGTGGCACTTGGGTCAAATCGAGGGTGGTCACCTTGAACATATCCCCGGCGCCTTCGCAGTCGGCGCCGGTAATGATCGGGGTGTGGATGTAGTGAAAGCCGCGCTGCTGAAAAAAGTCGTGCACGGCAAAGGCCAGACGCGAGCGGATGCGCGCCATAGCGCCAAACTTGTTGGTGCGCGCCCGCAGATGCGCGATGGTGCGCAGGAATTCGTCCGAGTGGCGTTTTTTCTGGAGCGGATAATCTTCCGGGCACTCGCCGATGATGCGCAGCGTCTGGCCCCGCAGTTCCCAGCGCTGCTCTTTGCCCAATGAGGGGACCAGTTCTCCGCTCACCGCCACCGCAGCGCCGGTCATGGCACGCCGCACCTCGCTAAAACCGTCGCAGCTCGCGTCGATGACGCACTGCAGGCCTTTGAGGCAGGAGCCATCGTTCACTTCGAGAAAGGAAAAATCCTTGGCGTCGCGTCGAGTGCGGACCCAGCCCCGCACTTCAAGTTGCCCTCCCGGCGCGTCCGCCTCAAGCAAGACTTTTACCGGCGTGACGCGTGGCATCTTAGTCTGGCTCATAGCCGAGGTTGGGCGCTAACCAGCGCTCTGCTTCGCGCACTTCCATCCCCTTGCGACTGGCGTAGTCCTGCACCTGATCGCGATTAACCTGACCGACGCCAAAGTAGCGGGCATCGGGGTTGGCGAAGTACCAACCGCAAATTGAGGCGGCGGGCGTCATGGCAAAGTTGCTGCTGAGCGAGATCCCGGTGTTCTTCTCGACATCGAGCAGCTGCCACAGCAGGGGCTTCTCGGAGTGGTCGGGGCAGGCGGGATAACCCGGCGCGGGGCGGATGCCCCGATAGCGCTCGGCGATGAGGGAGTCGGTATCCAAGGTTTCATCTGCCGCATAGCCCCAGAATTCACGCCGCACCAACTCGTGCAGACGCTCGGCGAAGGCTTCGGCAAAGCGGTCGGCCAGCGCCTTGGCCATGATCGAGTGATAGACGTCGTGATCGCGCTCGTAGCGCGCCACCAGTTCGTCGCAACCAAAACCGACCGACACCGCAAACGCGCCGAAATAATCGTCGATGCCGCTCTCTCGTGGGGCGACGAAGTCCGCCAGCGCGTAATTGGGCTTACCTTCCGGCTTGCGCTGTTGCTGACGCAGGCTGTGGAGCACCGTGAGGGGACGCGTGCGCGTGCTGTCGCTGTAGATCTCGATGTCGTCTGCGTTCACTGAGTTGGCCGGGAACAGTCCAATCACAGCGCGCGCCGTCAGCAGTTTCTGGCTGACGATTTCTTCCAGCAACTGCAAGGCATCCTGATACAGGCGCCGCGATTCTTCGCCCACCACTTCGTCGTCCAGAATGCGCGGGAAACGACCCGCAAGTTCCCAGGCTGAAAAGAAAGGCGTCCAGTCGATGTAGGGGACGAGGTCTTCAAGCGACCAGTTGTCGAACACCTGCAGACCAAACCGCTGCGGCGGGGCAGGGCGATACTGTGACCAGTCGGTGTGATATTGATTGGCCCGGGCGTCCCGCAGGCTGAGCCATTCAAAGCCCGACTGTCGCTGGCGATGTCGTTCGCGTAGCGTCGCGTACTCGTCGCGGATCCGGGAGACGAAACCCCGTTTCAGATCCCGGCTGATGAGGCTGGTGGCAACGCCCACCGCGCGGGAGGCGTCTTTCACGTGGATGACCGGGCCGCGATAGGCGGGTTCGATCTTGACCGCAGTATGCGTGCGGGAGGTGGTCGCGCCGCCAATCATCAAAGGCAATTCGAGGCCGCGGCGCTGCATCTCGCTGGCCACATGGGTCATTTCTTCGAGCGACGGGGTAATAAGGCCCGACAGCCCCACCATATCCGCACCCTCGCGGACGGCCGCGTCGAGAATGTCGTCGCAAGCCACCATCACGCCCAGATCGATAACCTCAAAGTTATTGCATTGAAGCACCACGCCGACAATGTTCTTGCCGATGTCGTGCACGTCGCCTTTAACGGTCGCCAGCACAATTTTGCCGGCGGTGCGCCCGCCGCCAGCGCCTTTTGCTTCCTCGATAAACGGAATGCGATAGGCCACTGCCTTCTTCATGACGCGGGCGCTTTTTACCACCTGCGGCAGGAACATCTTGCCCGCACCGAACAAATCGCCCACCACGTTCATGCCGGCCATCAGCGGACCTTCGATGACGTCGAGCGGATGATTGGCGACAAGCCGGGCTTCTTCGGTGTCGAGTTCAATGTAGTCAGCGTTGCCTTTCACCAGCGCATGGGAAAGTCGCTCTGCCACCGGCAGGCTGCGCCACTCTTCGACTTCCTGTTTCTGCCGTGTTTCACCTTTGAAACTGACCGCAATCTCGATGAGGCGCTCGGTGGCGTCGGGGCGGCGGTTGAGCAAGACGTCCTCTACGCGCTCCAACAAATCGGGCGGGATCTCGTCGTAAATCGCCAGTTGTCCGGCGTTGACGATAGCCATGTCCATGCCGGCCTGAATGGCGTGATAGAGAAACGCCGAGTGCATCGCTTCCCGCACCGGATTGTTCCCGCGGAAGGAAAACGACACGTTGCTCAAGCCCCCGCTGACCAGTGCGTGCGGGAGTTCTTGCTTGATGAGTCGGGTGGCTTCAAAAAACGCCAGCGCGTAATCGTTGTGCTCTTCGATGCCGGTGGCGACGGTGAGCACGTTGGGGTCGAAGATGATGTCTTGCGGTGCGAAATCGAGGCGGTCGCGGAGCAGGTGGTAGGAGCGCGCGCAGATTTCGAGTTTGCGGGCGGCACTATCGGCCTGGCCCTTCTCGTCGAAAGCCATCACCACCACCGCCGCCCCGTAGCCCTGGCACAGCGCGGCCTGCGCAAGGAATTTATCTTCCCCTTCCTTGAGGCTGATGGAGTTCACCACGCCCTTGCCCTGCAAACAGCGCAGGCCCGCTTCAATGACGCTCCACTTGGAGGAGTCGATCATGATCGGCACCCGACTGATGTCGGGATCGGAGGCAATGCGGTTCAGGAACTCGACCATCAGCTTTTCGGAATCGAGCAGGCCTTCGTCCATGTTGACGTCGATGACCTGCGCGCCGTTTTCTACCTGTTGGCGGGCGATGGTGAGTGCGGCTTCCAATTGGCCGTCGCGCACCAGTTGCGCAAATTTGGGCGAGCCGGTGACGTTGGTGCGCTCGCCCACGTTGATGAAGCCGGTGACGCTGGTGAGGTTTAAAGCCTCCAGACCAGACAAACGGCAGATCGGCTCCACCGCCGGGAGCTGGCGCGGTGCCATGGGCTTTAGCGCGGCACTGATGGCGGCGATATGGGCCGGGGTAGTGCCGCAACAACCGCCCACGAGATTTAGAAATCCGGCGCCGGCAAATTCCCCTAAAACCTCGGCCATGTGCCCCGGCGTGTCGTCGTATTCGCCAAATTCGTTGGGTAAGCCCGCGTTAGGGTGCAGGCTGACGCAAGTATCCGCCACGCGGGAGAGTTCTTCGACGTAAGGGCGCAAATCGCTTGCGCCCAGCGCGCAGTTAAGACCAATGCATAGCGGTCGCGCATGCCTTACCGAGTTCCAGAAGGCTTCGGTCGTTTGGCCGGTCAGTGTACGGCCGCTGCGGTCGGTGATCGTGCCGGAAATCATCAAGGGCAAGCGGCGGCCGAGGCCCGCGCTGTATTCCTCAATGGCAAAGAGCGCCGCCTTCGCGTTGAGCGTGTCGAAGATAGTTTCAACGAGCAATAAATCGGCGCCGCCACAGACCAGGCCATCAATGGCGTCGACATAGGACTCGCGTAAATCTTCAAAACTCACATTGCGGAAACTGGGATCATGGACATCGGGCGATACCGACGCCGTGCGGTTGGTCGGCCCCAGCACCCCGGCCACGTAGCGCGGGCGACCGTCGGCCGCTTGTGCGCGATCAATCACCCGGCGGGCAAGTTGGGCGCCGGCATGGTTAAGTTCGCGGGCGATATCAGAAAGGGCGTAGTCGGCCTGCGCGATCGTGGTGGAGTTGAAAGTGTTGGTTTCGATGATGTCAGCGCCGGCGGCGACGAAGGCGCTATGGATTTCTTCAATGATCTCCGGCTTGGTCAGCGTGAGCAGATCATTGTTGCCCTTCAGGTCTACCGGATGCTGGGCAAACCGTGTGCCGCGGTAATCCGCTTCGGACAAGCGGTGACGCTGGATCATGGTGCCCATAGCGCCATCAATGATCAGGATTTCGCGGCTCAGGCGGTCACGGATTGCGGTTTCGACAGGACTCATCGCCATGCTTGATTAGACTCGGTTTATTGCGATGCAACCAGTTTAACAGGCGGAACCGCCGGACGGGCAGCGTGCCTCACGGCGTCGCCTGGGAGGGCAGATGTCGGACGCGCCAGTTCTGGCGGCGCGACGCCCACCAGATCCCGGCCAAAACGGCCAGTAGCGCCAGATGAATGATCCACAGCCCAATGCTGGTGGGCAGGATGCCCTTGTTGAGTAGTGCGCGACCCACCCCAAGCAGGTTGCTGTAGCCGAAGTAGCCGGACACTGCGGTCAGCAGCCATAGATACCAGTTATGCCCATTGCTGGACAGCGCGACCATCACCGCCAACAAGGGGAGCAGGAGGGCGGCGATGGGCTTTGCCAGTCGCCACTGAAACTCCACCTTGAATACGCGAGCGTTGTAACGTAGCAGTTCCCGCGTTGGCATGTAATTCACGTTACCGGAGATGTCGGCCGGCGCATGGGCCTCGATGCGCAAGGCATATTTGCCAAAGTTGGTGACGACGTAATTTAACGCGCCCGGTTGCGCCTTATAGGTAATCCCGTCGAGAAACACCGCAAAGCGATCGCCGTCGCCGGGTTCCGTTTCAACATGCGACTGGTCGGATCGCAGCAGGCCGATGTCTTCTCCTTCTCGCACCTGCACGAACACCTGCTCGAGCAGTTTGCTGTCCGCGCCGACTGTCTCCGCATAGAAAATTTTCTTGCCGCCACCTATCTCCTTGAACCGGCCCGCCTTGACGCCGGCGATGGTGGCGTCGTTCTCGGTTTGTTCCCGAATCCGCTGACCGACTTCTTCCAGATGCGGTTCCGCGTAGAGCGTCAGCGTGCCCACCAGCAGCGCGGCGACCGCGCCCAGTTTGAACGCCACGCCGAGCAGCATGGCCGGGCTGATGCCCGCCGCTCGCATCGCCACCAGTTCGCGGTCGCGTTGGAAGCGAATGATCGCGGCGAAAATTCCGAGGAACAGACTCATGGGGATCAGATCCCGCATCGACGTGAGCATCTTCAGGCCCAGCAGTTCGAAGATGTGAGCCGGCGCAATTTTGCCTTCCGCGGCCTGCCCCAGGAACGCCGCAAAGCGGGTCGTGAAAAAAATGATCGCCAGCGCGCCCAGCACCATTGCCGAGAAGCGCAGAAATTCGCGAGTCACATAGCGCTGCAGGATCATCGGCGGTTGCGATCTCTCAAGGGGCTGCACTCGCGGCGGCTTTTCGATGCCGGTTATCAAGCGCCAGATTGTAGGCAGCCACAAATAAAGGGAAGAGGTTCGACAGAATGCCTACGGAATCGTTTTTCCCGAAGACGAAATAACTGAGCAGACACACGCTACCCATCAGGCTCATGTACCAGAAAGTGCGCGGCATCACGGGTCGATTCGAGAGCCGGGACGCCATCAGTTGCACCACCCAGCGACCCGCAAACATGAGCGCCCCGACGTAGCCCACGATTTTGCCTGCCTGAAGGTCTACCCCGAACCAGTGCCCGAGCGGCAGGTTGAAAAAGGCCGCAATACTTGCGTGCCATTCAGTCAGCGTGCTCATTGCTGGTTGCCCTCAGCGCGGGTTTCGGTCGCCGTGCCGGTGCGGAATCGTCGGCGTTGTAGCCACATCACGCCGAAGATATCCACGATGCCCACCCACAAGCGATTGCCGATGCCGTATTTCGACTGGCCGTGCAGACGCGGCCGATGGTTCACCGTGACGGACAGGGCAAGCCCGCCTTCGCGGCGGACCAGCGCGGGGAGAAAACGATGCATGTGATTGAATCTGGGCAAGCGCATGAACACGGTTCGCTCGAAGGCCTTCAAGCCGCAACCGGTATCCGGCGTGGCGTCGCCCAGTGCACGGGCCCGAACGCCGTTGGCGATCCGCGAAGACCAGCGGCGTACCCAGGTATCGCGTCGACGTTGCCGATGCCCGCAAATGATGACCGGGGTCATCGTCGCGTGACGCAGGGCGTTGAGCAGATTCGGGATGTCCGCGGGGTCGTTTTGACCATCACCGTCCAGCGTTACGATGTAGCGTCCGCGGGCGAAATCAATGCCGGTGCAGACGCCGGCGCTTTGACCGCGGTTGGTGCCGTGGCGCAGCACCCGCAAACGTCCGGCATAGGCAGGCATGGCCTCCACCAGGCGCGCCGGCGTTTCATCGGTGCTGGCGTCGTCAATCACGAGGATCTCGAATTCAAGGCGCGCACACACCGTGGCCACCTCGGCGATCAGTGCAATGATGTTGTCCGCTTCGTTGAAGCAGGGGATGACCACCGAGACCTCTGGCGCATCAGCGCTGGCGGCAAGGGAATTTTGCGAAGTGCTCATCGGCGGGGCGGGGACTTTCACCTGGGGAATCGAAGGCAGTTTAACAGCCCCGACGCGGTACCGCGCAGTGTGCTTTGACAGGAATTCTGGTGGCTGTTTAGATGGTCGCCTTAAACGTGGAAGGTTCCCCGATGGGTCACAGACTCTCAAAAATTTATACGCGCACCGGCGATGCCGGCACGACCGGCCTCGGCGATGGAAGTCGCGCGGCGAAGGACTCTGCACGCATCCACGCCCTTGGCGAAGTCGACGAACTTAACACCGTGTTGGGCCTGTTGCTGTGTGAGGCGCTACCCGCCGAAATGGCCAGCGCCATGTTTGAAATTCAGCACGATTTGTTCGATTTGGGCGGCGAACTATCTATTCCGGGGAGCACTTTGCTCGCGGCCAGCGCGGTGCCGCGTCTGGAGCAGTTGATTGACCACCACAACGAAGCCTTGCCGCCGCTGAAGGAGTTTATCTTGCCGGGCGGCAATCGGGCCTCATCGGTGTGTCAGTTCGCGCGAGCCGTTTGTCGGCGCGCTGAGCGCGCGATCGTGAGCGCGGCGGAGGGCGGAGAGGTGTCTGAAGCGGTTCAGCAATACATCAATCGCCTGTCAGACCTTTTGTTCGTGCTGTCGCGCACACTGGCCAGGGTCGATGGCGGCAAGGAAGTGATGTGGGACCGTACCCGCTTCAAGCAAGAACAGGCTTGATCGAGACCTCGACTAGCGCTGCTGCAGCGTGAGCAGAGGCCCATTACGGGTCATCTGAAACCGGTTCAGAAACGATTGCCCGAGCAAAGCGACCTGCGGGAAATCGCCGCCCATCACCACGCAATCAACGTCTCGGGCCAACAACCCCTGCACGCGCAGTGTCCGGAGTTTAAGCCGGGAGCCTTGGGCAAGCCCCGACGCCGTCGACGCAGTGGATTGCCGTTTATCTCGCCATCCACATAGAACTGGCTGTCGCCTGCCTCAACGTTTTTGACCGAAGGGCCGGCGTCGGGCAGCCGGAAATTCGCATCAACCCGTTCATTGAGTCCAAGCTCAAAGGTCTGCCCGTCCACTTCGAAAAGTGCTTTGCGGCTGTCCGCCTCCAGTAATTTGACGCCGTCGGGGCTGCGTTGCCCGGCGCCGATCACGCGCCGAACGCCGTTGACCTGAATGACCGCGCGATGGGGAAACAAAGCCTCAACCACCACGCCTGGTCGTGCGACTGAGGTCTCAGCCGCCACGGCGATGGAAAGCGCGGCCAATGTCGCCGCCAGCGCTCGCCAGAATTCCCGGCTTGTCTTCATTTGCCTGCTACACTTCCGCCCCTTTTTGTAACGTGGCAGATGTGGAGCGTTATCGATGCACATTGCTTGTCTTGATTTTGAAGGGGTCCTGGTCCCCGAGATTTGGGTTGGGTTGGCTGAGAGAACCGGGATTGCCGAACTACGGGCGACTACCCGGGAGGTCCCCGACTACGATGAGTTGATGAAAATGCGCCTTGACGTGATGCGCGAGCGCGGACTCAAGTTCGCCGACATCATGGCTGCCGCCGACAGCCTTGACCCTTTACCCGGCGCTTTCGAATTTTTGACCTGGCTCCGCAACGAGTTTCAGGTGGCAATTGTCTCCGATACGTTCTACGAACTCGCGCTCCCGCTGCTCCGCAAGCTCGGTATGCCGATGATGCTGTGTCATCGCTTGCAGGTGGCAGACAGCGGAGAGATCACCGGCTATCAGTTGCGCCAGCCCGATCCGAAGCGTCATGCCATTCGCGGTTTTAAGTCGATGCAATATCAGGTGATGAGCACCGGGGATTCGTACAACGACATCCCGATGCTGGAAGAAGCCGATCGCGCCTGCTTTTTCTGCCCGCCGGATAACGTGGTGCGGGACTACCCGCAATTTGCGATCGCCCGCAGTTACGCCGAACTGCAAGCCGCCTTCAGCGCGGCTCGCAGGGCATTCGGCTAAGGGGTCAATGGCTCGGGTTGCCGCGCGTTCAGCGGCACCCGGGCCAGCGACCATGCCGACCGCGCCCACGCCAGCAGTTCGGCAGGTGGCGCGCCCATCAAAGCGCCAGGGGGAGGATGGCCCATAAAGCCAAGCGCCGCAGTAATGACCGCCGACGCAGCTTGTCCGCTGACCGGATACGCCAGCGTCTGCTTACTCAGCTTGGCGCCGTCAACATCCAGGGCCAGCGGGAAATGACAGTACCGCGGCTCAGCCAGCCCCAGACAGCGCTGCAAGTAGCGCTGTCTGGGGCTTGAATCCAGCAAATCAGCGCCGCGAACCACTTCGGTAATGCCGTGCCAGGCATCGTCCACTACTACCGCGAGGTGATAGGCGGGCCAGTCTTCCACGCGCCACACCACGTAGTCGCCACAGGTTTCGGTCAGGGTTTCTACTACCTCGCCGTGCAGGCTATCCACGATTGAAATCGGTGTGTTTGTCGCTCGAAGGCGAAGCGTCGCGGTAGTGTTCTGCCTTAAGTGCAGCTCTCGGCAGGTTCCGGGATACGCCCCCTGGCCAATCTGTCGGCGCGAACATCGGCAGTGATAAGCCAAGCCCTTGGCAATCAGCTCGTCCCGGGCGGCGAGATGCGCTTCGCGACGGTCATGCTGATAGCACACCGGTCCATCCCAGAACAGGCCCAAACGCTCAAGCTCCCGCAAGATGGCGTCGGCCGCGCCCGGCACTTCTCGGGGTGGGTCGATGTTTTCGATTCTGAGCAGCCATTCGCCACCCCGGGTGCGGGCCTGCAGGAAACCGCCGAGCGCCGCGACCACCGATCCAAAATGAAGGCTGCCACTAGGGGAGGGCGCAAACCGCCCGCGATACCCCACAGATGACAGCCCGTCTCCCAAGACTCAACGATCTCGGTGCTGGAAATAGCGGTGAAACAGCAATGTGGCGCCCGCCACCCCGGCCGGCAACAGCAGGCAGTTCAGTAAGGGCAGGATACTCAAGGCGACGGCAGACAGGCCAAAGCCGTAGGCGCAGGCCCGGTATTGGCGCAGGCAGCGCAGGGCCGCAGGGAAGGGGTGGCCGTGGCGTGAGAACACGCCGTCTAGCAGTTCCAGCGCGAGCATCCACGCGCCACCGAGACACCAGAGGATCGGGCTCAGCACGCTCAGGCCAGGAATGAACACACTGAGCACCAAGAGCAGCAGCAAGCACCCGAAGTGCCGAAGCTTGCGCCATTCTTGAGCCAGCGCTGGCAGGAGGGAATGCCACCATCGCGTCTCGTCGAGAGCCGGTCGCCGTGCTCCGAGCTGGCTTTCAACCGCGACCGAGAGCCGATCGAGAAACGGCGCGCCGAAGATGCAGGCGAGCACTACCAGCGCGAGATTACTAATTAACAGCGTGGTGGCGACCGCAACGGGCCAAATCAACCAGCGCAGGAAGCGCCATTGGTCCGCCAACCAGATCTCCAGCGCCGCATCGAGTGCGTGGATGCCGAGCCAGGCGGCGAGCCCCAGCAATAGCGCTGCCAGCAGGACGGGACCCAGCGCCCACGCTCGCACGCCGGGCGAGACCAGCAAACCGAGCCCCTGCCAGAACCCCTCGATACCGGCACTGAAGCCGGGCGGGGACTGGTGGGGCTGGGCGTTCACGGCAAATCAACCCTCGCCGGCGCTTCCCAGCCCGGCATCCGATGCTCAACCACAATGGTGGGGTAGGTCCCGCCGCGCACATTAAAGCGGGCGCTCAGGCGGGCGAATCGCGGCTGACACGCGGCCACCATGTCGTCCAGCATGCGATTGGTGACGGCCTCGTGAAACGCCCCCACGTCGCGGAACGACCAGATATAGAGCTTGAGTGACTTCAGTTCGATACACGCCTCGCCCGGCACATAGCTCAGATCGAGATGTGCGAAATCCGGTTGACCGGTCTTTGGACAGAGGCAGGTGAACTCCGGAATTTCGATGTGGATGGTGTAATCCCGCTGCTGGGCTGGATTGGGAAACGTCTCGAGGCTGTGCTGGGGCGTGGTCGCCATGCGGGTGGTCCGGGGTTGGGAAAGGAGTCGCATCCTACACGCGGCAATGGTCGGCAAAAAGCCTCACGGGGCAGTAATCCCGGGTTTCCTGAAATGCCCAATTTATTCGGTAAAACAAAAGCCTGAGTTCAACACATGTGCGCCCCGGACGTTTGTGCCGCTTGATCGCCATAAGGTATGCTTCGCGGCTATGCGCATCGCCCGAATCAAGCTCGCCGGCTTCAAATCTTTCGTGGACCCTACCACCCTGCACTTACCCGGAAATCTCACCGGGATCGTGGGGCCTAACGGTTGCGGCAAGTCGAACATCATCGACGCCATGCTGTGGGTAATGGGGGAAACCTCGGCCAAGCAGCTGCGCGGCGAATCCATGGCCGACGTCATTTTCAGCGGCTCGAATACGCGCAAACCGGTCGGTCAAGCCTCAGTCGAGCTGGTGTTCGACAACGCCGACGGCACCATCGGCGGCCCGTACTCGGGTTTCGCCGAAATCTCCATCAAACGCACCGTTGGGCGCGACGGCAACTCCAACTACTACCTGAACGGCACCCGCTGCCGGCGCAAGGACATTCTGGACGTCTTCCTCGGGACCGGCCTCGGTGTTCGGGGCGGCTACTCGGTGATCGAGCAGGGCATGATCTCGCGGGTCATCGAAGCAAAGCCCGAAGAACTGCGTAATTTTCTGGAAGAGGCCGCCGGAATCTCGCGCTACAAAGAGCGACGGCGCGAGACCGAAACCCGGATCCGTCATACCAATGAGAACCTCGAGCGGGTCAACGACATCCGGCTGGAACTCGAGAAACAGCTTTCCCGTCTGCAGCGGCAGGCCAAGGCCGCCGAGCAATATCAGGCGCTGAAATCCGAAGAGCGTCAGTCGGAGGCCGATTATCTGGCCATCCGCTGGCAAGGGATAGAGCGCGCACGGCAGCAACAGCATCTCGAAATCTCAGCCCGGGAAACCGAGCTTGAAGCCGCGATTGCCGCCCTGCGCAAGCTT
>Ga0114967_10003454_pt1 | contig 12953 bp, 23 predicted proteins | sample M_130628_MF_Meta_FD_92639 | JGI IMG/M metagenome (GOLD analysis project Ga0114967, IMG submission 92639) | Freshwater microbial communities from Lake Montjoie, Canada to study carbon cycling - M_130628_MF_MetaG | ecosystem: Environmental > Aquatic > Freshwater > Lake | place: Lake Montjoie... | reverse complement strand
TGGCAGCCAAGGGGATCAACCGACCGATAACCCTTTTGGTGATTGACCCAAAGACCCATGACCCCAACGAATTATGACCCCATGATACGATGACTTGCATATACTTTTTACATGGTGTATAGTTTGTATCGTAGTATCCTATTAACCTAACTTGGAGAATCACATGATCTTTAAAGCACACTTCTATGTAACCGATACGGAGTCTTTAGTCGGTCTACTAGACACCATCAAAGCCCAAGTATTAGCCGGTCAACAAGGCGAATACACCGAGCAGTACCCCTTTTATTCCGGTGATTGGGCGATCAATCCATCAGGCAAACTGCGTTACTCGCAAGACGAACTTGATGACCTTTCCACCATTCCGTTTGGGAGATAAGCATGGGCAGACCAACAAAACAAGAAGTTGAGATGGATCGTTTGAAGACAATTATTGCTAGGCAAGACGATTCTGTCGAACAAGCCAGAGATGAATTGCAAGACTTGCGAGATAAGGTTGAGTTTTATCGCAAGCAAATCAATCACTTTGTGGCTCTCATTAACATTCTTACTAAGGGGTTCTAATGGCTAACGATCGTAATGATTTTGCGCCAGAGGTGCGTAACTCCGCTTGGTGGAGTGGTGACTCGCGCATGGCTGCTAATGGTAGAGCCGTTGATGTCATTTTGACCAAGCAAGGTAAACGAGAAGCACCTGATCTATCGGGTGTTGAGGCGGTACAAATGGGTCATGTAATGCAACCCGTGATTGGTCGCCTCTTTCAAGACAAGCATAAGATGGAGATTAAGGAGGCTGATTATGCCCTTACCCACCCCAGCGAGTCTTGGTTTCGCTCTCATTTTGATTTCATTAGTGCAGATGGTCGTGTGCTTGTTGAAGCTAAAAACTACAATGCGGGAGTTCGCAATAAGTTTGATGCCGACAGTCATCGGATTCCTGATGCTGACTATGCCCAATTGGTACATGAGTGCGCTTGTCATGGCATTGATCGGATATTTTTGGCTGTGCTTTTTGGAGGTCAGGAGTTTGTCACCATGGAGTTCACCATTGGTCAGGCGCAAAAAGATGAGTTGGTGCAGAAGATGGCCACCTTTTGGGCGCATTGCCAGACCGATACGCTCCCACCTGCAGAAACGATTGAGCAAACTAAAATCATGTATCCGCAGAGCATGGCGGGCACGATCATGGCGACTCAGCAACTCGAGGTGGCGGTCAATGATTTACGCTCAATTAAAGCGCAAATTAAAGAGCTGGAAACGCTAGAAGAAACGCTTGAAGTTGCGGTGCGTAATGCCTTGCAAGACAAAGAGGAGCTCATTAATGTCGCTGGTGAAACCCTAGTGACTTGGCGCACCAGTAAGCCGTCTAAGCGCTTTTCTAATGATTTATTCAAACAGGCGATGCCCGACATTTACGAGAAGTTTGTGATCGAGCAACCAGGATCGAGGAGGTTCTTAGTCAAATGAATAACATTGATTTAGCAGTATGGGTGATGGCAGCCACTTCTGTCATCGACTTAGTCCTAACTTTAACGGAGATATTTACATGAGCAATTTAGTTACTTTTCAAGACATGGATCAAATGGCAGGTGCAATTGCTGCCTCAGGTTTATTTGGTATGAAAGACAAAAATAGTGTGTTGGCATTGATGGCAGTAGCCCAAGCGGAAGGCTTACACCCCGCTACGGCCGCCAGAGATTTCCACATCATTCAGGGCAGACCAGCATTGAAAGCCGATGCGATGCTGGCTCGTTTTCAAAATGCAGGCGGTAAAGTGGATTGGAAGGATTACACCGATGAAAAAGTTACAGGCTTATTTAGTCACCCCAACGGTGGAGAGCTTGCCGTTACCTGGACAATTGAACAAGCAACCAAAATCGGACTTGTCAAACCCGGTTCGGGCTGGCAAAAGTTTCCAAGAGCCATGCTCAGATCCCGATGCATTTCAGAGGGTATACGAAGCGTCTTTCCAGGCTCAGTTACAGGGTTCTACTCTCCTGAAGAAGTGGCAGACTTTGAGCCAAGTCCAAATGCAAAAACGATCACTATGGAGGAAAAGAAACCTGAAGCCATCACCATAAATGTCGATGGTGTGATTGGCGGAATGAAGGTCGAATCCCTACCGCTATTCATACCGGGCAATGATGAGCCGTATGCCACCTTTTTGAACATCGAGGATTGGCAAGATGGCTTTATGGAGTTGTCCAATAAGATTTACAACTCGAGTAAGTATGACGATAAAGAAAAGCTGGAAAAGCATAATGCCTTGCGAGATGCCAACCAGAAGTTTATGAAGTCGTGGAATGGCACACAAATTGCCAAATTTTCAACCAAAGTAGCACAAATGAGGAGCAAGTAATGGCAACAGGACATATTGAACGCATGGGTAGCGGAGTGCTTTACACCAATGAAAAACGCAGTAGTGATAAAGCCCCGCAATTTAAGGGTCATATCATGATTTCGCAAGATTACAAGGCGGGCGACAAAATCAAGATTTCGGCTTGGTTATACAACACCCCCAAAGGTCAGTTGGTCAGCCTATCTGAGGACACTTGGAAGCCGGATGGGGCGCAATCTTACCCCAGAGAGGTCAACGCACTCAAAGATGACGAAGTACCGTTTTGATCAAGTTAAACCTACCTTACCCGCCATCCATTAATAATTATTGGATTGCCAGTGGGCATCGTAGGTTTATCAGCAAACGGGGGCAGTTGTTTCGCCAAGAAGTCATTGTTGCGTGTTTACAAGGGAGAGTACCAAAATTGGGTTCACAGTCGCTCATGGTTCATATTATTTTGCAACCTCGAAATAAGAAGTTGATGGACATTGATAATTGCGCCAAAGCCATTTTGGATAGCCTAGAACACGCTGCCATTTTTGATTCCGATGTCCAGGTGCAAAAGCTTGTAATTGAGCGTGGCGAGTCGATTAAAGGCGGTGGCTGCCAAGTCATGATTGAAGTATTACCCCCTGCAGCTCAAGGCAGAATCCGCGAGGATAGTTAGGTAAGGTGCGCCAGCCATCTTTTTGAGCAGCTGGCACTACTGGGGAAACGATATGTGGTTTAGGAAAAAAGTAACTTACGAAATTGTGCGGTTTTTACCGAATGGCAAAATGTTGATTAAGGTCATACCCGATCATTTATGAAATACGCAAGCAAAACCGATTTGATTGAGTTTGAGAAAACCATCAGCCAGCATTGGGAAGCAGGGAATTTGCCCTATTTGATCCATCTATCAGGTGGTAATGAGGACTTTTTAATTGATTTGTTTGAAAACGACATTAAAGAGGGCGATTGGATCTTTTCAACCCACCGCAACCATCACCATGCCTTGTTAGCCGGTATTCCTGCTAAAGACCTGGAGCAACTCATTTTGGCGGGTAAATCCATGTTTGTGTATAGCCAAGAGCGCAACTTCTTTACCTCGTCTGTTTTGGCGGGCACTTGCGCAATTGCTGCAGGGGTGGCTTATGCCCTAAAAGAATCTGGTAGTGAGAACTGGGTGTGGTGCTTTGTAGGCGATGGCGCTGAGGAACAGGGTCATTTTTACGAAGCAATCATGTTTGTGGAAGGTCATGATTTGCCATGTATGTTTGTGATTGAGGATAACAACCGTAGCGTGGACTCCACGATTGAGGAGCGCTTACCAACCAAGTTTCGTTTTGAAATGCCCTCTTGCGTCATGCGTAATGAATACATTGCGACTTACCCCCATGCCGGCAATGGCACGAAAAAACACATTATTTTTAAAGACAAAAAATGATCGGCAACAGCGGCCATAGTTATCAAGAACGGATAAAAACCATCAAAAATGATGGCGAATATCTGTTTGAGAAATTTTGCATGGAAAATGCTTGCCGCTTTGATCGCATTGGTTTTGATGAGCATCAGCGCAATGTGCCTAATTATTGGCGCTTAAGTGATCCATTACGCAATTTGCCCGATTATGTGATTAACACCCATGACGACAAGACTTTTGTGGTGTGCGTCAAAGGCACAGATAAGTTAAAGCGCAATGAATACACGCTTTTACCCTTACTGCAAGACTTATTTGGCTCAGAAGAAGCGCCATTGATGTACGCATTTTGCTTTAAAGAAAACGACCGACCGATCTGGAAAAACCCCGATCAGATTATTGATTTGTACCGAGATGCCCACGATGAAATGTGGCATGACGGTGTGATTTACCGCAACTTAAAACTAAGGATAGAACATGACAGCTCAGGTCTTGCAAATGCCCAATTTATATAAAGACGCATTAATTGAGGAAAACACTCGTTTGGGTGATGACCCCAAAGTGCGCTTTATTGGCTATGGCCTCAAAAAAGGTCGGGCATTGGGTACGCTCAAACATGTGGCAGACGAGCAAATTGTGGAGATGCCCGTAGCGGAGAACCTGATGATTGGCTGCGCTATTGGCATGTCTTTAAAAGGACTTTATCCCGTTGTTTTTATTGAACGCATGGATTTTGTGCTCAATGGCTTAGATGCCATGGTCAACCATTTAGACAAAGCCAAATTGCTTTCAGGAAGTGAATTTAGTCCTGGAGTGATTATTCGCATTATTGTTGGCAATAAAAATAAACCGCTTTATACCGGACCAACCCATGTGCAAGACTTCACCGAGTCCTTGCGCAAAATGGTTCATTTTCCGGTGTTGTGCCTAAAAGAGCTTGATGAAGTAAGGGCTTTTTATCGTTTGGCTCACCAACATGTTAAAACTGGCTATTCCACAATTTTGGTTGAATACAAGGATTTAATATGAAACACAACAAATACAGCGATTACAAGATTTTGAATCGCCTAGATAAGCTCAAATCGTTCGTAGAGGGCGAAATAACCGCGCCCTTGTATGTCAGGGTCAAACCGATCAATTTGTGCAACCATGGCTGTTTTTTCTGTGCCTACAGCACTGGCTTTCGGGTTAAGGATGGGGGCGAGGAAGAACACATCATGAGCGGTATGCATGAAAACATGCAAGAAAAAGATGTCATTCCGTTTCCTAAAATGCGTGAACTTTTACACAATTTTTGGGAAATGGGGGTCAAAGCCGTAACCTATTCGGGTGGGGGTGAACCACTCATGTACCCAGAAATCGTTAAAACGATGCAGGAAACGCTTGATTATGGGATTGACCTCTCGATCATCACCAATGGTCAAAACCTTGCCAAAGAGCGCGCAGAGGTGTTATCCAACGCAAAATGGGTGCGGGTATCCATGGATTACACCAATGGGTCTGAAATGAAGCGTTTTCGCAATGTGCCTGAAAAGAGCTTTGATAGCGTAATTGCCAATATGGCTAACTTTGCCAAAATCAAAAGTGCGGTAACTGATCTTGGAGTGAACTTTATTGTGCACCGCAACAATTACAAAAATCTTGGGGGGTTGGCACGCTTATTAAAAGAGAGCGGAGTCGAAAATGTGCGCTTTAGTCCCATGTATGTGCCTGACTTCTATTCGTACCACGCAGAAATAGAACAAGCCGTCAATGAGCAACTCAAAGAAATTCAAACATTGGTTGACGATCGGTTTAGTGTCAACAGTACCTACAATATCAACAGTATTTCGCACTCACCGAACCGCAGCTACAAGCGGTGCTACATCATGCAAACCATACCGGTAGTCGCAGCTGACCTTAATGTATATGCTTGCCACAACAAAGCTTACGATGGCACGGGGTGCATGGGGTCAATTCAATACCAGTCGTTCAAACAGATGTGGTTTAGCCCAGCAACCAAACTCTTTATGCAGAGCTTCAATGCCAGGCATAAGTGTTTACATGAGTGTTCCAATGACCGCAAGAACATCTTAATTAACGGATTTTTAGACGCTAGTACCGACAACTTTATTTAAGGAAAAACCATGCCACGCAAAAAGAAAGCAGTTGCAGAACCCCAAAAACCCAATATTTTTATTGCGACCCCAATGTATGGTGGCATGTGTACGGGTTATTACTGCCAATCGGTGTTAAATCTGAACAACACTTTTGCCCAAAATGGCATCAATGCGTCTTTTAGCTTTATGTTTAATGAGAGCTTGATTACCAGAGCACGAAATGCTTTAGCGCATCAATTTTTACAAAGCGATTGCACCCATCTTTTGTTTATTGATGCGGACATTCGTTTTAATGCTGCGGATATTGTCAGTATGATCCATGCCGACAAAGAGATTATTTGTGGTATTTACCCTAAGAAAGAAATTAACTGGTTTACGGTTAAAAAGGCAATGGACAATGAAGTGGATCAAAACAACCTCAAATTTCATACCGGTAGCTTTGTGGTTAATTTAGTTGGCTATGCGGGCGAAGTCACCGTACCGGTTAATCAACCCGTAGAAATCTTTAATGGTGGTACAGGGTTTATGCTGGTTAAACGCGAGGTCTTTGAAAAGCTATCGCTCAATGTTCCTGAATACACCAATGATGTGGGCGACCTGAGCGGGCAACTACAGAACCAAGCCAAAATTAAAGAATTTTTTGCAACCTCGATTGAGCCTGAAACCAACCGCTTGTTATCGGAAGATTACCATTTTTGCCGTATCTGGCGCTTGCAAGGTGGCAAAGTGTGGGCAGCTCCATGGGCGCATTTAGGCCACATGGGTAGCTATTTGTTCGAAGGTGCGCTAATTCCTGCGCCTTGATCTGCGTGTCTTTTTAGCGGTCTTTTTGGATTTACGAAATGCTGATTCCGTGGGCGCACCTTTACTCCCAGGCTTTCTCATGCGCTCTCCAGAGCCAGATTTTATGCGCCTACGCTTGGCATGAATATTTGCGTATAGTCCAGGCTTCATCTGCACCCCCATCTGCGTCTAGCTGCTTTTCCTCGTTCACCCTTCCAATTACGGGATCTGGCACAAAATGAGCGATGCCTTGGTCCTGATTTTTGGGGTGCTTTTAACTTTGATCCTGTTGATCGGTTGTATTTTGCTCGCCCTTTTGCAGTCAACCCACCGCCCTGGGAAACGGAAAGTTTCTCGCCACGACCAACGGACAGATTAGGACCTTTTTTGCGAGCCATCTTTATCTTTTTCCTCTGCGCTTTCTTTTGCGTGCTGACGATAGGCTTGCTGCTACTGCTTGTTTTTGTGGGTAACCTTCTCGCATCATTTTTCTAATATTTTTTGAGATGGTTTTCTGACTGCTTCCTTTTTTAAGTGGCATTATGCAATCTCCTTACCTGATTTTAGGTCTGTCAAGGTTAACCCGCCTGTGTACTGAAAGTGCGCTAACTCCTTAAACGAGTGCCACCGACCAGCCCACTCCAATCCCGCTTGTTCGCCTAATTCACCAATAGTTTGCCAAATCGGATCAGATCCATCCCAATTGGGCTTGCCATTAACGAGAGGAACAACATCAACAGCACAGCGATAATTGTGCCAAGACTCTCCTGCCTTTGCGTTTGTGACAATTTTTCCAGGTTTTGTTCTTCCCTGTTCATAAAGTTCTCCCTGAGATTCGTTATCTCTAAAAGTAGAAGTTACGAGTAAGTCTATACCCTGTTCGTGGCAAAGCGCAATAAAGCGCTCAACACGCTCTTTAGCTTGTGGAATCAAATCTTCAAGTTTGCGGCTGTTTATCATTTTTCGACTTCATGTCCATAATTTTTTCTAGGGTGCGACCACCAAAATACGCACTCATTATCAACATCCCCCATTGACCAAGTAAGTTTACATACGATTCTTTAGCATCGTAGCCAAATGCAGACATCATGGCAAACAAGAAATAACCAGCAAAAATAGCTACCAATGACATTGGTCTTATGTTTTTAGAGAGCCAAGAATCGCTAGCAAGATCAGCTTTCCAACGATCAGATATATTATTCTGCTCGTTCATGTCAGCGTTAAGTTCCGCTAACCGACCTTCTTGCTGCATTTTTAATAACTCAGCCTGAGCTTTAGCCTTTGCTTCTGGATCTGGAATGAATTTGTCTAGGACTTTCATCCCAACATCAACTAATGCGGTAAGCGGAAACATTATTTTTTAGCCCTTTCTTCAAGAAGTTTGACACGCACATGAAGGTCATGCAATTCTTTATATAGTTCCTCACGCATTTTTGCTCTGCGCTCTGCGGATATTGGGCTGTCTGTTGGGATGCCTTCGCTAGTAATTAGAGCTGGCATCTTGCCTTCAATTTGGGTAAGACGGGTTTGGAATGAAGATACTTGACCGAGTAGCCACGCTATACAGGCTACCAAGATCGGTATTACCGCCTTTAGTACATCTTGCATATTCATTTTTTACCACCCCACACAATGAAATAAGCTATATATCCCGCAACCAAAAAACACCAGAACTGCACCCACCTTACTTTGGACAACTCGGCATCAAAGTAATCTTTGTCTGCCTTTTCTAACTTCTCAATCTCTGCCTTTATATCTAAAACCTTTTGCCACTCTTTTGTACCATGCTGCTTGATAAAATCTACCCTTAATTTGTACTCCTCATCCGATATTTTCTTTCGGTGTCGATACTCCTCAAGAGCTTTAAATATTGCTCGTTCTTTTCTAAACTCGGCTTCTCTGCGTTCCCGTATCTTTTGGTTCGCTTTTTGCCTTGCTAAATCAATTGCTTCCTTTTGAACATCCTCGATGTTCTTTGCTATCTCCTTGCCAGCTTCTCGACCAGTCTTAAACCCTTCGCTGATGCCTTTAGCACCAGCGGATAACCCCAGATCGTCTGACATACATCATTACAAACCTTCGCCTGGTGTGACATATATGGTTGCAGTTCCAGATGCTACGATTGCCGATACATAGAATACATAGCCACCTTCAGTAGTTGGTATGCGTGGTGCAGTAAAAACAACGGTTTGATTGTTGTGCAAAATAGTACCGTAATTAGGTGTTCCAGCGACAGGAATGGCAACATTGGATGTGGCTGTTGTGCCGCAACGAATGAACACCTCGCCAGCCGTACCATTGTGGATACGGAGCTGATTGCATGGGGAATCGGCTGTTATAGCTACGGTGTTAGCAGATGTAGCTACATTTATTCGAACCGTTTTGCCCATCTCTTGAAATGGGATATTGTTCGCCATTAGATGATGTTCTTCCCACCAGCGTTGCCAGGCTTGGATGTTGGCGATTTCTTTGGATCTGTACCATCAAATTGAAATACAGACCGATACCCATTGGGTAATTGACCTGGTTTCCAGGCTACACCGCCACCAGTCGTATCAGATGGTACTTGTGGTCGGCAAGCATAAGTGTAGTCATAGCCTTTATTCGGTTTGGATGTTGGTGCTTTCATTGGTTTCTCTCTTTCTGGTGTTGAGTAGAAGATAACTGAAAATGCTGAAAAAAGCCATTGTCCCTAGGCGCTCGAGTTGTGGATCGTACATGGTCCAGCACGCTAGAGAAAACGAGAGGGCGAGTGCCAAAATCACTAGCAAGCGGTCGGAGATGACCTTTAACGCTAGGCGAATGAGTGCGATTGCTTCCATAAATATCCCCTGAAAAAGTTAAACAATTCATAGTTTAACCCTCATCATCTTCTGTTGCAATGAATCCACTACCCCATTCATCATCACTAATCTTTTGCTTGAGCTTTTCTACATTAATGGCTCGGTCTAGCACTTTGCATTTGTCGGTCAAGGATGCTTGTGGATCGGCCATCACATCCTTTAACAGCGTGCCAATAGCATCTTCCAAGTCTGGGTTTAACCCTTTGGCTTTTTTGTTCATGGCGCAGGTATTTGCGGTACAGGCTCACCCGCCTGTGGATTGATGGTGTCTTGTACGGTTTCTGCGCCAATACGAACATTTTGTAATTGTTGTTTGCGGAACAAGTCTTCTGCTGTTTCTGGACCAGCCAAAATTTGTTTTGGTCTTGGATCAAACTTACGAGCTGCTTTTTCTGCAATACTTAGTTTTTGACGAGCACCACCGACTTGGGTTGGGGCTAGTTGAACAGGGTCAATTTCTACTCCAGGAGTAGCCGGTTTGACTCCTAAAGACATGCCTTCTTGACCAATGTCGTAGATTTCTTTATTACCATACATTGCACCTGCATCATAGCGGGCGCGAGTTACTTGACCAACGGATTGCGGCAATATCATTCCGGGTTCAGAACGCTTTTGTGCCTCTTCTAAAATTTTTAGTGTTTCCCAACGATCCCGCACTGTTTTAAGATTTTGCGAAATATCGGCTGGCAAAGAGCGATCGGCTGCCGAATCAAATGCTTTTTGCATTCCACGCAAGACTTTTCCTCGTTCTGGGTCAGCAGTACGGTAGGCAGCATTACCGAGTTGTGAGCGTATGTTGTTATACACCTCGGCATCCATGGTTATTTTATTAACAGCTAAAAAGCCAAGTGCATCATCAATAATTTTGAGAGCATTTTGTGAAACACCAATGTCTTGAGTAGCTTCTGGTACATCTTTTAAAGCATTAATTCTGGCTTGTAGATCAGCTGGCAACTGTTTGAGTTGCGATAAAGTATTAATAATTGGGCGCGATTCTGCAAACATTACACCAGTAGATGCCATGCTTCTTTGGTAATCTAATAAAGATTTGATGTCATTAAAAAATTGATCATCAAAACTAACTGATTTACCGCCAAGCAATGTTTTGTAATCTTGATTTAACCGATTACGAGCTTCAACAAATTCTTTAGTTCCAAATGATGTTTTTTCAGGATTTCCCACCAAACGGTTATAACGCTTGTTGTAAACCTCCATAAATTTAGAAATATCTGCACCACGCATTAATTCTTTAGGTGGCATTTTTGCACCTCTGGCCTCTAATCCCCTAGCAGCTGCCAAGCGTTCTTCAGGAATTCCTGCTGGTCTTTGCGCAAGACTTCTTTGAATGGCTGCACGACCTCTACCTAATGCAGAAGTACCTAATAATTCACCTGCAGCGGTAAATGGGATATTTAAGGCTTCGGCTAATTTAGCTTGATTTTTTTCACCTCTGACTTGTGGCAAGGGAACAACTTCTCCAATGGCTTTAGCGGTTGGCTCGGCTAATTGAGCAGCGCCATATCCAAAAGGAGCAGCTGCACCGGCCGCTGCGGTCTGGCGGACAAGTTCCGTTCCGGTTTTAGGAACTAAAGGTGCAGCATACTTTTCAAGAGGTTGAGCAAAAGCGCCTAATGCTTCGGTTACTTTGGTCGCTCCTGGTATTTTAGAAACAATGGCTGGGGCTTGACGACCCATTCTGGCTAATCCAGTGATACCGCCAGCAGCACCCGCAATCATGGGTACAGCTTGGACATTTTGCATAATTCGATCAAATAGGTTACCAACATCGCTGGCAGGATCAGATTTGCTTGGGTCTTCCGGCATAGCAGGATCAGATTCTCTTGGAATCATGCCTGTGGTATAGCCAATTCTTTGAGAAAAATCTTGAAAAGACAGCTTGTTTTTGTAATATTGATTCCAGACAGCAGCTGCTAACGCTTCATCGTTGTATTTAGCGTATTGCGGAAATTTAGATCTGACTTGATCGAGTGTCATTACATAATTCCTAAAATATCGCCTTCTGTTGGAGCAGATTTACGAGTGGAATTCATCTTTTCAAATTGACTAATTTTATTGTCTAATACTCTTGTTTTTTCTTTTATCCAATCATCAACGGCTTCGCTTGAATTGCCAGGACCAATCGAAGCTCTGCGCCATGATTCTTTTTCGCCACCTGTAAGCGTTGCACCAAACATGGCATGACGCTCAGGAATGGCCACATTTTCATACGCTCTCCACCAAGCAGCCATTTCAGGGTTTCTACGAATACGCTCATCAAAAACCGCTTTAGCTTCACCTATAATATCCATTTTCATATTGGCATATTCAGGTTTAAATGTATCTTTTAAGCGTTGTATTTCAGTTTTTAAGTTTTCTAAACCACGCAATTCTTTCTTTTCTGGACCAGATAAATTGCTATCTTTAGACTCTTGTTTAGCACGCTCTCGTTCACGCACCATCATGATTTGCTCTATGGGTTTAATAGTGTCATCAATAAGCTTAATAGCATCGTCAATCCGACCTGAATTAATTAAGCTCGTAGCAACAGAATCTTGACCTAATAAACGACTTGCAATTTCTGCTTCTTCTTGCGCCCTCTTTTTATCCGATGCAGCATACTTTTGCACTTGTTCAATTTGAAATTTAATGGTTTCGCGCAATGATTTAAGACTTGCTAATTCTTTATCAAACTTGTCTTTTTCTTTGTTGTAGAGATCTTGCCGACCTTCTCTCCAGCCCTCTAGCATACCGGACATGGCATTCATGGCATTTATCGCTGATAGTTTTCCAGAACTACCTAGCGCCATACCAACAGTAGCAACCATGCTAAATAACGATCCCAAACTGGCTGCATTTTCTTCAGTTGGATGGAAAGCAGGATCTTCCCATTTAACCTTATCAACCAATTTTTTGACCACTTCCCTTTCTTCTGCCTCAATGGGTTCAGTAGCTTTAACACCAGCCTGTTTTGCTTTTAATTCGGTTTTTTCTTTTGCTTGTTCCGCTTCGACTTTAATGGGTGCTCTTTGCTCCACTAAACGCTGTTTTTCCTTTTTTAAGGATGGGTAATCCATGGTGGATAAATCACCTTGGATGGGCAATGCGTTTGTAGCCGTTTTAAGCGGGCTTTGAGCGGTTAATTGTGGGTCAGCCATGGTTTATCCTACCCGAATTGTTGTACCGCCTGGAGTGCTGCCTGCAGCCATTTGTGCCAAATTCATATAAAAATTACGGGTTGCACCTTGCATTTGTTGATCAAGTTGCAAACCAGAGCGGATTGCACCAATTTGAATTTGATCGCCAATATTCATAATATTTAGACCATATTTGTATTGATTGTCTAATAACTGGCTATACAAATTGGCAATTTGGTTGGCTGCTTGTTGCTGACCGACACCACCTCGAGTAGCCGTTGCTTGGGCAAGCTGCGCTTTTGCAGCCTCCAATGCTTGTTGGCTTTGAGGAGTTAATTCACCTCGTTGGGCTTGAGCCAAT
>Ga0114967_10003452_pt1 | contig 12958 bp, 12 predicted proteins | sample M_130628_MF_Meta_FD_92639 | JGI IMG/M metagenome (GOLD analysis project Ga0114967, IMG submission 92639) | Freshwater microbial communities from Lake Montjoie, Canada to study carbon cycling - M_130628_MF_MetaG | ecosystem: Environmental > Aquatic > Freshwater > Lake | place: Lake Montjoie... | reverse complement strand
GACAGCATCCAGAAATCCTGGCTGGAAGGCGGGTCCACCACCATAGGCCTGTCTTCCGGCACCGCCGCTGACAATGGTCTGCTCACGGAAGCCACCGTCATCCGCATGATCGGACGCACCCCGCCCAAGGACCAAAAAGCCCAGGGGGACAATGCCAAGGGAGTCTGGGGCTCCTTCCGCACCCATGTCCTCTCTGGTGACCTGATGCAAATCCAAGCCGGTGGCGTGGCTGGTTTTGCCAAGGAAGGCATCTTCGCCATCTTTACCGGGCATAGTTTTTACAAGGAAATCGACCTGACCGGCACCTCCGTGACCGGCGTCATCCAGCAGGACACCGGAAATAAAGCCAGCGCGGGCAAAGGCTATGAAAACGGGAAAAACTGGGCTGGAGAATTGAAACAACGGATCCGGAAGGGCGACGTCAAACCCAGTCTCTTCACCCTTTTTGCCAGTTCCCGCAATGACGCCAAAGCGGATGATCTCGCCCTCGCCTACAGCTTCTCCCGCTTCCTGCAAAGCACCCCGGAGCGCCACACTGCCTATGGCAAGCTCATGGAGCGCATCAGCACCGCCAAACAAGTCCCTGACACGGCGGCCATCGCCAAAATCTACGGCCTGGAAAATGAAGAGGCCCTCGAAAAGGAATGGCTCAGCTACGTCAGCAGCGGGGATTTCCGCTAAGGGTCAGCCAAGGCAAACCCTTTGCTTCAGGTCTGGAAAGGGCCTCTGAACTTTCCGGGAATATTTCCGCAGGGAAGGGTTTCTGATGCGGAGACTCCGGCATGGTGGGCAGAAGCTTGCTGGCGGGGTGGTGCTCCATTCCCTTTGATTTTACAGATGTGTTCCCTTTCATGGCTTCAGCAGGCTGGGCAATATGACATTTTTTTTAACCGCGACGAACGGAAGTCCCGCCAGCGGGCCCTGCCGCCTCAGGTCGCGATGCGCGACGGGGTGCGGTTTCTGGCGCCGCAGGATGCGGACGCCGGGGGCGGATGGCCGGGCGCTGCGCCCCATTCCGGCGCAGATGCCGCTCTGTTCCTCCTCCTATGCGCCGGGGGAGGTCATCCCGGCGCGGCAGGCCAGTTTTGCCCGCTTGCCGCTTCATGACGTGGAGTCCCTGTGGCACTGGCACACGGAGGAAGCCGCTCCCAGTGCCTGCACCACCCGTATGCTGCGGCCTGACGCCCAGACCTGGGGCATCAGCCGGATCACGGTGGGACCGGAGCGCATTGACTGGCTCTACCGGGAGGAAATGCCCGGCCTGGCAGGACCGCCGGTGGAGCATTTCAGCCATCTTCCCCTCGTTTCCCGATGACGGATCCCGCGGCGACGCTATTGGAGCAGGCCGGCAAAGCCGCCCAGGATCACCCGGGCCTGGCCATGCTGCTGCTTTCGGCCGGCACGCTGGTGAGCGAAGACCTCGCCTGCATCACGGCGGGGCTCCTTGCGGCGGGAGGAAAGCTGGCGTTGCCGCAGGGCATCATGGCTTGTGCGTTGGGCATCTGGCTGGGGGATCTGGGGCTCTATGGACTGGGGGCGGCGGCCCGTCAGGGCAGTGGCCGCTGGGGCTGGCTGGCGCGCTGGGTAAAACCGGCTCATCTCCTGGCAGGGGAGCGGCAGTTTGCCAAACATGGCACCGTGTTTCCCGCCGCTTCCCGCTTCCTGCCGGGAACGCGTCTGCCTGGTTACCTGGCGGCAGGAGCCCTGCGTTATCCCTTTTTCAAATTCGCCGTCATCCCCGCCCTCGCGGCTATGGTGTGGGTGCCTTTGTTATGCCTCGCGGCAGAGCGCATCGGCGACAGGGTGCTGGGCCCGCTGCATCAGGCCAGAGGCTGGCTGTGGCTGGGCCTGCCGATGCTGTGGCTGGCGATCCGTTATGCCGGCCCGCTGGCAGCCTCCGTCCTGACGTGGCGGGGCCGCCGCTTGTGGTGGTGCCGCTGGTTGAGGATCAGCCGGTGGGAGTTCTGGCCGGCGTATGTGTTTTACCCTCCGGTGATACTCTGGACGGCCCTGCTGGCGCTGCGCCACCGCTCGGCGACGGTCTTCCTGCTCTGCAATCCTGGCATTTCCTTCAGTGGACTGGTCATGGAATCGAAATCCGCGATCCTGAGTGCCCTTGCGCGAAACAATCCCCACGCCTCCGCCATCGCCACCTGGACGCTGCTGTCACCAGGCCCCCCCGGGGAACGCCTCGCGTGCCTGGAGCGTTTTCTGGAACAGGAGGCCCTGACCTGGCCGGTGGTGTTGAAACCGGACATCGGCGAACGGGGGCAGGGCGTGCTGATCGTCTGCAGCCGCGACGAAGCCGCCGTGTATTTAACCACCTGCGCTCACGCGGTGATCGCCCAGCGCTATGTCCGGGGACTGGAATTCGGCGTCTTTTACTGCCGCCAGCCCGGTGAGGCGCGGGGCCGGATTCTTTCCCTGGCGGAAAAGCACCCCCAGTTCCTGATGGGCGATGGCATCCGCCCGCTGGAAACGCTGATCCTGGCCGATCCCCGGGCGGTGGCCATGGCTCCTTATTATCTGAAAAAATTCGCCGCCCGCCTCCAGGAGGTGCCAGCCCACAATGAGGGGATCGCCCTGACGGAAATCGGCACGCATTGCCGGGGCGCGGTCTTCACCGACGCCCGCCATGAGCTGACCCCGGCCTTGAGTGAAGCCATCGATGCCCTGACGCAGCCTTTCACGGGATTCCATTTTGGGCGCTACGACTTGCGGGTGCCGGATACCGCTGCCCTGCGCGCGGGACAGGGCATTCAGGTGCTGGAATGGAATGGCGTCACCGCCGAGCCAGCCCACATCTACCAGCCCGGCTATCCTCTCTGGCGGGGCTGGAGAGATCTGTGCTCGAACTGGAGCGAAGCCTTCGCCGCTGGGGCGGCCCACCGCCGGCTTGGTCGTGTGCCGCCGGCTTTGAAGGAAGTCTTCACCCTGCTGCGGTCCAACCGCCGGCATCAGCCTTTTGAAGCCGATACCCTCATGCCCGTGCTGGAAGAACCATGAATCAACCCCTGCCTATCGAAGCCCTGCTGCCCTCCCTCGCTGGTGGGGGACGTGTCAAAACCGCCGTCCGCCATGGGATGGAAATTCTGCTTGGAGTCCGCGGGGTGCGGCGGCTGGTGGAGCGGGCGGAGCAGGAGGCAGAAGTCCATGCCAGCTCGCGCATTCTGGCTGCGCACCGGGTCAGGCTCGCCGCGCCAGGGGTGCGGGAGGCCCTGCCGCCTTCCGGTCCCGTGATTGTTATCGCCAATCATCCCTTTGGAGCCTCTGACGCCCTGGCCCTGCTCAGTCTGTGCCAGCAGGCGCGGCCGGATGTGCAGTTTCTGGCCAATGCCATCCTGACCACCATTCCATCCCTGGCCCCGCATCTCATCCCGCTCGAAATCCTTGCGGCTGCGGAACCCCGGCGCAATCTGGCTTCGCTGCGGCAGAGCCTGGGTCATTTAAAGAAGGGAGGAATGCTGGGAATTTTTCCCGCCGGTGCGGTGTCCTGCTTTCAATGGCGGGAGCGCCAGGTGACGGACCCTGCCTGGTCCCACCACGTGGCCGCTCTGGCCCTTAAAAGCAGAGCCATTGTGGTCCCCGTCCGGTTCGCCGGGCGGAATCCCTGGTGGTTCCAACTTCCTGGTATGATCCACCCTCTTCTCCGCAGTGCCCTGTTGCTGCCCGCCTTCCTCGCGGGCCGCGGACAGACCGTGCACTGCGCCGCCGGTCCTCCCATCCCTCCGGAGGATTTGTCCGGAATGGATCCCATGGAAGCCACCCTGCACCTGCGGGCCGCCGTCGGCGCCGTCCCGCTCCCTCCCTGACGGCTTCATGACCGGACTCCCCGCCACGCACCAATTCCTCCTGAAACAAGCCACCCAGCTCCTGGCCGGAATGGATCCTGACATTTACACCAGACCATCCGCCCTCTGTTTGAATTCGGCCATTGGCGGGCATGTCCGCCATTGTCTGGAACATTACGGCAGCTTGCTCCAGGGTCTGCCCGGCGGCCAGGTGGACTACGATGCCCGGCGGCGTGACCCGGCAGTGGAAACCCGGATTCCCGCCGCGCTTTCCCTGGTCGAATCCATCCTCACCGCCTTGGGGGAACTCGTGCATCACCGCCGCCTCCCGTCCCCGCATCCTCTCATGGTGCGCTCCATGCATGGTGACGGGACCGGGGACTGGCATCCCAGTTCCGCCGGCCGGGAATTGCAATTTCTGGTCAGCCATACCATCCATCACTTTGTCCTGATCGCTGCCTTGTGCTGCGTGCATGGCATCCCGGTGGAACCAGGATTCGGGGTCGCCCCATCGACCTTGAGCTACCGTGCGGCCTGCCATGCATGACCAGGCCACCATCCCCCGGCACGCCGTCATCGCTCCTCCGGCAGAACGTGGCGCGCTGTCCGCTGAAACTGCGGCTTTGTCAGGGAATCTCCTGGTCAGACAGAATTCCTACGCGGTCTATCTGGCCACGGCCCGGGCGCTGGATCTGGACCGCTTTGACCAGCACTACCTGCACCTTTTTGTCTGGGATCACCAGCAGGAGCAACTCGCCGGGGCCTACCGCATCACCCCCACCCTGACGGTTCTGGCGGAGCACGGTCCGGAGGGACTATACACCACTACCCTCCTCGAATTCAGCCAGGAATTCCCCGCCGCCCTCACCCCAGGCCTGGAGCTGGGACGCTCCTTTGTGGTTCCCGCCTATCAACGTTCCCCGCTTCCCCTTGCCCTGCTGTGGCGGGGCACCGGGGTCTGGCTGCGGCAGCATCCGCAATGTGTCAGGCTCTTCGGGGCTGTCAGCATCAGCGGCGACTACTCCGTGCTTTCGCGCGGGCTCCTCGTGGAATTCCTCAGCCGCCGGCCCGCTGCCGGAAGCCTGCCCGGCGGCATCAGGCCCCGCCATCCCCCGGGCCCAGCCCTGACAGTTCCAACCGGCCCGGAAGCCTGGGCCGGGCCGGCTGGATTGTAGGATATTTCCGTCCGGATTTCCCTGCTGGAAGGCGGGAAACGCGGCGTGCCGGAACTGCTGAAACACTACGGCCTCCGTCTCAATGCGCGGCTGCTGTCCTTCAACGTCGATCCCGACTTTTCCCACTGCCTTGACGCGCTGCTCCCCGTCGACCTGCGTGAAATTCCCCCCGCCTTCCTGAAGCGCTTTTTTGGAGCAGATTTCAGGATCAGCTGAAAGGCAAAGCCCTGGTCGCGGGACGCGGCGTCTGATCAGGGTTTTGGCTCGGTGATGCGGGGGAAGTTATCCGTGCGGAAGGGAGTGAGGGGCAGGCCCTCGGCGCTGGTGATATTGCAGACGGGGTTATCGGCCCAGGCGTAGCGGACGGCGGTGGGACTGGGGACTTCCTTGGCGCTGACCTGGATGGTGCCTGGTCCGGTGAATTTGGCTTCGGCCCAGACCCATTTTTTGTCTTCACCACAGATGGCGAAGCCTTTGAGTTCAGCCGTGTCATGGGCGCGGAGCTTGCCGGAGCCGAAGAGGTCGATGGTGATTTCTGCCTGGCCGTTGGCAAAGGTGACGGATTTGTATTCGGGACTGCGGTAGACACCGGTCTGCCCGTAGTCCTTCACGAGGGCCCAGCGGGCGAGGCGTTCCGCCACGTCGCGCTTGTCGCGGGGATGAATGTCAGCGGCTTCGCCGAGGCCGATGATGACGGCTTGTCCGCCGTTGGGGATGGCGGACTGGGTTTTGGTCTGGCTTTCCCGCAGTTCCGCCCAGTCGCTTTCGCCAGGCTGGGGTTGCTCGGCTTTGAAGTCGGCGAGTTGGACCCAGTAGAAGGGGAAATCGCCCTGAGCCCAGTCCTTCCGCCAGTTGGTGATCATGAAGGGGAACAGGTCACCATATTCGGCGGCACGCGGGGCGTTGCTTTCGCCCTGATACCAGATGGCCCCCTTGATGCCATAACCAATCACCGGCAGGAGGGTGCCGTTGTAGATATTGCCGGGCCGCGCATTGCCGGTGAGCCAGCCGGGGGAGGGAGGGCCGGAAGGGGCCTTGCCAGCGGGAGGGCCGCCCTTTTTTTCGGCCTCCACTTTTGCTTTCCAGGCGGTCAACTCAGCCTTGAATTTCTCCATGACTTCGGGGTCGGCATTGGCTTTTTCGGTTTTCCGGGTGTTATCCATCAGCCGTTGGAAACGGGGGTCCTGTTCCAGCAGATCCCGGCGGACCCAGGCTTCGGCGGCGCTGCCGCCCCAGGCGTTATCGATCAGACCGACGGGGACGCCAAGGATTTGATGGAGCAGCCGGCCGTAGAAGAAACCGACGGCGGAGAAGTCGCCGACGGTTTCCGGGGTGCTGGGTGCCCAGGCCCCGGCAAAATCATTTTGGGGTTCCTGGGTGCCTTTCAGCGGCACGGTGATGAGGCGGAGCTGGGGAAGGTTGGAGGATTTGATTTCCAGATCGCCATCCCAGGACTGATTGACCTGCCATTGCATGTTGGATTGTCCGGAGCAGACCCAGACCTCGCCAATGAGGACGTCCGTGATTTCGCGTTTGGACGTGCCCTGGATGGTGAGGGTGGCCGGGGTGGCGTTGGCGGCCATGGGGTCCAATTTCACGCTCCATTTGCCCGCCGCATCCGCCTGGGCCGTTTTTGTCTGACCGGCAAAAGTCACGGTGACCTGCGTGCCTGGGGTGTCCCAGCCCCAGACGGGGTCAGCTTGTTTTTGTTGCAGGACCATGTGGTCCCCGAAAATGGCAGGGAGCTTCAGTTCCGCCCGGAGCGTGGCTGCGGTGAGGAGAAATGGCAGGATGAGGATGGGTTTCATGGGAGTTGAGTCAGGGTTGACCAGGATAGGATGGGCCGGTGGGATCCTCCGGTAACGCCCTCGTGGGAGGGTTTTTTCCAAAAAGGCAGGCGATTCCACCGCCGGGTTGGGATGGGGTTAGCGGGCGGTCATTCCGATGACGACGGCGGTGGTGTTGTCGCGGCCGGAGCGGGCGAGGGCTTCGTTGATCAATTGCTGTGCGGGGGTGATCACCGCATCCGGATGGCGCAGGATGTCCTCGAGATGATGATCCCAGAGGCCATCCGTGATGCCGTCGGTGACGAGGAGGAAGCAGTCGCCGGGTTGGCAGGAGACGGCACCGATTTGAGGTTCGGCGAATTGATGGCCCCCACCGAGGGCTTTGTTGAGGATGTTTTTCCGGGGATGGGTGCGGGCTTCGCGCTCGGTGAGTTTTCCTTTCCGGCGCATCCATCCCACCTGGGAGTCGTCTTCACTGAGTTGCTTCAGGGAACCGGCGGCAGGGAGGTAGTAAAGCCGGCTATCGCCAATGTGGGCGAAGTAGAGCCAGCCGGGAGCAAACCAGGCGAGGGTGAGGGTGGCTCCCATGCCAGCGCATTCTGCATAGCTTTGGGCAAGGCGGGTGAGGTCGCGGTGGATCGTGGTGAAAAGTTCCGGCAGGACGTCCTGGAAGTCGGGCGGGCGTCCCTGGGCCCGCTGACGGAAGCTGCGGGGGAGCAGCCGGGTGATTTTGTCGACGGCGATGCGGCTGGCAAATTCACCGCTGTTTGCCCCGCCCATCCCATCGCTGACGGCGAAGACAAAGTCGCATTCCGCGAGGCTGGCGGAGCCGACTTTCCCGAGAAAGCTCACATCGGCGGCGTTGAAGGAAAGCGCGAGAAAGGCGTCCTCGTTATTGGGCCGCACCTTGCCCGGATGGGTGAGGCCGGACCAGCGGAGGCTGGCGGAGGCGGGCAAGGGAAAGGGCAGTTCAGATGAATCCACTGGGCGGAAAATCGTTTAGGTTCCCATGTCCGGCACGGGAGTCCCTGCTGGCGGGGGCGGGGCGGGATCATCCAGGAGGGTGGCGAATTCAAAGTCAATCAGGCAAAAACGGCCCAGTTGCGGGCTGTAGGTGATGTTGCGGAGGTAGGCATCATCGTGCCTGACGCCGTAGGCCGTGAGTTCGGCGAAGAGTGCCGCGACGCGGGCGTCGTCCATGCGTTCGACACGGCTGCCGCAGTTGGTGGTGATCATGATGAGCTTTTCCGGATCGCTCCCCAGCAGCCGGGGCACAAACGGGCAGCCGCGTTGTTCCAGATACTGGAGGACTTTGACCTCGTTGGCAAAGCGCTCCGCCGCCATCGGGCCCCGGAAGGTTTTGTGGACCCGGCCATCATAGCCCAGCCGGACGGTGGCCCGGGCGGTGTCTTTGACTTGGTTCATGGGAGGGGGCTCAGGGAGCGATCTGGGTGCCCATGGCCAACTCGCAGCCTGCGGCGAGCACCGCGTTTTGCACGCGCTGGACCATGCCGTGGGGCACGGCCTGATCGGCATTGACGACGACGTAGCGGGTTTCTGACTTCACGGCCACCAGGGCAGCGGCGAGATCGCCGGTGAAGACCGGCTTATCGTCCAGCCAGACCGAGGGGGTGGCCCCGGCCGTGATCGTGACAATGTGCGCCCGCTCGACGGCTTTCAGGCTGGATTGGGACGTGGGCAAATCCACGCGGATGCCGCTGCGGACCACGAGGTTGGAGTTCAGCAGAAAAAAGATCAGCAGCAGGAGGACGATGTTCAACAAAGGAGCCAGATACAAAAAGTCCGGTCGCAGGGTGAGCGTGCTTTGGAGCTTCATCGGGCGGGGCGGAATGGGAGGGGAAATCTTGTCCGGTGGATCACCGGCACGCAGCTTGCGGCAGGGCTTACTACTTGACGATGACCGGTCCGCCCCCGGCGGCTTTGCGGCGTTTTTCCTCTACGCTGCGGGCTCCTTCCTTGAATTCCACGATGTCCACGCTCTGGCGGCTTTGCAGGAGCAGGTTCACGATTTCGATCCCGGCGCGCTCCATGTCGTGCATCAGGGTTTTCGCATTCTGGGCGAGGTAGGCATAGAGCACGTAGGCGGGAATGGCCACGGCGATGCCGACCGCGCTGGTGACCAGGCTCCGGTAAATGCCCCGGGCCAGTTCAGTATTGGTGGCGTAGCCGTTTTGGGCCACGGGCAAAAAGGTATCCACCAGGCCGAGCACCGTGCCGAGCAGGCCGATCAGGGGAGCAATATAGGCGATGGAAAGCAGCACGGGCAGGGAGCGCTCCAGCCGGGGGACTTCCAACTGGCCGGCCTCCTGGGCGATCTCCTTCAGTTCAATGCGCTCGGCCTCGTGCCGGGTGAGCACCGCCTTCATGACCCGGGCGACGGGCCCGGGGGTGCCGGCGCAGACGTGCAGCGCTTCCGCGTAGTTTTTCCGGCTGATCAGATTGCCCAGTCCCTGCAGGAGGTCCTGCACCACGATGGTGGAACGGTGAAAATGGAAGAAACGTTCCAGGAAAATGCCCACAGCCAACAGGCTGCATCCAAATAGAATAAAGATGAGGGGGCCTCCCTGAGTGATCAGTTCCTTCATTGATAAAAAATTCTTAGCGGGATCTGTGCCAGCGGACAACCGGCAAATGCAGCAGCCAAAGCTTAAGCCAACTTAGGCATTTGCGCCATGTTTTTTTAAAATTGGTCTTTTTCCCACGGGGCCACCCCGTGCCGCCGCACGACTCCGGCGCTTCAGCTCTGGTAGTGCAGGGCCGGTGGCAGCTCGGAGACGATGATTCTTTTCACGCCATCGCGCAGGTGATCCACGTTGAAATTCACCAGCAACCCCGTCTCCACCCCGGTCAGGCGCAGGACATTCTTCATGTGGTTCTTGGTGGTTTCCCCCAGATCCGGCAAGCCCGTGGTGACGATGACGCTTTCCTCGATCAAAAAATCCACCCGCATGGCCCCGTCCACCCGGTGGCCTTTATAAACAATCGGCATGGGGTGATCGCGTTTAAAAATAATCTCCCGCATCCTCAGCTCCAGCGCGAGGCAGTCGCGGTAGGCCTCCGGCATCAATCCGGGTCCGAGGTGCCGATGGACCTCCATGCAGGCTCCAATAATAAGGTGTGGCAGTTCCCGGGCGTCTAAATTCACGGCAGTAGAGACCCTTACACCCAATCCGCGTTAAAAGAAAGTTTATTTCCCGGACAATCCACATGCAGGAAAGCGCCGGCGCATCACGTCAACCCCGTCAACCCCGTCAGCCAGCCATGCCATGCCCACTCTTGCAGGCGTCCGCCCTTTCCGCTTCACTTGCCGGAAATGAACGCCCGCCTGCCTGCCGTCTTCCTCGCTACCCTGTCCCTGCCTGCGGCCAGCCTTTTGGCGGCCGATCCCGCCCCACCCCAGGTGTTGGCCGCCGGCTGGGAGGTGTCCCTGTTTTCCACGGAACCTGACATCATGACGCCCATCGGCATCGCGGTGGATGGCAAGGGCCGCGTCTTTGTCACGGAAAGCCACACCCACAAGGTCGCACCCGGCTACCCTGGACCCAAAACCGACCGCATTAAAATCTACGAGGACACCAACCACGATGGGCGGGCGGACCGCGTGTCCATTTTTGCAGAAGGCTTCACGGCGGCGATGAATCTGGCCTTCGATCCGGATGGCGTGCTCCACCTCGTGCACCGGAATGGCGTGCTGCGGCTGGAAGACAAGGACCAGGATGGCGTCTGCGAAAAGCAGGTGCCGCTGCTGACTCTGGATACGAAGGAGACCTACCCTCACAATGGTCTGGGCAGTATCGCCTTTGCCCCGGATGGTCATCTGTTCATCGGCAGTGGGGAAAACTTCGGAGCCACCTATACCGCCACGGCAGCGGATGGCTCCAGCCTCACCTACACCCCCGGCGGAGCGAACATCTTCCGCCTGAAACGCGATGGCTCCCAGTTGGAACGCTACGCCACGGGGATGTGGAATGCCTTCGTCCTGACCATCGACGGGGCGGGCCGCCTCTTTGCCTGCGACAATGATCCGGACTCCCGGCCTCCCTGCCGCTTCCTGCACATCGTAACGGGCGGGGACTACGGCTATCAATTCCAATACGGCCGGAGCGGCCTGCATCCCTTTGTTTGCTGGAATGGGGAGCTGCCTGGCACCCTGCCCATGATCACCGGCACTGGCGAGGCCCCCACCGGCATCCTCGACGCCCGCCTTGCCAGGCTGGGCCCCGCGCGGGGCAATGGGTTCCTCATCACCGAATGGGGCGACAGCACCCTATCATGGTTCCGGCTGCAGCCGCAGGGTGCCTCCTTCACTGCCAGCCGGGAGGTGGTGATCCGGGGCGATGCCGCCTTCCGTCCCGCCTGTCTTGCCGCCGCGCCGGATGGCAGCGTCTATTTCACCGACTGGGCCGACCGCGAATATTCCGTGCACCAGAAAGGCCGCATCTGGCACCTCAAAGCCAGCGCTCCTGACCAAACCCCGCAGGAAGGCCAAACCCTGCCTCTCACGGAACCTGAACAGCGCTGCGCCCGCCTCGCGGCCGCCACCGGCCCCGCCGCATGGCCGGAACTGAAAGCCGCCCTCACGGATCCTGATCCTTACATCCTCAGCGCCGCCCTCACCGCCCTGCAGCAGCCGGCGTATCTGGAAAACCTGAAATCAGAAACCACCAGCACCGCCGCCAAAATCCGCCTCGGTGCCCTCCTCGCCCTGCATCGCGCCAATGCCCCCGGGGCTGAATCCTTCCTGAAAGCGGCCCTTGCCGACCCGGACGCCGCAGTGCGCCGCCCCGCCATGATTTGGGCGGCTGAGCTGCGGCTGAAGGACCTGCGGCCTCTGGTGGAAAAAGCCCTCGAAGCCGGGGGGCCGGCCACCGCGATCAGTCAGGACGACTTCGCCCTCTGGCTGGCCGCCATGGACCTCATCGCCCGGGACGCCGCTCCCACGGCCGCCACCGCCACCGCTTCCAACGATGATCTGCTGCAAAAACTCCTCGCCGATCCCGCCACTTCCCCGGGCATCAAAGCAGCGGTGATTCCCATGCTCACTAATTTCAAGGCCCCGGCCATGATCCGCACCCTGATGGCGCTGGCCGCCAGGGGCGAAAACCGGGAGCGCCAGCAGGCCATCCGCAGCCTCGCCTTCGTCAGCGTCAAAGCGGTGGTTCCTCCCCTGCAAAAAATCGCCCTGGCCCCCACCGAAGCGCCCGGTCTGCGCATGGATGCCATCAGCGCCCTCGCCAAACGCGAAACCGCCGATCTCCTGCCTTTGCTTTCCCTGCTGAACGATCCGGATCCTGACATCGCCACGGAAATGGGCCGGTCCCTGCGCTCCCATGCCAGCGATGCTGCCGTGAAAGCCGCTCTGAACGCCAGCGCTGTGAACCCCGCCGCCCCCGCAGGCTTGAAGGCCCATCTCTCCCTCATCCTGGGCACCCCGCCCCCCACTCCGCGCCCGGGCTCTGATGCGGAGTGGATCACCGCCTTGATGAATGACAAGGCCCCTGCCAGCGTGGAGCGCGGGCGGCGCGTCTTTTTCAGTGCCAATGCCCTCTGCAGTTCCTGTCACATCGCGGAAAACCGTGGGGTGATTGTCGGACCGGACCTGGGGAACATCGCCCGCTCCTCCGACCGCGCGAAACTCATCCAATCCATCCTCGAGCCCAGCCGGGAAATCGGCCCGCTCTATGGCACCAAGGCCGTCACCATGAAAGACGGATCCGTCATTTCCGGCGTGCAGGCGATCAAGGATGGCGGGGGCAATCTGAACATCCTCCAGGCCGGCGGCATCCTCGTGCCCGCCCCCCGCGATCAAATTGTCAGAGTGGATGAAACCCCGGTCTCCCTCATGCCGGATGGTCTGGAACTGGGCCTCACCGTGCAGGATTTCCGGGATCTCCTCGCCTGGCTGCTTACCCTGAAATAACTTCTAAAAAAGGATGCTGACGGGCCACTGATGGCACCGATACAACGGATCATCACGGATATAAGCCTAAAAAGGACGCTGACCGGCCACAGCCGGAGCGCAGCGGAGACAGCCGAAGGCAAATGGCACGGATATGACTGATAATCACAGATTTATGGAAATCGACGCCCTCACTTGCAGGGTGACCATCAGATTTGGGCGGGATCTTCGCAAGTTACTGATTTTGTGTCCTTCGCGTCGTTGCCTGCGGCTCCCTGCGGGTCT
>Ga0114967_10003451_pt1 | contig 12959 bp, 15 predicted proteins | sample M_130628_MF_Meta_FD_92639 | JGI IMG/M metagenome (GOLD analysis project Ga0114967, IMG submission 92639) | Freshwater microbial communities from Lake Montjoie, Canada to study carbon cycling - M_130628_MF_MetaG | ecosystem: Environmental > Aquatic > Freshwater > Lake | place: Lake Montjoie... | reverse complement strand
GGGAAAACCACTTTTGATGACTGGTTAGAAAGCCATGACCATCAAAATCTCCTCCAATAATTTCAAGTCAGACCTTGCTTGGCTCTGTCAATTGCACACGCAACTGCACAAGCAGCAAAAACTACCTCAATAAACGCCCCTACTAAGGCTCTAAATCAAGGGAGTTGCTGGCGGAGAATGGGGGATTCGAACCCCCGAGGGCTTGCACCCAACCAACTTTCCAAGCTGGCGCCATAGGCCACTAGGCGAATTCTCCTGCGTTGCCAGGGCAACCTAACCATTCTATGCCTCGTCGAGGACCAGTCCCCAACCGCAAGGCAGTCGGTGAGAATTGTGGGCCAGGACACAGGCTACAACAGCTTGAGTTTCCCTCCGAAGGACCATTGCTTTCGCGGTATGCCTTCGATGACGACCCACGTGTTTTCGCGGGCAGACTCGCCGCAGACCTCGACAACCGCCTCGGTCACGGCTGTCGTCAACTTGGCCGAAAACGTAGCGTCGTCAAGACGATCCTCAAAAACCTTCACGGTGACTAATGGCACGATGAACCTCTCTCTTTCATTTGTGACGAGCGGCGAATTACCCCGAGTCGCGCACAATCAGCTCCAGATACGGGCGTCTCTGGCGGTCATTTCACGTCGGGCCGCCAACGCTTCGTCCATCGTGACAGACACAAAACGGGTTTTCGTCCCCGGTGCGGATCGTGCAACGAGGTCCATGTCTGCGGAAATCACTGTCGCGACCATGGCATAACCTCCACCCGACACCGCATCGCGGTGCAGGATGATGGGTTGAGTCCCACCTGGGATTTGGATTGACCCGACCGCATAACCCGCGTCCACAATGTTGGAGGGGTCTTGACCGGCACCAAAGGGCTGTTCTCGCTTCTTCCATTCAACGCCAGGGCCGGAATAGCGAAGGCCCATCCGGTCCGCGATTGGAGTGAGAGTCCATTCCTCGTCGAGAAACTTCTTCAAACCCTTGTCTGACAAGTTGTGGTTGTAAAGCCCGAGCATCACGCGAACGTTCACCGTAGGCGAGAAAACTGGTCGGTCGGCTTCGGGGATGCTCTGAAGCACGGAAAGGCCGTTGTCGATTTTCTTGCCGATTGAAATGGAATCACCAGCAGCGATTGCACGACCGTTCACGCCACCAATTGACCCGATGGGATAGGTCGACCTCGAACCCAATACCTCGGGAACATCAATTCCGCCATGAACGGCGATGAAGTACTTGGTTCCACCCTTGATCACACCGAACTTGAGTTCGTCCCCGGATTTGAGGCTCAGTCGCTCGTACTGAGGGACCGAGTCCCCGTTGACAAAAACATCTACCGGGGCGCCGGTTACCGCAATAATCACGTCACTCGTCATTTTGATTCGCGGACCGATATAGGTGCATTCCAGGACGGCTTCCTTGTGAGTGTTTCCCACGAGGCGGTTGCCAAGGCTCGCCGAGTACTGATCCATCGATCCGCCCTGAGGGATGCCGTAGCGGTAATAGCCGATGCGGCCTTGATCTTGAACGGTTGTCGATAATCCTGGTTCGATAATGTCAAATCCCATTGAGGGCCTCCATCATTGTCTTGTTGTAACCTTCTGGGTCGGCGAGCGCCGCTCCCACATCAAACTGAATCGGTGCCTGGCGGTAGACGAAGGTCCCCGCATCGACTTCTTTTTGAATCCGGCGATATTCTGGCTCATCCACCGGCGTGAACTTCACGATGTCGCCGGGGTTGAAGAACACCATGAAATCTTTGAAGTCCTTGAGTTTCTGGGTCGGATCATATATCGGCGCTGCGGCGACTCCAAACATCTGGTAGCCACCCGCTCCCCGAACCGAATAGATGCAGCTGAAGCACCCGCCGTGACCGATTGTGAGAGCGGGCGTGTCGGTGCGAGGGCTCAGGTATTTGGGAACCTGAAGTTGGTGCTTCTGGTCGACAAGTTGATAAAGGAAAGGCAGGCCTGCAACGAACCCAACCATGGACACGAGCCACGGTGATTCGTGGTGTCGCTTGATGAACTCCGCAGCATCGGCGAGCCCGTTGACCTCAGCGGCGTAATCAAGATCGTTGCCGTCCGGTCGCTGGTGGTAACCCTCCCTGAATCGAGAACCCGTCTCGTTTGTGTAGGGGTCGTTATACCAAACAGGAATTTCAATGATTCGAGTATTCAATACCTGGCGGGCCGAGGCGCGGACGTCCTGTTCTAATGCGCGCACGGTTTTTTCCAACTCCTGGTAATTCATGACGTCGGGGTTGAACCGAATCAACAATGAGGCATTAGCGGGGCAGATATCGACAAGTCCACTGAGATTCTTCGACTCGAGCGCATTTGCGATGCTGTTCGAGATGAAATTTGACTCAAGCGACATTCCCTCAGTGATTTCCACGAAGAGAAACTCGTCCCCACCCCAGGTGTAGCGTGCTTCAACGGTTTTGGTCATTTCGATCCTCCAGTCAGGTCGACACTTAACTCGATGTATTTTGTGTGGTGCTTAACGTGTTCAAAATCAGGAAGTGAAACAAGCGTTTGCAATAAACCCGTCGTTGTTTTGATTCCGCGAATATCCGTCTCTTTCAACGCTCGTTCTGCCCGGCGGATCGCTGTGGTTCGAGTGGGGGCCCACACGATAATTTTCCCGAGCAACGAGTCGTAGTAAGGGGTGACCGACTTCCCGGCGATGACGCCGAAATCAGAACGCACCCCAAGACCTGCCGGCAAAGTCAGGACGTCGATTGTTCCGGGGCTCGGCATAAAGTTATTGGCCGGGTCTTCTGCATTGATACGGAATTCCAGTGCGTGTCCAGTGAAAACAACGTCTTTTTGAGACATTCCGAGTTTTTCACCCGATGCGATTCTCAGTTGTTCGCGAATGAGATCGATGCCGGTGATTTCTTCGGTGACGGTGTGTTCGACCTGAATTCGCGTGTTCATCTCGATGAACGCGGCCTCGTGGGTTGCGGGATCATAGAGGAACTCGATAGTTCCAACACCGACATAACCGGCGCTTCGAACCAGTTCGACCGACGTCTCTCGAATTCGCTTCCGAACATCGTCGGGTAGATCGGGCGCGGGAGCTTCTTCCAAAATCTTCTGCTGTTGCCGCTGCATCGAGCAATCACGATCCCCGAGATGAACGAAATCGACACCGTCTCCAAGAATTTGCACCTCAACATGCCGGGCATGGGTGATGAACTTTTCGAGGTAGACCTCGGACGAGTTGAACGCCGCAAGCGCCTCAGCTTGTGCGATCTCAATCGTTGACATCAGTGCATCAGGCGTCTCAACAAGCCTGATTCCCTTGCCACCGCCTCCGGCAGACGCCTTCACCACCAGCGGATAACCAATCTTGGCGGCAATCGATTGAACATCATCACTGTCGTTCAGAGCCGATTGTGTGCCAGGAAGTGTTGGGACACCTGCCTGTTGGGCTGCACTCCGCGCCCGAGATTTGTCTCCCATCAATTCGATCGATTCCGGGGAGGGGCCCACCCAGATAAGACCCGCGGCAATCACTTTTCTGGCGAACTCAGCGTTTTCCGAGAGAAAGCCGTAGCCAGGGTGCACCGCGTCGGCGCCAGATTCAGCGGCCGCGTGAAGTACCGATTCGTGATTGAGATAACTTCGCCCTGCGGGAGGAGGGCCGATTACGACGATTTCATCGGCAATCTCGGCGACATAGGCGAATCTATCCGCCTCGCTGACAACCGCGACCGTCGCAATCCCCATTTCACGGGCAGTACGAATTATCCGTACCGCGATTTCGCCGCGATTTGCAATGAGCAGTTTCTTCATGGGTTTGTTCACTGTTGGTCGTGGTTCGGCAAGGATTCGTTTATTCGACTACCGCGATGACATCGCCGGGATTGACGATTCCGAAATCGTCAATCTTGAAACTGACGAGAACGCCCGCCGCTTCCGCTCGAACTTCGCTGAACTGTTTCATGATTTCAACGAGTCCAATCGTTTGTCCCGCAACGATGGCATCACCTTCATTGACATAAGGCTCTTTGTCTGGCCCGGGCTTTCGATAAAAAACTCCAGGAAGTGGGGAAATAATTTCCACGAGATATGACTCTCTTTCTATGACTTGTGTTGAGTGTTGCGTGGGAAAAGTTTAGGACTCGAGGGCTTGACGAACTGCGCGTGCTACCTCTGGCGCGTTGGGGGTGTCCGAGTGAACGCACACACTATCAAACGGGATCGTGAGCTCAGTTCCGTCGTCGGCGAGGACGATTCCATCCTTAAGAACCCGTCGCACACGCTCCGCAGCTCGCTCTGGGTCGGTGTGCTCTGGTCGACGCAGAATGATTAAGCCCCCGTCCGCGTTGTAATTCAGATCGACATACAGTTCGCCCATAAACCGCACACCTTCGCGTTCGGCAACACGTTGATGCGCACTGCCGGAGATGCCGAATAGTGGAACATCGTATGTTTTCGCGACTTTCACGGCTCCGAGCATTAGTTCTTCGTCTCGAGCAAGCATTCCGTAGAGAGACCCGTGGGGCTTGATGTGGTTGAGCGGGAGGGAATACTTCTCGAGAAAGCCAACGAGCGCACCCACCTGGTAACGAATGATTGACTCAACTTCGTCCGGGGTGAGCTTCATTTCACGGCGGCCGAAACCGACAAGGTCGGGAAGCCCCGGATGTGCGCCGACGAGGACATTGTGCTGCTTTGCCAGGTTCACGGTTGCGTCCATCGCACCGGGATCGCCGGAGTGAAACCCACAGGCCACATTCGCCACATCAATCAACGGCATGAGCACTTCGTCATTCCCAAAACTGTGGAGTCCAAACGACTCCCCCATGTCTGAGTTGACAAATAGTGCTGCCTCGGAATTTGCGCCCTTCATATGTTCACAATATGTTGCGCCCGAAACCTAATCCAGTAGTCAATTGCACTAGAGTTGCCCTACAATTTGTGCGAATGACAGCCAATTAGGAGGTTTCTGTGAACGTTGATGATTTGTTGCAAGAGAAGTCTCTCGGACTTGTCCTCAAAACGGATGCCCCTCAATCGCAACATGACGCGATAGTCACGGGCTGCGCACCCACAGAATTGATGGACCCTACCCCGTTCCTCGAGCCGAATTCGCTGCTGCTTACTAGCGGGATCGGGATGAATTTTTCGGACGAACGCACGTGGGACGCTTTCGTGGAACGGTTATCGAAAGTTCCCGTTGCGGCCATCGCGTTTTCGACAGGAATCGCTCATCTCACCGTGCCGCCCGGCCTGGTGAGCGCGTGCGATGCGCGCAAGATTCCTCTGATTGAAGTACCCGCAGCGATCCCACCACTTCAATTGCTTCGCCACATCGAAAACCTTTTGGTGCTGGAACGACTCGATGTGGTGACGCAAGGCTGGTCACTGGCCGATAAGTGTGCTCGCCTCGCCAATCAGGGCGCGGATGTCGCGACCCTCTTGGTCGCAATCGCAGAAGTAGTCGAATTCCCTCTCGCCGTGTTCGATGCCTACGGTTCCGTGATTGCGCAATATCCCTCGTCAACGGAATGGGCTTTAACCAGCCACACCAAAACTACTCGCGGGATTCTCAGTATCCCCCTGCCGATGGGGCTGAATAATCCATGTCAACTCGCGGTCCGGGCTAACGACACGGGAAACCGTCTGTCGTCTCTCCTCGGTCCGGTTGCCTCCATCATCGCCCTCCAACTGAACCGTTCCGTTATCGTCGATGCGAGTCGGCACCAGGAAATCAAAAACCTTCTCGACACATGCGAATCGTGGGATGAATACTCACATAGCGACGTTCGCCAAGCGATTCACGCGATTGGCTTGGACCACCGAAAAGAGATGAGCCTGTTAGTCGCCGATGTTAGTGGCGAGTTCCACTCCACCTCGTGGCGAATACGTGTGGCTCTTCACGAGGCTTTCCACGTCGTCCGTGTCACCGAGATTGATGAACGATTGGTCGCCTTTGTGCAGTCCCCCCGCGATGATTTCGCTGAAATTGAACGACGCCTCCTCGGAATTCACGCACGCCAGCCACTCGTTCTCAAAACTCCTACATCGAGCCTGTACGAACTTCGCATGTCGGTGGTTCACTCACTTCAGTTACTGAAACGAATCATCCAGCCGCAGCTCGCGCCAGAACTCGGGCTCGGTGCGGTCGTGATGGCCACGGGTGGTCGAGGTGCCCGCGAATCGGCGAAAAAGTTCCTGCGTCCGCTCTTCGAGCATGATGAAAAGCGTTCTGGACAACTTATCGAAACGCTTTCCGCCTTCTTGGAAAACGACGCGCGGCCAACCCCGACCTGCGCAGCACTGTTCATCCATCGGAACTCGCTCAACTATCGACTTCGAAAGATTGAATCGTTCCTCCGAGTCGATGTCAACTCTGTTGAAGGACAGGCAACCTGCTTGATTGCACTGCGCCTCATCGACACTCAAGACGAATAAAAAGTGGGGGTGCGCTTTCGCGCACCCCCACCCTTTGTTGGGTATTGGCTACTTCTCTGCGAGAAGAGCAGTCTTTCCACCGGTGCTCGTGAACAGGATGGCGTAGATAACCGCAGCAGAAACTGCCGTGGCGATCGGGCCCCAGGTTCCAGCGATTCCCGCAAGCGCAGGGTCAATTGAACCGAGCTGCAACATCAGGACGCCGATTACCGTGGCGATGATCCACGCAACCAGTCCCGAGTTGTTGAACGCGGCGTATCGCTTGTCGGGGATCATGCCGTGTTCCTGGCGCTTGCCCTTGTCAAGAACGATGTGGGTAACAGCGATTGCGACCCATGCCGTGACGAGAACGCCCTGCCATGCAAGCGCGAGCAGAATGTACTGGACAATCGGCAGAAGCATCAACAGGTAGATGATTACCGCGGATACGAGAAGCCACACACCGTAGGGGAGCTTGAGTTTGAAGACTCGCTCACCGAAGGTCTGGAGGTTCGACGAACCGAGGTAGTAGTTTGCCGTATTGATTCGAGTCTGGGAAACGAACACAAAGATCAATCCCAAGAGACCCATCATGCCTACCAAACCGCCCGCGACTCCCGTCTCTGACGCAACGAGGCCCGGGATGGTGAAGGTGAGGAAGATGCCTGCAACGGCGCTAACACCGTAAGCGAGAACGTAGAAGACCCACCCGAAAGTGTTGGTTTCGTGGAACTTCGCGTCCGAACGCTTTCCGAGAGCTGCGTAGTCGATGGTGAACATCATCATGATCCAGACGCCCATGTAGGCGGCGAAGGTTGCAAGCCAACCAGGCCCACCCGAGGCGAAGGGGAGTTCGGGAAGCGACCCAGCGTTGGTCAACCACGCGTCCGAAGTGCCATACAGGGTGGCGGCCCAAATCACAGCAGCGACAAGGCCACCGATGTAAATGGGGAGGAGCCATCCGTTGAGCTTGTCAATGAACTTACGCGCGCCGCCGAATACCAGTGGTGTCGAGTAGATGACGACGATCAAGGACCACATCCATGATTCACCACCGAAATACGTCTGGAATGCGAATGCCACAATCGAGCCTTCGAAAACTGCGTAGTAAATTGCTACGAGCGCAAAGATGATGGTGGCAATTGCGGATCCGCTTGTTCCCAAAATACTGCGGGAGAACAATGCGACGGTGGTCCGGTTGTTGATTGCGTGCCTCGAGAGGATTTGGTTGAATACACCGTAAACAACGATGGTTAAACCAAGACCAATCAGCGCATTTACCGTTCCGTAAGCAACGGCAAGCGCTGCACCGATGTAAACGAAGAACAGTGCGCTGGCAACTCCATACCACGCCATGAACAGGGACCAGCGTCCCATTTGGTCACTATCGTTTCCTCCACGATATTTACTGTCATTGATTTCTACTAATTTGTTACTCACTCTGCGCCTCCTTTGGCGACGAATAATTGGCACAATCTTGTTTTCGGTTGATGTGCATCGCACACCTGAGGACCAAGCCTCTGGCCCTTGCCCCCACTATAGAAAGGTACGAGGGCTTGTAACCATTGGTCGTTTGCACGGTAAAATCACCTAGATTTGTCGTTTCGCACGATTAGATTGATTCACAAAAATAAACCAACCTGCTGAAGATTGGGGTGCCTAGATGAGCTTTTCGATCTCAACAAACTCAATCGTTCGGCTGCCGGGGTTGATGACGGTGTGCTCGGCACCCGCTGGGCGGGCATAGCTTTCGCCAATCCGAATTTCGGCACTCACTTCTGCGCCATCGATCGTTCGCACCAGCATTACGTCATTGACCAATGGAACCACCACGTATTCGAACTCGTGCACGTGCATGGGAATCGCGTCATTAGGGTCGATGGTCCACTTTGTTACTCGGAAAACGCCATTGTCAATCTGCGTGACACCTGTTGCCATTTTGGTCTCCTTTGGTTACGGCTGAGCACTCGCACACTGTGTGCAACTGCAGTCGACACCCTGTTTTGTTTGACCGTACCAGTGGCAACGAGAACTTTGTAGTGTCGTGCCCGCGCGCGGCAACGAATAGGATTTTCAGATATAGCGGGGTCCAATGCAGACCCAAGGATTCTGGAAACGAGAAACGTATGATCACATCGGTTCGCACGGCGACAGAAGCCGACACCACGACGATTGCGGCGCTCATCAACGCACACGAATTCGCGGTGGATCCGGCCGCGAGCATGATGAGCCACGACGGAACCACCGATTTCATGAACGGCTACGCCGATGAGAGCCCCACCTATTTGCTGGAAATCGACGGCATCTCCCCGTTCGCCGCGGTTGTTAATCTGCACCCGGATTCGCTCAAAAAACGCTTCTATACCGATGTCTACGTGTCATCCGACGTGAAAAGCCTGGATGAAATCATTGGCTGGACGATCGCCACGGCGCGCGAGGAACATCCCGACTGGGCGATGTGGCCTGGCGCAAATGTGCTCGACACCGAGCTCATCGGTGGTTGGGCGAAATACGGTTTCACGCTTTTACGTCGATACTTCACGATGCGCATGCCCATTGCGCCCGATTTTGAACGCACTCAGGTCGAAGGTCTCGTGATTGAACCCTTCGATACCGCAGACCCCGATCATCAACGTGATTGGCATCGAATCCACCAAGATTCTTTTCAGAACCACTTCGGCTTTCAAGCTCGACCCTTCGATTCATGGATCACAAAGGTGATGGCAGAAAACACCTTCGACCCGAATGGGGTCTTCCGCGCGTCGGTTGGTGGTCGCACGGTCGGGTTCTGCCAATGCACCGATGAATTTGTTGAGGAGCGGCGCGGTTACATTTCCGCACTCGGCGTAGGCCACGACGACGTAGGACGCGGTTATGGTGAGGCGCTGCTTCGACATGGGATTTCCTATTGCGCGTCGCGTGGATTCGACAGCGTTGAACTCGGCGTCGACACTGCCAATGAGTCCGGGGCACTTCGTCTTTACGAAAAGGTCGGATTCCGCGCGGAATCATCGTGGATTCAAATGTCAAACGACGAGTGGGCCACGAATTCACCCTCGTAGGGCGTCGCAGGAGTAGCCTCGGGATATGCGAATCCTGCTTGTGGGCGCCGGAGGTGTTGGCGATGCGATTGCCAAGATCGCCGCTCGTCGGTCCTTTTATGAAACCATAATCGTCACCGACTACGACAAGTCCCGTGCCGAGCGAACCATTGAATGGATTCGAGGCAAACACGGCGATGAGGTGGCTACGCGATTCGTGCCAGATCAAATCGACGCATCGAACGCGGACGTGGTCGCCGAGGTCGCACGCCGCCACTCCGCCACCCACGTGATGAACGCCGTCGAACCGAAATTCGTGCAGTCGATCTTCGCCGGGGCAAAAGATGCTGGTGCCGATTATCTCGACATGGCGATGAGCTTGTCCCAACCGCACCCGACCAATCCCTATTCCGAGACTGGGGTCAAGTTGGGCGACGAACAATTTGCTGTTTCTGACGAGTGGGAAAAGGACAATCAGTTGGCGCTGGTCGGCATCGGTGTCGAGCCGGGGATGTCTAACGTGTTTGCCCGGTACGCCGTTGATCATTTATTCAGCGAGGTCGACGAGCTGGGCACCCGAGACGGCGCGAATCTCGTAGTACTTGATGACGACGGAAATGAAATTTTTGCTCCCAGTTTTAGTATTTGGACAACTATCGAGGAATGCCTGAATCCACCGGTCATCTGGGAGAAGGACCGTGGCTGGTTCACGACTCCCCCGTTCAGTGAACCCGAGGTGTTTGATTTCCCCGAAGGCATCGGGCCAGTCGAATGCGTCAACGTGGAACACGAAGAGGTCCTCATGATGCCGCGTTGGCTGCCAGCCAAGCGCGTGACGTTCAAATACGGACTTGGCGACGAGTTCATCGGAGTTCTGAAAACCCTTCACAGCCTCCATCTCGATTCGAATGACCCGATTCGGGTTCGAAGCGTTAATGGACCCGTCGAGGTTTCACCGCGTGATGTTGTCGCTGCTGCACTTCCTGATCCCGCGACCATCGGCCCACGTATGAAGGGAAAAACGTGTGCCGGCGTGTGGGTGACTGGGACCGGTAAAGACGGCAAACCCCGCGAGGTATATCTGTATCACGTGTCCGACAACGAGTGGACGATGGCCGAATACGAAGCGCAATGCGTTGTCTGGCAAACCGCGCTCAACCCCGTGATTGCGCTCGAATTGCTTGCCACGGGCAAATGGTCTGGGGCGGGGGTCCTGGGTCCAGAGGCATTCGATGCAGAACCGTTCCTCGACCTCATGGCCGCACCCGAATCTGACGGTGGTTACGGACAACCGTGGGGACTGCGCGAACAATAACCGATTAGTCCAGAGATGGACTAAGTAGACTAACCAGCGTACAATCTGATTATGTCCCGTCAAATCAACGTGCACGAAGCGAAAACCCACTTCTCGAAGATTATCGCCGCAGTCGAGGCTGGGGAAGAAATCGTCGTCGCGCGCGCGGGAAAGCCGATAATCAAGCTTGTGAGAGTCGATGAACTTCTCCCGCCGCCGATTGTGCCTGGTTTTGCGCACGACTTGCTGCCCGAAGTGTCCGACGAGGAATGGGAGGCATTGAATGTCGAATTCAATTCGCTGTTCCGTGACAAGAACTTTGACAATTGATCCGCGCGTTTTTCGACACCCACGTCGCTTATTGGCTGGCAAAAGATCCTCATCGATTGTCATCAGCGCTTGTGGCGCAAATCAACAGGCATCATCAACGCGCGGTATCAAGCCTGTCGTTTGCGGAACTTGAAATCAAACACATCCTTGGCCGGGCTCCCGAATTTGGAGACCTCAGTGAGCGCTTCGCCTCGATGGCAATCGAAATTGAACCGTTCGACTACGTCGCTTCGCGATCCGTTGCGCGTTTCCCCTCGCTGATGGGTCATGACCCGTTTGACCGCATGATTTTCGCTCAAGCCGCATCGCGACCGAATACGACCTTCTTTACCGCCGACAGCACACTGATTGCTCTGGGATTGGACTGGGTCGTCGACGCCCGCAGATAAATATCGGGGCGCCACCCGAAGGGGACGCCCCGAAAGGGTAAGTCGAAACTTACTTGAGCGTGACAGTTCCGCCGGCTTCTTCGATAGCAGCCTTTGCCTTGTCAGCGGTCTCTTTGTTGGCGCCTTCGAGGATGGTCGCAGGTGCGCCATCAACGAGTGCCTTGGCTTCTCCGAGGCCGAGGTTCGTGAGTGCACGAACCTCTTTGATGACCTGGATCTTCTTGTCGCCAGCAGCTTCGAGGACTACGTCGAACGAGTCCTTCTCTTCTGCGGCGTCGCCGCCGCCAGCAGCGCCACCGGCTGCGGGCGCAGCAGCGGCAACAGCAACGGGTGCAGCAGCGGTTACCTCAAATACCTCTTCAAACTTCTTGACGAAGTCCGAGAGTTCGATGAGCGAGAGCTCCTTGAATGCCTCAATGAGGGCATCTGCGCTGAGCTTAGCCATGATTGTCTCCTTGTTTGTGGGTTTGTCGAAAACGCGCTAGTTACGCGTTTTCCTGCTTCTGACGCAACGCGTCGACCGCGCGAACGGCCTGTGCGAGCGGTGCGTTGAACATGTAGGCAGCGCCGAAAAGCGATGACTTGAAAGCGCCTGCGAGCTTGGCAAGCAGGACCTCTCGTGTCTCGAGATCGGCGAGCTGGTTGACCTCGGCAGCAGTGAGGGGTGCTCCGTCGAAGAAGCCTCCCTTGATGACGAGATCTTTGTTTGCCTTGGCAAAGTCACGCAGGGACTTCGCAACGGTGACGGTATCACCGTGAACGAAGGCAATAGCGGTCGGTCCGACGAGTTCGGCATCGAACGAGCTGATGCCTTCCGCGTTGAATGCCCGCTTGGCCAGCGTGTTCTTCACCACGGCGTACGACGCGTTCGCACGGATGTTTCCGCGCAGCTCTTTGAGCTGTGCGACCGTGAGTCCGCGGTACTCGGTGAGCAGTACACCGCTCGAGGTTCGGATTGCTTCCGAAATCTCGGCGATTGTTGCTTCCTTGTTCGCCATGGTGCTCCTTGTGTTTGAATACGGAACCGATGGCCGCTGGCAACAAAAAAACTCCGGCGCAAACGCACGGAGTTAATCAGCTTTCGCTGGGGAACTTCATTCGCCTGCGCGGGTTCTCACCGGGGTGAGACTTCGGTCCCGAACTTGCGTTCGAAACAACCAGCGGTCTTCGGTTCTTTTAGGTTACACGGCGGATGCCACGCGACGCAAATCAGCCGACGATTAGCCGGGGGATAGTGACAACGAATCGTGTGTTGCCCGGTGCACTTTCAACCACAATGGTCCCCTTGTGGGAGCGAACAAGTCCTTCGACAATCGCAAGCCCGAGTCCGGTTGAACCAGTCGCGCGGGCGCGCGAGGTATCGGCTCGGGCGAATCGTTCAAACAAGTTGGCACGAATCTCGTCGGGGATTCCTGGCCCGTTATCGGCGACCGTGATGACCACAGAATCGTCGGTTGTCGAAACGTTGGCGGTGACAACGGTTTTCGCGGGAGTGTGAGTC
>Ga0114967_10003448_pt1 | contig 12963 bp, 12 predicted proteins | sample M_130628_MF_Meta_FD_92639 | JGI IMG/M metagenome (GOLD analysis project Ga0114967, IMG submission 92639) | Freshwater microbial communities from Lake Montjoie, Canada to study carbon cycling - M_130628_MF_MetaG | ecosystem: Environmental > Aquatic > Freshwater > Lake | place: Lake Montjoie... | reverse complement strand
TGCAAGCACCTGTCGATATGCTCCTTTAGAAGGTAACTTACATTTTTTTGAGAAGCCCAGACACTAACCATGCAGCGTCCAGCGACTTGGGAAGACTTTGTCGGATTTCAGGACTGCGAGTCACCAAGACTGTGAGGACCAAGTCTTCCATGAACGAAGCAGAGAAGCGCGGCCCTTTTTTGCGACTGAAGCCCGTCGAACCGGCGCTCGATATCCGCGCCAGATATGCTGTCATTCAGATTCGATCAGCATCCTCATCATCGTCGTCCTCGAAATCCCGCCTCCGCAATTCTCGTTCGGACTCGGCCTGGCGGTGCGCCGATGCAATTAGGCGGTCCAACCTAGCCATGTGCTTTCGAGCAAAGCCCTTCACCGCATTCCGGTCGTCAGACAACCACTCTTCCAGAAGTGATTTCCTCACGCGCCAAGCTTCTGCAAACCCGAGTTCGCCGGACACGACGCCGGTGTTGTCGATGCTCATCGTAGCCGCGTCCAGCTTTCCTTCATCTTCGGGGAAGCGGGCAACAATTTCCTTGAGGACAACGTGCGTTGAGGCGTTGCCGTTGTAGTTGGGCAGTACTGCGAGGGCGAAGTTGGACTCGGTCTCGCCTCCTTGGCGTACGACTTGCGCCAGCGCCTCCGCAAAATCGGGCGTGCACTCTTGGAATGCATTGCTAATGACTCGGCCGCCACGAAATTGGAACAGACGTGGATCGCGCTGGAACCATGCCAAGCCCTTTTCTATGCCTAGGTATGGGTTACTGCAAAGAATCTTGTCCAGCTCATGAAACTCGAAAGGCGCGGCTTCAAACCTATCTTCAATGTCGTCGCCGCTCTCAACTTCCTTTTGTAGACGCGCTCCGAAATAGTCCCAGACCTGCTCGGGAGCTCGCTTGGCAATGTGCGCCAACATCCGCTCGGCATGGAAGTCAACGCGGCTAAGGTAGCCCAGGTTCTCCAAGAGCTGAGAGAGCCGCTCGGGCGACATAAGTTCGAAGAACTTCTCGGCGGTTGGAAGATACCAACCATCATGTACCCACCGCGCGTCCCGACGGGCGTTGAGATAGGTTAGGGCGTCCCGGACGAAGCCATCGGAGTCAGCGATCTTGTCTGTTCCGTAGTGCTGTACAGCAAATAGAAGGCATTCAATCACCGTGACCGGGTTATCGGCGTCGATCGCGCTTTTAAGGACGCGTGTGACGAACGCAGGGTTGACGACGTCTCCATATCGAAAATGCCGAGCCAGGCTGTTCAGGCTCTCGGGGTTTCCGATCTCGACTTTAAGAACCTGCGCGTAGATGTCACTCCGTGCGCTGCGCGCAAGCCCATTGAGGAATCCAGGAACGAAGCGCCTCAAGTCTTCGGATGCGCTGCTTAGCAGCCGCGCGGCAACCTCCGGCTTCGATTCAGACAGCTTGCTCAGAAACGCTCCAAAGACCGGAAAGGTCGCCATGTCATTGGACTTGGTGCTGGAGCAGCGTTCGATGAACGTGAACCACGCTTGCTCGTTCTCCGGTGTGATCTCTTCAATGAATTGGTCGGCTTCTGCCCTCCTGTAGGTGTCTTCGCCGTGAAAGTCGAAATTCTCATCCTGCCAATGTGCTGGATATACGGACTCGAAGCCCACGAGAACCTTGTACTTGATGAAGTCCTGATCCTTGTTGATGGCGTCGCGGAAGGCGAGAATGGAATCAATGAGCGCTGCCGCCTCCGCCTGGCAGCCGAAGCGCTCTTCCGTTACCAACTGTTGTGTCCGAAAATGGCCATAGAGAAACCGGTGCTCCAGGTGCTGCAACAGCTCGAAGCTCATGCTCGGAGCGCGCTCGCGGACGAAGTCCGCGATCCGCTTGGCATCCCGGACCGTGGTTGCTAGGAGTTCGTTGGAGTAGTTCGCGTTGGTGGGTGTTCTCGTCGCTGCATCTAGTGCTGTTAGCACGGCGCGACGCTGAGAGTCGTCGGTGGATCGGTCGTAGGCGTTAAACAACGCCTGCAAAGCCATTTCGCGCACCGCCTGAAGCTCTTCGGAAGCGGGCAGAGCGCCCGTCCGCATCACCATTGAGTCAGCCTTCCACCTTGTACCCGTTATGTCGGATTGAAGCGCTTCGGTCCATACGGCGAGCGCGATGGGCCGGATACCGTCGATCTCGGCTGTGCCCATGCCGCCGATGTGCTCAACCAGTGATCTCTGGAGGTCAGAGCCAACCTGTCGATACGCGTCGAGATTGTATTCGGCGAGGTTTTTAACAACGTTGACGATTTGCTGGCGAATGTCCGCATCGGATTCGCCCCGGTAGATGTCGACTAGCAGCTGGAGTGTTCCCGTCACATCGGCATAGCGCAATCGCTCGATGATCTCGATGATCAGGTTGACGATGGTGTCTGCCTTGAATCCTGCCATGTTCCCAAATGTCGTCTGGATCGGTGCAGGCTCCGTAGCTCGTGCAGCCCTTGCGGCCCGCAGGAGCGGCGCTTGCAGTGTCTTGTATGCTCCATGAACGTCGTCATAGTGCGGAATCGCGTAGTCCCTGAGCCCGGTAAGAACTTCGTACCGTTCGTTATTGTCTTGTGCGCCGTCGAGCTGCTTCACAACATCCTTGTCGAACAGCTCCCTGCCCTGGATGAGTCGTTCATATTCTTGCTGTGCCTTCTGAATCTCAAAACCAGCTGGGAGCAGATACTTGTCCATGATGCGTTCAAACCGGCGCTTAATGGCTTGTCCTGCTTTAGTGCCATACTCATTCCCGGTTTGAGGCTTGTAGACGACGTCGTGGGAGGTCTCCGCCCAAGCGTGCTCGAGAATGGTCTGAATCTGTATTTCGCAGCGCAAGCCCGCAAAGCGCGCGTACTCGGGAAGCTTTGTCCGGTCTTGGCGCAGCCGTACTGTGTAGTGGATGGCTCGGTACTTGGAATCGTTCTGTTCCGGAGTAGGGTGATGAATCTTGGTTGAGTCCTCTTCGATCTCAAAGTTGTCGAGGATCAGGCGTGACCGAAGGAAGCGATCAACATCGGTGTTGGTGTAGAAAATGAGGCGCGCACCGGCCAGGTCTCGGCGATCGGTCTCGATGGTTTGTGTATCCAGACGACCGGTTTCAGTAAGGCGGCGGCGGAGACTCTGAACGCCTTTCGCCCGACTTTGGATTGATTGAGGGCGCGGTATATCTGTGCCTACCGATATCGCCTTCTCCAGAATGAAGCGCACCGTTTCGGCAAAGGATCCGTAGATGGGGAGGTACTTCGTTTGGTACTCGTCGAAATTCACATCCGTTCTCCACGCCGGACCTGGCCTCTGCGCGCACGATTTTGCTGCAATAGCTATTGCACGTGCGTTGTAAGCGGCAAGCCTTCAGGCCTACGCCGGGAAAATATAACCCGCGGCGGGGCAGGCCAAGGGCGCTAAGAAACGTAGGCGCTGAGCAGCTTACTTTCAGCCGGGCTCCTAACTTGTATTCAGCCGCCGCGCCGGAGAGGCGTCACATTGCTCAATCCGTTATCCGCATCGAGCAGGACCTGTGCCCAGCGCGCGAGCGCCGCCCGGCGCTCCCGGAAATAGTCGTGCCTGTCACACGTGCTTTCCACGCCGCGCAGCTTGTGGCCGAGGCAGCGCTCGGCCACTTCGCGCCGCACGCCCAGCGCCGCCAAGTGTGTGCGCGCCGTGGGCCGCAGGCCTTGGAGCGTGAAGTGAGGCAATCCATGCTTCACCCGTAGCAGCGCACCATTCAACGTGTCGATCTCCATGTGCGGCACGCGCTCGGGTGGATCGCGGTGACGCTTCCGAAAGACGTACTCACTGCCTGCGGCGAGAGCGTGCGGGGCATTGAGCCAATCCGCCACGGTGGGTGCCAGCGGAATGTCGAGACCATCGCCTGTCTTCGAGCGTGAAGCCGGCAGACGCCAAACTGCGCCGGCCTGCGTGCTGCCTTCAAGGTCAAACTCTTCCCACCGCGCCCCGAGCAGTTCGCTTTAGGGACTGGACGTTAGTAGACGAATCTACCCACAAGCCACTGAAACTCATGTGCTTAACACAATCTTCGGGGACACCCTTGGATCCTACTCCACGTTCTGCACCTGCTCGCGCAGCTGCTCGATCAGCACTTTCATGTCGACCGCGGCGCGCGTGGTCTCCAGGTCCTGCGACTTGGACGACAGCGTGTTGGCCTCGCGGTTGAACTCCTGCATCAGAAAGTCCAAACGTCGTCCGGCCGCTTCAGGGCTTGAGACGATGCGCCGCGTCTCAGACAGATGACCGTCCAGACGGTCGAGTTCTTCGGCGACATCGAGCTTTTGCAGCTGCAGCGCGATTTCCTGTTCGAGGCGTGCCGGGTCGAGTTCGGCGCGCAGCTCGCCCAAGCGCGCATCAAAGCGGGCGCGGATGAGCGCATGGACTTCCGGCAGACGCGCGCGCACTTGCAGCACCAAGGCCTCTAAACCACTGCAGCGTTGCAGCAGCAGCTCGGCCAGACGTGCGCCTTCGGCTTGGCGCATGGCGCACAAATCGGCGATGGTGTCGGCGAACAGCGCGCGTGCCGCTTGCAACAGCGACTCGTTATCGGCGGGTGTTTCGCGCAGCAGCCCCGGGAAGCGCAGCAGCTCGACCAGATCGATATGCGTCTGCGCGGCATGGGCAGGCAGTGCCGCGCTGACATCGGTCAGGCGCGCCGATAGTTGCGCCAACATGAACGGATCGATATCCAACTGCCGTTGGCTGGCGGCGACCGGACGCCAAGTGAAGGTGCCATCGACTTTGCCGCGCCGCAGATCGCGTTGCAGCCGAGCCCGCCATTCACCTTCCAGGCCGCGCAGTTCATCGGGCAGGCGCAGACCCGCTTCCAGGTAACGATGATTGACGCTGCGCAATTCACACACCAGCGTGCCGCCGGGAAGTGTGGTTTCGCGCCGGGCAAAGCCGGTCATGCTGACGATCATGTGGGTACCGCTGCGCTGCTGTGGGCCGAGTGTTATAAAGCACGGCAGTTTATCTGAACACGCGATCTGCGCTGTGATCGCCGCAACGCGCCTGGCGCGGGAGCACCAAGAATTGCGCGTAGATGTTGCCCAAGTGAGCCTGATCGGCTCGCGCGAAGACAATCAAGACCGGGGCTTTGTGGCGGTTAACGCGCAGGCGGCGTTGCTGGCGGTGGTCGACGGCATGGGGGGTCATGCCGCCGGTGCGGTTGCGGCCGAGTTGGCTTGCAATGAGTTGCAGCGGCGTTTTGCTGCCGAGTCGCAGCCGCTGCTCGATCCCCTGGGATTTTTGCATTTGGCCTTGGGTTATGCCCACTCGGCCATGGTGGCCTTGGGTGCTGACATGCCGATGGAGCGACGGCCGCGCGCCACCTGCGCTGTGTGTCTGGTGCAGGATAACGTCGCTTACTGGGCGCACGCCGGCGATAGCCGGGTGTATCTGCTGCGTGACGGGCATGTGTTGTACCGCACCCGCGATCACAGCCACGTCGAGCTGTTGCTGCAGGAAGGCATCATCACCGAGCAGCAGGCGCAAACGCATCCGCTGCGCAACTTTGTCGAAGTGTGTCTGGGTGGCGAGCCGCAGCTACCCGAGATGCAGATTGCCCGCAGCGCACCTTTGCGCGCCGGTGATGTGCTGCTGGTGTGCAGCGATGGCTTTTGGTCGGGCCTTAACGATGAACATCTGGCCCGTGCGCTGAGCACAGGACAGCCTCTGCAGTCTGTGCTCAATACTCTTGCCGAACGTGCTGTGCAGCACGGCGGCTCCCACAGCGACAACACCACAGCAGCCGTGCTGCGGTTCAAGGATTAGGTTCATATGACCATCGACACCACGACAGTGCTGCGCCATGACGGGCGGACTGCTGACCAGTTGCGCAGCGTGCGCTTTACGCGCGGCTTTACCCGTTATGCCGAAGGCTCGGTGCTGGTGGAGTTCGGCCAGACGCGGGTGCTGTGCACGGCCAGTATCGAAGAAGGCGTGCCGGGGTTTTTGCGTGGCAAAGGGCAGGGTTGGGTCACAGCCGAATACGGCATGTTGCCGCGTGCCACTCATACGCGTGGTGCGCGCGAGGCCGCACGCGGCAAGCAGTCCGGCCGCACGCAAGAGATCCAGCGTTTGATCGGCCGCTCGCTGCGCGCAGCGCTGGACCTGACCGCCTTGGGTGAACGCACCGTCACGCTCGATTGCGATGTGCTGCAGGCCGACGGCGGCACGCGCACCGCGTCGGTCACCGGTGCCTATCTCGCGCTTGTCGATGCCTGTGCGTTGCTGGTGCAGCGGCGCGGCATCAAGAACCCGTTGCACGGGCAGGTCGCGGCAGTGTCGGTGGGCATGGTCGGTGGACAGCCGGTGCTCGACCTCGATTATCACGAAGACTCGACTGCCGAGACCGACATGAATGTGGTGATGAACAACGGCGGCGGCTTCATCGAAGTGCAGGGCACGGCCGAGGGTCATGCGCTGCGTCGCGATGAGCTCGATCAGTTGCTGGCGCTGGCCACGGCTGGCACAGCGCGTTTGTTTGAGTTGCAGCGCGAAGCCTTGTTGCACGCGCTGCCCGCGTAAAGCTTGCTTATGCAGCGCATCGTTCTGGCCACCGGCAACGTGGGCAAGCAGCGCGAGCTGTCGGCCTTGCTGGCGCCGCTGGGCTGCACGCTGCTGTTGCAGCGCGATCTGGGTGTGGATGCGGCCGATGAAACCGGCAGCACCTTCGAGGCCAATGCGCTGCTCAAGGCGCAGCACGCGGCGGCGATCACCGGCCTGCCGGCGCTGGCCGATGATTCGGGCCTGGAGGTCGATGTGCTGGCCGGCGCGCCCGGTGTGCGCTCGGCGCGCTATGCCGGCGAGCACGCCAGCGATGGCGAGAATCTGTCCTTGCTGTTGCAGCGCTTGCAAGACGTGCCCCCGGCGCAGCGCACAGCCCGGTTTCGCTGTGTCATTGCCTTGGTGACCCGGGCCGGCGAGCCGCAGCCGTTTCTGGCTGCCGGCGTCTGGGAAGGTCACATCGCGCTGGCACCGCAGGGCGACGGCGGCTTTGGCTATGACCCGGTGTTCGTGCCGGCCGGCAGCACACAAACCTTGGCGCAGTGGTCTGAGGCCGAGAAAAACGCCGTCAGTCACCGCGCGCAGGCGTTGCAGCAACTGCTGCAGCGTTGGCCGGGGAGCCTGCGCTGATCACGCCACCGCTGTCGGTCTATCTGCACTTCCCGTGGTGCGTGCGCAAATGCCCGTACTGCGACTTCAACTCGTTCACCTTGCAGGGCGAGTTGCCGTCAGCAAACTATGTTCAGGCTTTGCAGGCGGACATCGCGGCGCAGGTGCAGGCTCAAGGCTGCGGCGACCGGCCGGTGCACAGCGTGTTTCTGGGCGGCGGTACGCCCAGTTTGTTTACGCCCGACGAAATAGGTTCGGTGCTGGCGTTTTTGCGCACCCAGCTGCCGCTGAACGCCGACGCCGAGATCACCCTCGAGGCCAATCCGGCCACGGTCGAGCGCGGCCGCTTTGCCGAATACCGCGCCGCCGGCATAACCCGCGTGTCACTGGGGGCGCAGAGTTTTGACCCCGCCATTTTGCAGGTGCTGGGCCGCATCCACACACCGGCCGATGTGCATCGCGCCGCCGAAGAGCTGCACGCCTGCGGCTTGGACAACTTCAACCTCGACCTGATGTTCGCGCTGCCGGGTCAGCAGCGCCCCGGCGCGCTGGCCGATTTGCGCACGGCGCTCGCGCTGCAGCCGGCGCACCTGTCGCACTATCAGCTGACTTTGGAACCGGGCACCGAGTTCGCCGCGCTGCCGCCGCCGGGCATCCCCGAAGACGAGCTGGCCTGGGACATGCAGCAGGACTGCCACGACGAGCTGGCCGCGCAGGGCTTTGACCACTACGAGATCTCGGGCTTTGCCCGGCCCGGTCGCCGCTGCGTCCACAACCTCAATTACTGGCAGTTCGGCGACTACCTGGGCGCTGGCGCCGGTGCCCACGGCAAGTTCACCGACCCGCTGACCGGCCAGATCGTGCGCACCACCCAGCAGCGCGAGCCGCGCCGCTATCAGGCGCAGCCGGTGGCGGGTTTGACGCGACGCTCCGTGCCGGCCGCCGACCTGCCGTTTGAGTTCGCGCTGAATGCATTGCGGCTGCTGCAGGGCTTTGAGTTGGCCCTCTACGTCGAGCGCACTGGATTGCCCGAGGCACTGTTGCTGCCACCGTTGCAGGCGCTGGCCGGGCGCGGCCTGTTGCAGCAGCAGGGCAGCCGTTGGCAGGCCAGTCCGCTGGGTCTGCGCTTCCTCAATGACGTCATCGCCAGCTTTCTGCCGGGGGCCAATTCGCCAAGCGGGGCAACGGTTTAGACGATTTTGCCGTGCGGCTGTAATTTCTATCCACAACGACCTGTGGCGTAAATGACAATTAGCGCATTACCCCCGACATGTCGGGTACCGTGACATGTGTTGAATGCAACTCATTGTTTATAAACAAATATCCGTATTGGTCATAATTTGGCCACATCTGTAAAAAGGCCTTTTTTACCGCGCTTTGCGCGCGGCGCCCGATAGCTGTGCACAGAGTTATCCACAGATCGTGTGGATAATCGGCGGGCGCTAAAAATGCAGCTTGAGACTGCGGGCGACTGCGGATAGACTCGCGGGCCCTTTGGCGGCGACCGGTTCGATTCCTGCGGGACGAACGGCCGATTCGCCAAATCAACTCGACCGAACGGAGCGCGCGACATGAAGGCCAACACCCACCCCGACTATGCCGAGATTTCGGTGACCTGCAACTGCGGCAGCGTCTTCAAGACCCGCTCGACCGTAGGCCAGGATCTCAGCCTCGACGTCTGCGCCGCCTGCCACCCGTTCTACACCGGCAAGCAGAAGATGGTCGACACCGCCGGTCGCGTCGACAAGTTCCGCAAGAAGTACGCTGCGGCGGCCGCGGCTGCGGGCGCCAAGTCGGCCTGACTTAAGTCAGGCTGACCCAAATCAGCCTGATAATTTGCGACGGGTATGAGACCCGTTACCTTGAATTGGATGCCGATCCGTGTAGGCTCGCTACACATTGTCGTAAAAGCGACAGTTCCATCCAAAAAAGCAAGGTTCGTGGTGCATGTCAGACAAGAAATTCGAGCTCACTGACCTGAGCTCCGGCAAGAAGTCGCTCCTTCCCGTTCACACCGGCTCCATCGGCCCCGACGTCATCGACGTCGCCGCGATCAACAAAGATCACGGCGTGTTCACGTTTGACCCGGGCTTTGGCGTTACGGCGGCCACCGAAAGCAAGATCACCTACATCGACGGTGACGCCGGTGTGCTGCTGCATCGCGGCTACCCCATCGAGCAGCTGGCTGAAAACAGCAGCTTCATGGAAGTCGCCTATCTGTTGCTCAACGGCGACCTGCCCAAGGCCCCCGAGCTGCAGACCTTCACCGACAGCATCAGCCGTCACACCATGATCAACGAATCGCTGCTGCGGTTCTTCAACGGCTTTCATCACAACGCCCACCCCATGGCCATGGTGTCGGCGGTGGTGGCCTCGATGTCGGCGTTCTACCACGACTCGATGGACATCAATAACCCGCGGCATCGCGAGATCTTTGCGCACCGCATCATCGCCAAGCTGCCCACCATTGCCGCTGCGGCGCACAAGCATGCGCTGGGTCAGCCGTTCATCTATCCGCGTAACGACCTCAGCTACTGCGCCAACATGCTCAACATGTTCTACGCCGTGCCGTGCGAGGACTATGTGGTCAGCCCGGTCGCCGCCGAGGCGCTGGATCTGCTGTTCATCCTGCATGCCGACCACGAGCAGAACGCCAGCACCTCGACGGTGCGCTTGGCCGGTAGCACCGGCGCCAACCCCTATGCCGCCATTTCGGCCGGTGTGGCTGCACTGTGGGGCCCTGCTCACGGCGGCGCCAACGAAGCCGTGTTGGCCATGCTCGAGCAGATCGGCACGGTCGACAACATTCCCAAGTACCTGGCCATGGCCAAGGACAAGTCCAGCCACTTCCGGCTCATGGGCTTCGGGCATCGCGTGTACAAGAACTTTGATCCGCGCGCCAAGATCATCCGTGCGGCCTGCCACAAGGTGCTGGCCAGCCTGGGTCACACCGACAACCCGCTGTTCGAACTGGCGCTGCGCCTGGAAGAGATCGCGCTGCAGGACGAGTACTTCATCCAGCGCAAGCTCTACCCCAACGTCGACTTCTACAGCGGCGTTATCTACAGCGCGCTGGGCATTCCGCGTTCGATGTTCACGGTCATGTTTGCCATTGCCCGCACTGTGGGTTGGGTGGCGCATTGGCAGGAGATGATCGCCGATCCGGCCATGCGCATCGGTCGTCCGCGGCAGCTGTACACAGGTGCCGCCAAGCGCGACTACGTGGGTGTGGCTCAGCGTTAATCGCGCCCACAAAAAAGGCGGCACCCGCTGCCGCCTTGCTGACATCAGGCCCCGCTATGACGGGGCCTTTTGTTTAGTGTCTTAGCGCTGCACTGCCACGCGGCGGCGACGCGCCAGACCGGTGGCCACCAGACCTAAGCCCAGCAGCGCCAAGGTCTCGGGCTCGGGCACTGAAATGGCCCCCAGGTTGAGCACGCCGCTATAAGAGACCGGGTTGTCTTTGGGCTGCGAAGGATCTGTACCCACGGTACCCAGCACGCGCAGCGTGTACTTGCCGGCTACCAAGCCGCTGAATGAGAACGACGTGGGCGACGTGATGCCGGGGAGAGGCTCCTCTTCATTCCACAAAGCAATCTGTTCCACGGTCAGCCACAGCTGGTTGTCATCGGGTACGTATTCCCATACGAGCCCCCAGGCAAAGGTGCTTTCAGTGATGGTGAAGCCGTACCGGTCTTCAAACCCCCCAACGGCCGTCAAAGTGTTGGACAGCGCATGCGAGCTGGGCACGGCGACAGAGCCGAGCTCGAAGTAGGCGGCCTGAGCCGTGGAGGCACAGACGGTGGCGATCAGGGCGCAGGCCAGCGATTTGAGCGTTTTCATGGTGTGGTCCCGGCTATTCAGTGTGTATTGATACAAAGTCTTAAGCATATAGCGTGCCATTTATTTTAAGTATATGTATTTAAACGATTTTTTTGTATTACAAACGCAGGGTTGCAGTGCCTTCCGATGCGACTGTAAAAAAATCCGTCATCCGAATTGGCGGCAATGTGGGGCGGGTGCCAGCGTGGTGCATTTGACATAAAAAAGGCGGACAAGCTCATCGCTTGCCCGCCTGGTATGCGCTACCGCGTCAGCGCGGCAGTGCGCGGCTTCAGCCGGCCACAGTGACCGACTTGCGACCGCGGCGGGCAGCAAAGCCGGCACCGGCCAGACCCAGACCGAACAGCGCCAGAGTGCCCGGCTCGGGGACGAGGCTGATGCGGGCGGTGTAGTAATCGTCACCATCGCCCTGCAGTGTTTTGCCTGTGACCCGCAGGAAGTAGCTGCCCGAGGGCTGCGAAGCAAACGTGAACGTGAACGGCGAACCCGTTACTGCTGTGGACTGGATCAGCGTATTGGTGCCCGTCGGGACACCCGAGTAGAGCGCGACGTTGGTCAACAGAATATCGTTCAGCGGAGCGTAGTCGAACACGACGCCGGTGGTGGTTGCGCCACCCACAGCCGTGTAGCTGAAGGTGAAGTCGTCGTTGAATACCGTGTTAATGGCTTCGGTGTGGTGAGGCGTGACCGCAGGGGCCAGGCTGGGCACACTCAATGCACCTAAATTAAAGGTGAGGGCAAGAGACGGAGAGGACGCGGCAACCGCCAGGGCGGCTACGGCAATAAGGCGAAGTGCTTTCATGATGAACCCCTAAACAGTGAAAACGATGCAGGACTGGGGAGCTACAAAGCACGTGTCGTGCCAAGCGCTGCAGCGCATTGATTTACAAAGGGGTTAAAGCAGTTGCGTGAAAGGCGCCGGGTAGCGCAAGGGCCGATCCGTAAAAAAAACCGGCTGCAACATAATGCAATAAAAAGTGGACAGGATTTGCTCCTGCCCACTTTCAGAACACCGCAGTCCGCGCCGTCGCGGACTATTAAAGTGTCTTAGGCGGCGCGAACAGCCTTGCCGCGACGGGCGGCGAAAGCGGCACCGGCCAGACCCAGGCCGAACAGGGCCAGAGTGCCCGGCTCAGGAACCAGGCCGATGCGGACGCCGTAGCGGCCTTTGTTGTCGCCAGTCAAGGTGTTACCGGTTACGACCACTGAGTAGGAACCGGTGGCCAGAGGACCAGCCTGCATCACGAACGGACCGGCGCCGCTCAGGACTTCGTAGCCGAGCAGGTTCAAGGGGTTGCTGCAGGAGTTAATGCACAGCGAGTAGCTGGTCAAGGCCACATCGTTGGCCGGGAAGTAGTCGAACAACACCGAGGTCGAGAAGACCGGATCGGCGTAGGTGAACGAGAAGTCGAAGGTGTCCGAGAAGGTCGGGCCGGTGACGTTCGAGTTCTGGATGGCTGAAGCGCCCGGCACGGTGATGTTGCCGAGGTTGTAGTTGGTGGCCATCGACGTGGCCGAAGCGGCGACGGCGATCAGGGCGAAGGCGGCGAGGCGAAGGGCTTTCATGTGAATCTCCAAAGCGAAAGTGGTTGGACAGCGGTATATGTGCATATGTTATGCCACATATGTTAAGCCACTGTTTTAACAATAGTTTGTAATCGCTGCAGACGGACGACCACTGTTTCCGACCGTGTAACTGTAAAGAAATCCGACACCGTTCATGGTCTGCCGGCTGCGCGAGGTCATAATCCCAAGGGTGAACCTCGCAACCCTCTCTTATGGCGTGACCGCAGCGGTCTTCGTGGCTGCCGCGCCTCTCGTGGCCCAAGTCACCACGCGTGCGGCCCGGCGGCGCAGCTGCGTCGGGACGTTGCTGGCCATGGGCGCGTGGGCTGCGCTGGTGGCTGTCGATGCCGCCGGCTGGCCGGTGTCGCTGTGGGCGGTGCTGGCGCTGGACGCGCTGCGCTATGCCGCCGCCATCAGCCTGTTGGTCTCGTTGG
>Ga0114967_10003447_pt1 | contig 12963 bp, 8 predicted proteins | sample M_130628_MF_Meta_FD_92639 | JGI IMG/M metagenome (GOLD analysis project Ga0114967, IMG submission 92639) | Freshwater microbial communities from Lake Montjoie, Canada to study carbon cycling - M_130628_MF_MetaG | ecosystem: Environmental > Aquatic > Freshwater > Lake | place: Lake Montjoie... | reverse complement strand
CCGCCTCCGGTCTGCCCGGGCAGCCATTGAGGCGGCACGCGGCAAGGCGGTTCAGGCGCGGCTCTATCCGAATCCAGTGATCGCCGGGTTTACGCCGCAAGCTGCTGGTCAGGACAGCCAGTGGAGTGGCACGGTGGCGCAGGACATTGTCACCGGCGGCAAGCTGCGGCTCGCGCAGCAGGCGGCCTTGCGCGATGTGCAGAAGGCGGAATACGAGCTGGTTCGTGCCCGCTTTGATGTTTTGCGCGATGTGCGACAAACCTACTACTCGCTCCTGGTGGCGCAGCGGCGACTGGAGATCTACCAACTCCTGCTCGACATCGCCAAGCGGTCGTACGACATCGGCCGCCAACTCGCCGAGGCGGGAGAGGGCACCAAAGCCGACGTCCTCTTTTGGAGCATCGAACGCGACCGGGCTGAGGTACGCCTGCTCAACGCCTCGGTATACATCGAAACGGGCCGGCGGCAGTTGGCGGCGGCGATTGGCCTTCCACGCGTTGATATAGGGAAGCTGGAGGCCGATCTGTTTCAGAAGCTCCCCAATTTCGATCTCAAGGATCTTCAGGAGGCTGTGGTGCGGAGCAACGCCCGGCCGCGGGTGCTGGAATCTCAGATTGCCGGCAATCAATGGGCGCTCGAACGGGCCGTCGTGCAGCCGATACCGAACGTGAATGTGCTGGGCGGATATCAACGGCAGGTGGGCGGTCCGCCGCAGGATCAGGGCCTTGCGCAGGTGATGATGGCTGTGCCGCTGTTTGACCGCAATCAGGGCAATATCCGCTCCGCTCGGGCCCAGATAGCCTCGTCGCGGGCCGAGATGCGGATGGTCGAGCTCGACCTGGCCAACCAGACCGCGCAGGCCGTGGCTGCCTATCGCACCTCCCAGCGGTTGGTGGCCTGGTATGAGGAATACATTCTTCCCAAGGCCCGCGAAACGGTTTCACTCACGCAAACGCTCTATGCCCGCGGCGAAGTGACATTCTTGAGCCTGCTGCAGGCCCAACGCATCCTCACCGAAACCGAACTGGCCTATGTCGACAGCCAAGCGGAACGTTGGACAGGCGCCGTATCGATCGCCGATCTGCTGCAGCTGGAGATGTTCCCGCCCCCCGCCGATGCACCGGCTGTGAGCGGCATGGGAGAATCGAGTAGCGAGCTCAATCGGCTCAAGCAGGACGATCAGCTCAAAAAGCGGCCCGAGGCAGTGCCGCCTGTTGCTCCGGCTACCGTCGCTCCGCGAGCCGACATGGAACCGCTGCCGATGCCGCCACCAGTGGCCCGACCGATCGATCCGCTGCGGCCGGTGGCCCCCTGAACAGCCCTTGGAGAAAGCGATCTCTGAGCTTTATTCGGTGGGAGGAACGACCGTCAGATCGAGGTGGGCGGTGGTGCTCGTGCCGGCAACAGTGTCGCTCACGATCCAGGTGAGCCGGCAGGGACCCGCGGGAGTTCCGGGCGGAATCCGCAGCACATAGCGGGCAAAGAATTCGCGGCGGGCCTCGCGACAGGTTTCCACCACCGGATCAAACGTGATGTCAGCGGCCAGCGGCGTGCCATCAGCGGCCAGCAGGCGGAAGACCGTGCTGATCGAGGTGGTGTGCCCCTCTGCCGATCGATTCGCCTGCAGGTTTTCCAGTTCGAAGTAGACGATCACTTCCTGACCGGGGCGGAATGCCGCCTGCGAAAACCGGTCGACCACGCCCCAGGCACGCACGCGGGTGGCAAAGCAGGCATTGCGCACGCCCGGACCAGAAACGGCTGGCGGCTCCGGGGCCTCAGCGGGGACTTCTGGCTCAAGCACCTGCGTTGGGGATGCCGGAGCAGGTTCGATCTGCAACAGCGCCGTGGCCACCGCAGCAGCCTGGCTGGGGCGATGCGCCACTGGCACCACCTCCACCGATTCCTGCCGGGACGGAGGGGCAGCACTTTCGTGCACGGGCAGATCGACCACGACCGGAGGAGAGATTTCGAGTGCGACCGGGGCCGGCACGACCGGGGCCGGAGCGATCGGCTCAGCCGCCGCCAGGGCCAGCGGAGCATCCGCAACCGGTGCAGATGCGGCGACTGCTGCGGCAGCGGCCGGTAGAGAGGAGGCTGCTTCGCTGCGCCGGGCCTCAAGCGACAGCGCAAAAGCATCGACCACCTGCGGCCAGTCGTCGGGATGAGTCGTTTCGAGCGTTTCGATCAGGGCCTCGCGCGTGGCCGGATCGATCCCGCCCACTCCGGAGAGCCGCCCGACCGCCTTGTCGATCGCCTCGTCGAGCGTCATCGCCGGAACCTTGGCAGCCGGGCTCGCCGGGGGCAGTTGCCCGGGAAGGGCATCCTGTTCCTGCTGGGTGACTGGCCGTCCGGAGGCGGAGAGGGAGGCGTGGTCGGCGGGGGTGGTATCGTCGTCGGTCGGTTCCAAAAGCGAGGTGGCGGTCTCCCGCAGCGCCTCGCGGAGGGTGGCGGAGGTAAGGGCCGACATACAACCGGTTTGGGCGCACAGCCCGGTGCAGGAGAGCGTCCAGACAAGGCCCTGCCAGAGGTGGCGGCGGGGCGGGCCGAACGGCCGGCGGCCGGAGGGGCTGCCCGAATGCCAAACCGAATGGGAGGGAATGGAGTTGTCGCTGCCCATCGAATGCTCGCTCGCGAGGGATCGTGCCGGTGCGCTGCGGGTGTTCGCGTTGAACACCACTAGCCGCGCAGGCGGGCCTGGGGGCTGTCGGCGGAAGATTAGAGAGGGGCGATTCCCCGGGGCAAGGCCAGTAGCCGGCAGCGATCGCCTTTCGGGCTGTTTGGGGGCTATGGTCAAGCCAGCGAGGTGGAAAATCTGCTACGATTCGCGACCGCAGGCTGCAGATCGTCGCTCCTTCGCGAGGGGCCTGGAGCCGCTGTGCCGCTTCCGTCCTCTGGACTGCCGCCATGCCCTCTGTGCCCCACACCTTTGATACGGTTCCCCAGGTCTGGCCCCACCGTCACCTGCTCGATCTGGAGCGTCTGACTCCTGGCGAGATCCGGCTGCTGCTCGACGCCGCTGCACAGCTGAAAGAAGCCACCGCTGGCTGTCGGCGGAAGCTGACGATTCTCTCTGGGCGGACGATCGTCAATCTCTTCTTCGAGAACTCCACCCGCACCCGCACGAGCTTCTCGCTGGCCGCCCGTCGGCTGGGGGCTGATGTCGTCGAATTCTCCGCCTCCGGCAGCAGCCTGTCGAAGGGGGAGTCGTTCATCGACACCGCCAAGAATCTGGAGGCGATGGGGATCGATGTGGTGGTTGTTCGCCACAGCACCCCCGGCACGCCACACCTTCTGGCCCAGCATTTGGATGTGGGGGTGATCAATGCCGGCGACGGGGCCCACGAACATCCCACGCAGGGGCTGCTCGACATCTTCTCGATCCGCGAACGGCTCGGTGACATCAGCGGCGCCACCGTGGGGCTCGTCGGCGACATCGCCCACAGCCGCACCGCCCGGTCAAACGTCTGGGGTCTGCTCAAGCTCGGGGCGAAGGTGATCGTCTGCGGACCGCCCACGCTTGTTTCCAAACGCTGGGAGGAGTTGGGGGTTGAGGTGTCGCACAACCTCGACGAAATCGTGCCCCGCTGCGATGTTCTCAATCTGCTGCGGATCCAGTTTGAACGGCAGAACACCCGGCCGTTTCCTTCCGTTCGAGAATATGCCCACCTCTATGCGATGACCGGCGAACGCCTCAAACGGGCCCGCAAGGATCTGCTCAGCCGGGCGCCCGGTCCGATCAACCGTGGGGTGGAGGTGTCGGACGACGTGGCCGATTGCCCGCAATCCCTGATTCTTGACCAGGTCACCAACGGGCTGGCAGTGCGGATGGCCACGCTCTGGCTGACCTGCGGCAACCGGCTGCCGGAGACAGATCAGACCGGCCCTGCCCAGCCAGGCCTGCCAGCGGAGAAAACGCTCTGATGAAAAAAACATTGCTGATTTCTGGCGGGCGGGTGATCGATCCCGCTCAGGGTATCGACCGGGTGGCTGATGTGTGGGTGCGCGACGGCCGCATCCTGGCAATCACCGGTGGCACAGGGCCCGAAGAACCGTTGCCGGAGTCAGCCGATGAGACGCTCGCCGCTGCCGGACTGATTGTGTCGCCCGGCCTAGTCGACATGCATGTCCATCTGCGGGAGCCGGGACGCGAGGAGGCCGAAACGATCGCCACTGGCACGCAGGCGGCCTTGGCGGGGGGCTTCACGAGCGTGGCGTGCATTCCCAATACCGAGCCGCCCATCGACACGCAGGCGGCCGTGGAATTTGTCCATCAGAAGGCGGTTCGTGCCGACACATGCAATGTGTTTGTGGTGGCGTGCGTGAGCCGCAACCGCGAGGGAAAGGAACTGGCGGAGATTGGCCAATTGGTGGAGGCGGGCGCCGTTGCCTTCAGCGATGACGGTGCCCCGGTCTACGACGCCGAACTGATGCGGCGGGCTTTTGAATACTGTCGGATGTTCGACAAGCCGATCCTGGCCCACGAGGAGGTGCTGGAGCTCTCTCGCGGCGGCGTGATGCATGAGGGGCTCGTATCGCTCGTGATGGGCCTCACCGGCATGCCGGCCGCCGCCGAGGAGGTGATGATCGGCCGCGACACTGCTCTGGCGGAATCGACCGATGGCAGGCTGCACGTGATGCATGTGTCGACCGCAGGCGGGGTCGATCTGATCCGGGCGGCCAAGGCGCGGGGGGTGCGGGTGACGGCCGAGGCCTGTCCCCACCATTTCACGCTCACTGACGAGGCGCTGCGGGGCTTTGATGCCAACTGCAAGATGAGCCCGCCTCTGCGCACAGCGGCCGATGTGGAGGCAATCATCGCGGGGATTGCCGATGGCACGATTGACTGCATCGCCACCGACCACGCCCCCCACGCCCCGGAAACCAAGATGCTGGAGTTGGATCGGGCGCCGTTTGGCATTCTCGGCCTGGAGACGGCAGTGGGGCTTTCGGTGTCGCGGCTGATCGCCACCGGCCGGATCGGCTGGCCGCGGTTGATCGAGGCGCTCAGCACGCTGCCGGCGAGCATTCTGGGAATCGGCCGGGGCACGCTGCGCCCCGGCGCCCCCGCCGATATCACGCTGATCGATCCCGATCTGAGCTGGCAGGTCGATGTGCGCAGCTTCCGCTCCAAGAGCGTCAACTCTCCGTTTCAGGGCTGGACGCTGCGGGGCAGGGCAGTCGCCACCATCGTGGCTGGGCGGATCAAGTATCGGTTGGCATGAGGAGCGGGCCAACGCCTTCACAGAGAGCCCGGGCGTACCGCTATGACAGTTATCATCGACGGCTACAACCTGCTCCATGCCTCGGGCGTGTTTGGGGAGACCCGCGGTCCCCGGGGATTTGAGCAATCACGGATGGCGTTGCTCGACATGCTTGCCGGTCTGCTCGGCGACGCCGCTGCCCAGACGATCGTCGTCTTCGATGCGGTGCGGGCCCCCGATGGCCTGCCGGGGCGGTGGACGCATCAGGGCATCCTCGTCTGGTTTGCCCGGGAGTATCCCGACGCCGCCTCCCTCATCGAGGAACTTGTTGACGACGACAACGCCCCGTCGAGCCTTACGGTGGTGTCGAGCGATCGGCGGCTACAGGCTGCGGCCCGCCGCCGCCGGGCCAATGCTGTCTCATGCGAGGAGTGGTTGAGGCAGTTGCGGCTTGCCAAGCGTCAGAAGCAAGCCCCCTCCGATGCCAAGCCCCCCGATCCGGCTCCCGGCGACATCGAAATCTGGAAGCGCTACTTCGGCCTCGACTGAATCCTCCGGCGGCTCACTCCTTGGCCCAGCGGCCGAGCTTGCGATCGAGTGTCGAGCGTTCGATGCCGAGGATTGCCGCGGCCTTGCTCTTGTTCCCGGCGACGGCGGCCAGGGTGGCCAGCACATGGCGGTGCTCCAGAGCATCGAGCGTTTCCGGCTTGAACGGCGCCGGCCTGCCGGCCGCCCCGGTATCGCCGAATGAGGAGAGACTGCTCAGCGCCAGTTCGTGGATGTCGATGGTGTCGTCGGCGGAGAGAACAACCGCCCGTTCGATGCAGTTACGCAGTTCGCGGATGTTGCCCGGCCAGTGGTATTCGCGCATCGCCACGAGGGCCTCGGGGCGGAAATCGCGCACGGCCCGGCCTGTTTCCGCAGCGAAGCGGCGCAGGAAATGCCGGGCGAGCGTTTCGATGTCGTCGGGACGCTCCCGCAGCGGTGGCACGGTGATCTCCACAACCTTGAGCCGGAAGTAGAGATCGCGGCGGAAGTCGCCTGCGGCGACCGCCTTCTCCAGATGCCGGTTGGTCGCCGCCACCACCCGCACGTCGACCTGCACCCGCTGGCTGCCCCCCACGCGCTCGAATGGATGGCCTTCGAGCACGCGTAGGAATTTGGCCTGAATGGCGGGGCTCATCTCGCCGATCTCGTCGAGGAAGAGCGTGCCTTTGTTGGCCGCCTCAAACTTCCCCACCTTGCGTTCAGTGGCGCCGGTGAAGGCCCCCTTCTCGTGGCCAAACAGCTCGCTCTCCAGAAGCGTCTCGGAGAGGGCGGCGCAATTGAGGCAGATGAAGGGGGCGTTTTTCCGGTCGCTCGCCTCATGGATCGCCCGGGCCACCAATTCCTTGCCAGCACCGCTCTCGCCGCGGATGAGGACCGTGGCCTTGGTCGAGGCGACGCGGGAAATCTGGCTGGTGATTGCCTGGAGGGCGGGGCTCGTTCCCACCATCCTCGTTTCCTCACCGAGCCGTTGCCGCAGACGCAGGTTTTCGTCCGCCGTGGAGGCCAGCCGGGAGGAGAGCACCTCCCGCGCCGCGAGATTTTCGCTCGCCATTCCCAGAGCATCGCCGACGGCCATCACGAATTCCAGGTCGTCGGGCGTCGCCTCCGGCCCGCCGGGCGCCATCTCAAGGTGGAGCACGCCGATCGGCCGTCCGGCGCCGCGAACAGGTGCCGAGAGGGTGGGGCCGCGGCCAGCACTTGCAGGCTCCATCGCTCGGGCGAGCAAGGCTTCGTTGGCCGCCAGCACTGTGGTGACGGCGTCCCAGGGAATCTGGTCGGCTGGCCACTGCGGCGGGAGAGAGGCTGCGCAGGAAAGTTTCGCGGCACCTGGATCTGCCGACGGTAGAAGAACGATGCCCCGCGCGGCGCCGCAGCCCTGCAGAGCCGATTCGAGGGCGAGCTTGGCGGCGGTGGCGGCGTCGGTCGCCCGTCCGAGGGCAAAGGCCAGCCGGCAGAGTTCGGCTGCGGCCCGGCCCACGCGGGGAACCGAGCCGGCCGACTGCTGCAGTTCCTCAAGCAGGCTCGTTTTGGTGCGCCTGTGCACCACCAATTTGTTCCAGCGGTCGAGGTCGGCCGGCACCTCATGGGTGGCGGTGCCATCACCAGCCCTAGCGGCGGAGGAATCGTCCGGTTCGCCGGCACATAACAGCAGTTCCGCGGCACCGATCCTGATCACGTCACCAGGCGCAAGCGGCTGTTCGGCGGTAATCGGCTCGGCATTGAGGGTGGTGCCGTTGCGGCTGCCAAGATCGCGGAGCAGCCAGCCCGATTCGTTGGCCACGATCTCGGCGTGGCAACGACTGGCGCGATCGTCCTGCAGCACGACGCTGTTGGTCGGCGCTCGGCCGAACGTCACCGTCTGTCCCGGCTGAAGCCGAACAAACGACTGTCCAGCCACCGGATCGCGCAGAATGAGAAAGCCCAGGGGAGGGGAGTGGGTCATATATGCAAAAATCACATCTGGTCGCGGTCGTACATCAGGATGCCATCGCTTGATCGCCCCATCATGCACCACCCTTGCAGGTTTGGCGAGTTCCTCTTCCTGCCCCCGTTGCCCAGCCCCCCGGGGAACCTCCGAAAATTGACAGAACCCCTGTTTTCCCCGTGTAAACCGGGTTTGCTGCCATCCCGGCATCCGTCTAGCATGCCGGGGGGTCTGGGCCGACCAGGCGCCGGGTTGTCCGATCGCAGGCCCAGTCGCAGGGCAGAGGGCAGCCACTCACCCATTCTCAGGCAGAGGTCGAGCATGAACGTCATGGCACTCGGTTCGCGGGTCTCGCACGGGAAGTGGGGCTGTGGGCAGCGACAGTGGTCTGCCAGCCGGCATCGCTGGCTCCATTTGTGTTTGGCGCTGACCGCGATCGGTCTTGGTTCGCAGGCCACTTCTGCGCTTGCCCAGATGGGCGGCTTCGGGTTTGGCGGTCAGGCTGTGGGAGGGATCTCCGTCGATGCCCGCGGCATTGTGCAGGATCTTGACCCGCAGGCTCGCGAGGCCCTGGCGGTGGCTCGCCGGCAGGCACTTGGCGAGATGGCAGCCGGCAGCCAATCGGCGCTGCGGAAAGTGTCACTGGCGCGCCTCATTGCCGCCGTGGAACGATTTGCCGCTGGGCAGCAGCCTCTGCCTCCCGAGGCGCTCCTCCTCGGCGGCCTCGAGCGAATCACGCATGTTTTTGTCGATCCTGATGGCCATGACATCATCCTCGCTGGTCCGGCCGATGCGGCGGTGGTCGATGCCCAAGGGAATCTGGTCGGTGCGGCCAGCGGCAAGCCCTTACTCCAGTTGGAGGATTTTCTGGTGGCGCTGCGGGCCATTGAGGGGGCCCGGGCGGGTGGCATGCGCTGCTCGATCGATCCGAGCCCGGAGGGCGTGGCCCGCCTGCAGAAATTTCTGAAAGAACAAAAGACGATCGGCTCCGATCCGGAGGCAACGCTCCGCTCGATGGAGGAGGTGATGGGGCCGCAAATGGTGACGGTGGGTGGCGTGCCGACCAATAGCCGGTTTGCCCGCGTGCTGGTCGCCGCCGATTACCGTCTCAAACGCATCGGCATGGGGCTGGAGCCCTCCGGCGTGAAGGGGATTCCGAGCTATCTGGAACTGGTTCCTCCTGGCACGGCCTCGGCCGCCACGCTGCCCCGCTTCTGGCTGGAGGCCTCATACGACCCGATCGCCCGCGATCCCGATGAGCTGGCCTGGCAGTTGAGCGGCCGGCGGATGAAGTGCCTCACGGAAACCGATCTCTTCGGCAAGGATGGGGCGAAGCGTGGAGCGGGGCCAACAGACAAGCTCGCCGCCAGTTGGTGCGCGAAGATGACAGACAATTACGACGAACTCGCTGCCGAGCAGCCGGTCTTTGCAGAGCTGGCCAATTGCGTCGATCTGGCGGTGGTGGCGGCGCTCATCCATGGCCGCCAGCTCGACCAGCGGGCAGGGCTCGATCTCAGCCCGCTGCTCGATGCCACGCGCGTTTCCCTGCCCGCCTATGAGGCCCCCAGCACGATCCCCACGGTGGCCAGTGCCATCAAGAAGGGTTCCCGCTGGGTGGTGAGCGCCTCAGGGGGCGTGCAGTTTCAGCCGTGGGAATTTGTGGCCAGCACCGGCGAATCGGCCGACGTCGCTGCCACTCGCGCCGAAGCGCTCGCCGCCCGTCCGGTAGATGGCTGGAGCTGGGACTGAGGATTGATTGCGGGCAAGGCGCCTGGGATGCTGCCGCGCATTCGATTTCCGTGGCGCCTCGGCTGCGGGACGGCAAAAGTCTCGTCGCATGCGCTCCTCGAGCGTTCGCCGACCCCTCCGCCTCTGTCGCTCGATGTGCCCTGTTTGTTGTCGCTCCAGCTATCCCGGATGTTTTCCAGAGCCTATGCGCGGTGCTGCCCAGGAAATCATAGGTAGGCCCGCGGCCGCGCTTGGGAAATGCGAGTCAACCCAGCCGGCGGCGGCCAGTTCCTTGAGTTGATTCTGGCTGGCAGGAAGACTTGGCGGCGGCACGCTTTTGACCAGGAGCAGTTCCCCGCCATAGGCCGCCGCCACGCGCGCGGCGATCGAATCACTCGTCACCTCCCAGCCCACCGGGAGCGTCGAGAGTCGCTGGTTCTCCGCCAGCCACTGTGGCACATCGAGGAGACAAGCACCTCGGGCTTCGGCGGTGGGCCATGCCGCGACGAGCGGCAGCCCGGTATTCGCTGCCACGAGCCGGGCGGTGATTCCCATCAATTCAATCGCTAGAGCATGCATGAGTGCCGCCGGTTGCGGGCTGGCGGCGTCTATCTGTCGCAACCCCTCCACCACACTTCCTCCGCCGATCACCAGCAGTGGCGCGAAGTGGGCCGGCTCACTGGTAGCCGACCCTGCCGGAGACTCTCTCGACGGGGCTGGAATCGCCCGCAACAGTTCGGCAATTCCCTGCGGCCAGCCGGACTGGCTGAGCAGACTCCCCCCCAGCTTGATCACCAGCGGTGATTGCGCAGGCATTGTCGGCTCGCGCCCAGCCGGCTGGCTGGCCAACGAGCCAAACTGCCACTGCCAGACGCGGCTGTCGCTCGTCATGGCACCCAGCCTTGGGCGATGAGCGCGAGGCTGTGGGCCGGTGCTGCTCGAGAGATCGCCGGGCCGAGCAGATGCCACAGTTCAACCACTGGCAGTTTCCATGAGAGCCTCTCAAGCGCCGCTCGAGCGAGGCACTCCCCATGCCCCGAGAGCACCAGGCTCGTCGGCCGCCAGCCACAGGCCCGGCGCACCGTTCGCAGCGCCCGGGCCACCTGCCGGGCTTGCAGGCGGGCCACCTGCCGGGCCGCAGCCTCCGCATCGAGCTGAGAAAAATCGGGGGGATCGATCAACAACATCCGGGCCAGCCGCACGCGAGCCCCATCTGCTGTGAAGGGGCCGCCGTCGGCAGTGTCGGCGGAGAGAGGTTTTTCTGGCAGGCCTCCCAGCAACAGCCAGATGTCACGTGACTGGGCGTAGAGTTCGCTGGCCACTGGCCGTTTCTCGTTGTGCCAATGCAAGTGCCGCACAATCGCTGCCACCGGCGTGCGCTCCACGCCGGTGTAGACCAATTCCCTCGTCGCCATCCGCCCCACATCGTCGCGGGCCAGCGGTTGCGGTGCGCCGTCCAGAAGCGGAATGATGTCGGTGGTGGTGGAGCCGATGTCGATCAGAAATGCGCGTGAGGTTTTTGCATGGTGCGCCGCCAGCCGAGCCACGGCATGCCAGTTGGCGGCGGCAGCCTCTAGCGGCCGGCTCAGGGCCTCGGGCGCAGAAACCAGACTCCCGTCGACCAGATAGATCAAAAGCGGCACCGCGGGCTCGACGGCCCGTGCGGCAGTCTCGAGCGCCCCCACGATATGCGCCACGCCCGCCCGTCGCGAGGAATAGCAGTCAGCAATCTCCCCGGTCATCGTCGCCACGATCCGCTGCGGTCGCTGCGCGGTCACGATGCTGCCGAGCGCTGCGGGCAGTTCCTGCGATCGTCGCCAAAGTTCAAATGGCTCGCTCGCCACCCAGCCTCTGCCGTCGGCCGCCTTCAGGTTTGCTCCGCCAATATCAAATGCCAACACAGTGGCAGTTGAGCCCGGCGGCAGTAACGCCGGTTGTGGCGAAGAGGGAGGGATCGTCTTCATGTCGTTGTTTCAAGCCTCGTGCCATCTCCATGGATCACAATGCCGTCCACGCCAAACTGCAGCCCGCGCTCAAGCTTCGCTGCCTCGGGAGCCCATTGTGGCTCTTCTCCCCCAGTTGCGGCGAGGGTCGCTGCCAGAAGACTGCTCTGGGAGAGTTGGGACAACCCCACAAACGACGTGGTCAGGCGGGGATTCACCTCCAGTACCCGATCGCCGCGTCCATCACCTGCCGCTCCGAGGATCAGATCGACCCCGATCCAGCCGGCTGCCTGCCACAGGCTGGGATCGCCGGTTCTTCCCGGCCGACTCAGCGCGGCAATGGCCCGGCGGGCCAACTCCTCTGCCCGTCGGGAGAGCGGCGGGGGGACTGGTACCGAGCCGCCAGAAAAGCCTTGGCTGGCGGAAAAGTGTTGCAGCACTGGTGGCAAAACGGTCACGCCACGCGGACCACAAAGACAGGAGACCCCGACCGGCACCCCTGGCACAAAAGCCTCCACACGCCGCGGATCGATCGCCACCGGCGCAGGCTGCCCGGCGAGCACTGCAAAACTGTCACAGCCGACGCCATCAACTGCCTTCTGAACTGCCGGCAGGTGAAAGCCAGTTGGCAGCGGTTCGCCTGCAGCGACCAGACGACCAGCGGGAACCGGCACGCCAGCTGCGGCCAACTGCAGCACCGTGGCCTGTTTTGAGGAGGCGGTTTCTAAAAACTCCCGGCCCGAAGCGGCTACCTTCCCGCCGGAGGCGCGGGCGGCGGAAACTCTTCTTCCTAAAATGCCGTCGGTTTCGGGAGCCACGATCAGCGTCCAATCGTGGGCCGCTGCTTCCCGACAGAGCAGGGATGCCTCTTCGCCGGGGGGCACTATGACCAGTTGTGGTCCTCGCGTGCCTGGCGGAATGGGCAGTGGCGCCGAGGCATCGGCCAACACAGTCAGGCTGAGGGTGTGACACTTCGCCGCGTCGGTGACCAGCGCCATGAGCATCGCTCGCCCCTCGCCGGCAATCGCGGCTGCGGTGGCCGGAGCGACGGCGCCGAGTCGACCACTCGCCCGATGCATTCCGCCGGCACAGCACCATTCATAGAGCAGCACGCGCATGAAGGCTTCGCTGGGTAGAGGCTGACGGAGCGGAGAGGTTACGATGGCGAATCCGGAAACCGTTGCGCGTCTGGTTGTAGCACGTTTGAGCTGGTGCGCGATCATGGTAAGGCGAACGGTCAGTCTGCCCTCAGAAGCAGTCTCTTCAAAAGAAAGATTGTGCGAATGAACTCGACGCTGCACCGGTGGGGGAAAAGGCCGTTTCACTTCCAGGTGTGGGGGGCTGTGGTGCTCGCCGGGGTCTGCATGCACTCGCTCCAGGCTCTGGCGATGACCCCGGCCCAGTGGCTGCGCACGCAGCCGGTGCCAAATTTCCGGGAGGGGCATCGCCTGCCCCGGCTGACCCGGTTTGGCGGGGCCCTGCCGCTCGATGCCCGCAAAGAACTCGCCGCCCACTGGAACTACGCAGTCGAATTCGGGTCGGTCTCCGGGGGCGCCTGCTATATCACCGATGAAGTGGTGGCCAAGCTCAACGATCCACGCAGCGACGAGGCGCAGAT
>Ga0114967_10003444_pt1 | contig 12969 bp, 28 predicted proteins | sample M_130628_MF_Meta_FD_92639 | JGI IMG/M metagenome (GOLD analysis project Ga0114967, IMG submission 92639) | Freshwater microbial communities from Lake Montjoie, Canada to study carbon cycling - M_130628_MF_MetaG | ecosystem: Environmental > Aquatic > Freshwater > Lake | place: Lake Montjoie... | reverse complement strand
TTGGTTCTCACCATTACCCACACGTTCTCTTATCTGTTCAGCTAATTCAAATGTAAGTGGTGAATACTGTCGAGGCATTCTATATTCCTCTGGCATATAACCAACAGTCTGATGTGTTTCCCCCGGTCGTTGATAAGTAGAAAAGCGTTGTTTGCAATAGGCACATAGACGTGATCTCATAATGACACCACTAGGGTGACGGTTAGCACGTAGTGTTGTGCAGTGATCATGATCACAGCAAGGACATTTAATTGTCATTGGTTTTAATAATAGAAAGAACTTGATTAGCAAGTGGAAGTTTTAATGCTATGCGCAGTGTGTCATTTTCAAATGCCAACATGCGTACCATGTCTACTGTGGTAATTTCACAGACAGGAAATCGACTGTACATGACTTGCGCAATTTCAAGGTATGCGGTGCGGTAATCCATTTCTTTAGTCATAGTGCCTCCAGTTCGTCGGGAATGGGTTGATACTGCGGCAGCCATTGGCCGTGCTCGTCGGTGAAGTTAGCCTCATACAGGAACTGTTTAGCGGCGATGGCGTCACCGGCCATAGCACGTTCCATCAGGGTTGGAGCGGTAAGGGCGTCTGCCATGTCTTCAAGGGTGCGGGTTGGAACGGCATAGAACGATTCCATATCGCCGTATTGGGCATCGGTGTCGACTAGGTGGCGCAGAACAGCGGCAATGCCGTGACGAACGCTGTATCCCTCGTACGAGCTGGCAGCCTCCTCAAACTCGTCAACTAGGCGCTGGGCGCGGGAGTCGCTAGTCATGGCTGGCTCCATCGGGCAAGTACGGCGCGGGCGTAGGCATGAACCTGTTGCTCGGTCATTTCATACTGGACTGGATCGCCAGTAGTGGCCTGGAACCGATACAGCCGAGTATCAATAGCGAGCTGAATCAGCTCTTCATCCGTTGGCGCCACCGGCTGCTCAGCCAGGGCGGCGCGGGCGCGGGCGATCAACGCAAGGCAGTGTGGATCTGGCGAATCAAGCACGCACTCCAACGTGTCAGCAAGCTCAGCGCACAGCGCTCGAAAGTCGGTAGGTTTAGTCATTGTGTTCATTTGATTTGAATAAGGTGAATAAACTGGACTTACATAAGTAGGTACTTAATGCCAGCACAATATAACGTTAGTATTATCTAACACCCATAGTAGTCAAGTATTAGCTCAGCCAACTTAATGGCTAATACTTTAGATGGGATAGTAAGTGTAGAACTTACTCCCCATTTACTAGTAGGTTCTTTTACTTTTTCTTGGTAATTCAAATCAATACCATTATTATCAAAATTAATTAGTACTCTTGCAGTGTATGTTGTTGTTGTTTCATCTTCTTCAGGAAGCTCAAAGTCATGGACCACAGTAACTGAACTTGCAATTACCTTAGGCGTTGGCTCCGATAGTTCTTCTGCCCATGATGTAACTGGTTTGTATGTAAGTGGTTTGCCATTCAAAAAAACTTTATTAGCTGGTTGTTGGAGTGCCATGATTAGTAGATGTCGTTAGTGGGAGTGGTTTCTAGATCTGAGGACAAAAGCATAATGCCTGCCTCAGCAATAAGCTCACGAGTTCCATCCTGCCCAAAAGTTTCAAGTAGATCTTGCAACATAATTTTTTTATCTTTTCTGTATTCAGTTTTAAATATCAGTGCAGAACATGCAACCAATTTTGAAATAGGTAGTTCTATTACCATTGTTTCAGCAGCCAACGGGATTAGGTTATCCCATTTGTCTTCAGGTATTGCAGTATACAATTCATCAACTTGTTTTTGATAGTCAGCAGAAATTTCCATGGTGTTGAATGAATGAACAAGGGTAGTGTAGTAAAACTAAGGCCAGTGGTTAGCTGACCTTAGCTTTATTTAATGTTATGTTACAGGCGTAGCTTGAGTCTCATGAGTCTCACCTATCATGTCATTCTCCTTGAGTCGATCAAGCATTTGACACATGATTGTTGCATGCTCATGGGTTTTATCCATGAATGCCTGAGCACGAGCAGCTGATATGGTATGAACTGTACCGTTGGCTTCTACATATGCCCAACTTCCATCAGGTTGTGGCTGCCCCTGGAGCGCCAGCCGTTCTGAGTTACGTACGTACCGTAGCTCTAGATTGTGACGGTCAGTTAATCCTTCGCTATCAATCCAGGTTGCACCTAGGTTATAGCGTTTGTCATCATCCATGTAAGCATGGACTTGTGGAATGAGGCCAGTGAAGCAGGATAGAATTGACATGAGTTAAGTGCGGTGGAATGTCTGGGGCTTACGTCAGGTTGGCACTGACTGCCCAGTGATTAATCAGTTAGATACTAGAGCTTTCTCACGGATCTGTAAAGCTTCTTGGAATATACCTTGATACTTCTCACGTTCTATAGATGTTAATGATTTGTTACTTGGTCCTGCAATCTGTTCTACATGCATGGTGCCATTGGATACTTTAAGTTGTATTGTGAATACAGGCTTGTTGTCAACCATACATAAGACAATAAATTGTTTTTTAGCTTTAACAGCATTGGCATATGTCGATGATGCACCCACACAGTTACGTACTGCTTGTCCCCATTGTGCAAGCTGATGAGTATCTATGGGTTGAATGAATGTCCAGGTCTCATCATCAAGTTTTACTTTGACAGGAACAGGAAATAAATCTTGTGGTAGTTTTTGGTTTGGGTTACTTATCTTCCAGGCTTCTGCTTGTACATGATCATGGAACTCAGTGTAACGCCAACGCCTAGGCGGAGCAATCTCCTTGTCTGTAATTAATACATTATTAATCATGTCCATTGTATCTCTGAATGAATAAAACGTAAGCATATAACAATCCAGTTGATTATCTTTATATTTATTACTTGGTTTTTCATCTTCTATATATTTGTTTAGCATATTAAATAACGATGTCACTGGTAGGTTGGTTGCTAGCCATACCTTTGCTAACGAATCAGTTCTGTAATGGTTTATTGAATGGATACGGTTAAGAGATAAAAACATATTAGTTTGTATGCCAGTCTGCAAATAATCCATAGGGCAGTCAGGATATATATCAAGGATATCTAAAATCCAACCTAGAATATGTAAAAGTTTTTTGTGTATCGAGCTAATTTCTTTCTTAGTTTTAGTAGCTGGATCGTTGAACGTATTAATAATTAATTGACACTGCTCATTGATGTAACGTTTAAACCATGGCTTACTAAGTTTCTCTTGCATAACAACAAATGATTTATCTGAATCTTGGGTATACTTTGCCCTTAGTATTTCCATATACAATTCAAAGCTAGGCACAATGTTCTGATTCTTTGGTATTGATGCAAAACGCAAGTCTAATAGTTCATGGTAATTATTTTTAGCTGTATCTATTCTGTCCCATACACCACCATCGGTGTAGTTAGGTATTGAATTTACAATAGCTTCTCGGAATGGTTGTATTACACTTGGTCTTATTTCTTTGCCTTTTGCATTGTATCCTTTAAAGTTTCCATGTTGCCAATAGTGGGATTGACATCCATTAGATATATCTTCTACTGTTACAAACTTTGTATAAACATTGAACTCTATGCGTCCATACTTTTTAATAGTAGTATCTTTTATGTCTATGTCCCTAAGCCATACTTGTTTGCATACAGTTTCTGTATTCTTGAATGCATAAGTAAACCCATAGATATAATCTTCACCTGGATTAGGTAACCATGCTGCGATCCACAAGGATTCGTAGTGATACAGAATAGCTTTAAGTTTTCTTATGTTTACCATATCTTTCTCGTATGTAAGAAGACTGAAGGTATGATAACGATCAGGAACTTCTGCTTGGTTAATAGCAGTTACTGCTGCAAGTAAATCATTAGGTGTGACAATGTGTGCAGGGATAATATCATCAGGCAAACCAAGATGAGTGCGTTGTTTCTTGGGTTTGTTTGCAGTGGTAGCTGTAGCTTTGGCTAAAGCTTTTAACTTTGGATCATAAGCTAATAGTTCTGTGCGCAAGTTAGCGGGCAGTTGAAATTGCATGTTGAGTTAGTGTGAGAGTAGATGTGAAAGTAGCAGTTTAACGTCATGCTTAGGACGTGGACCTAGTCGTATTCGATACCAAATTGCACACGTTCTTGGTACGTGGTATGGAACTTGCTTAGCTTAGGCAAACGCTTGGCAAATCCAAAGGCTAGGTATATGCGTCCCCGTGGTCCACGGAAGACGAGATACCAAGGCCTGAACTCAATAATAAATCCAATCATTCCATTAAACCTCTGATAGGTCGACATCGATCCAGTCGATGTCTTGTTTACGTAGCCAGGCTTCGATTTCATCTGGGTCAGTAGGAGGTTGGTCATCTACAACAAACTCAGTATGGCATAGACCAGGCTTGAACTCAGCTGGTTCCTCCCATGTGGCAGGACTTACTTGGATCCTGTCATCAATCCATGCCTCCGCACAGATTAAGTACACATCATCCAATGTAATAACCCTGATGTTCTCAATGATCATGATCAGACCTCTTGCAGTTGTTGTGTAGCCACAGTCGCTGGTTGCTGGAACACAGAACCAGGACCATATGATTTTACTAGATCGGGGAACGCATCAAGGATACGCTGACGGTTAGTAGGATCATCATACCGTAATGCGTTGGCCATAGTACTGACGAACTTGCCGCCGTACTTGGTCATGGTCTCAGTCATGTGGTAAAGCTCAGTGCTGGTCATGAGTTGAATTGCGTTGGGACACAGGCAGTTTAACGTCATGTCTGAGGACGGGTTGTCTTGGTTACAGAATCTTTACGTTGCGTTTACTCAGGCCAGTACCAGGCAATCCAATGGATGCATGGACGCCTGAGTCACGAGCATTCAGTGTCAGTTGCAATGGACCCAACTGGAATGATTTAGAGAATGACTTGATGCCATTCTCTGTGATGTTAATGCCAGCAATTGTTTTGTCAAAGTTGAACAGTGATTTTTTGTGAGTCATCTTAGATACCTTCAATGCATGGATGGATGTTGTCATCGTCCATATTTGTCATGGTAAATTTCTCACCAGTGACAGGATCAATGAAACCTCCAACGAATCCAATCCCATTACGGTCAGCGGATTCTTTCATTAATGCCACAAATCTCATCGCTTCAAGACGACGTAAGCTTGTGGCATCAGGCACAGTCAGATCAGAGTTAGACATTGGATGGGGAAGTTAAGGTTTGATTAATGAACTTAGGATTTTACTAGATTCTGTTTGACATCCATACTAAATATCATATCTGCATCAGTCGGATCTTCATATCCTATAACATCGATAGGATCAATGTCAGAGAAGCAGACCGACTGGTCGAATTGAACATCGACCAAGACTGTGAGATATGCAGTGGATAGGTCAACCCAATCTTCGGTCAACCAATTAATAGCATGTTGCTTGTTCACCAGGTATACGGTGCGATCATGCCACACGCCTTCGCATTTAATCTTGTAGTCAATGATGGCACCGAAGTGCGTACCGCTGATAGGCATTGGAGCATCAGTCATTAGATTCCGTGGTGATGGTGGACAGGGGTGAGGGGATTATGCGAAAGGCGTAAAGCCTGGTGCATCGATCAACTCTTGTAATGTGCAGACAGCATCTGTTGCTAGCTCACTGAATACAACCTTGTTGTCAGTGACATATTCATATGACTGATCTTCTACTACTTCGCAGCCTGCCTCCTCTAGCTCATCGCAGAACTCATGCCATGTCATGTACTTGCCATAGACATGAGCATATTTGCCCGTGGCATCTGCCACTAATGCAACATAGTGATTCATTGTACTCATTTGTGGGGTGATTGTACTCATTACTTGTGTAGCTCTTGGTGTTGTTGCCAGTGAGCAGCATGGATCTCTGCTGTTGTTACAGCGGATTCACCTCCGGTGTTGTCATAAAGATACTGAGGTGTTGGGTCATAGCCCGTTACCTCTTGTAGTGCATCAATGCACTCCGAGATAGTATCCAGCACCCACTGTGGTGCAGAATACATTTGGTCTTTAGCTTCCTCCTGTTTGAGGACAGCGTTCATCTCTTTGATCCAGCGCTCGCATGCGCACTCTGGAGTTTTGTCTAGGGTCATGAGTTAAGTTGCAGTGGAACGTAGGCAGTTTAACGTCATGCCTAGGACGGGTCATCAGTCTTTAGTATTTCGTAACGTCAGATTATTCCCAGTAGTGACAGCCAGCTGTCTGGGTGATCTGGTTCTACATCATCGCCTGCCGGTGACAGGCAACAGGAATCAAACGTCCATTCCTCAATGTCCTCCATTGTTGGCACCTCGTACCAACCAATCAAATCTTCTTGTTCCTCTTTGTAGTTACGCCCTTTGGGTATCCAGTAGTACATAAGTATTCCCTTCTTGTTCTTACGGACAGCACCGTTATACGGCAGCTGACCTTTCAGTGGATCCTGGAAGCAGCACTCGACAGGATACTGCTCCTGCCCTTCCGCTTCTGTCAGTGGTTCATAGCCAAATGCTGTAGCAATCTGTTGCTGTTCAGGTAATAACATGGTGTGAATGCGATTGGATGTCTGCGTTGTTAGGATGCGCAGCCCCCTGTCAATCTTATTTAAGTTGTTGTTTTCTAGTACGTGTACGTGGTACCCTTGTTGGTGTAGCCACCGGCTCTGGTACATCTACATGCTGTAGATTCCAGTTAGCAATAGTATCTATTGCATTAATAAACTTGGCACAATACTGTGTAAAGCTCAGAGCAAACTCTTCGCCATGGTCAGTTTGCCACTGATCAAAAGTCTTGATGCTCCACTGGACCACAGCAATGATTACTGCTGTGATAGTTACCAGTGTTATAACAATGTTGTAGGCGACACGTCGCCAATCAACTTTCTGGAGCTGGGCCAGTGCATCATCCACTGGTGGAAAGCTATAAGTCATGTTAGTCACGATGGATCTCCTGTGGGTGTGATTGTAGTTGTGTGATGTCAATGCCTACGGCTGCCATTACGGCAGTTGCAATAATGAATGACATTAATACAAAGGCAGTTGCATCTAATACTTTGCCGAACATTTTTGAGTGAAGCATGTTAGGTTTGCGGTACGAATCAAGTTCAACGTAGCGACCTACGATTTTATGGTAGTTTTTCATTGCATTCCATACAGGATATTAGAGTCTTCATTCTCGTTAATGATTTGAAATTCTTCCCACATACGATGAGATTCTATAGTGTTTGCAGTGCCATAAGTATGGCTTGCATATTTTCTTGCTTCATTTATATCAGAGAAGCAATGCGTAATGTCTTTTGAAACAGGGTGATACACAATGTGAACGTAGTTAGCCATTAGATTCTCCGTTGTAGTTGTGAATGTCTGCGTTGTTAGGATGCGCAGCCCCCTATAACTTAGCTCGTGTTAGATTAACTTGGGGTGAAGAAGAACCGTGTCAGCCCCTTCATACAAGGGAACCAGGATTTTTACGGTCTCTCCTGGTTGGTAACAGACGAGCTGTGCCACTGATCATGGGGCAGCTCCTCCCTTATCTTAATTCTTGCAGACATGTATAGGGTCAGGACGCAATAGTCCTTCAGCCCGTGCGGCGGGCGCCCTATGCCTGCTACGACTTTAGGTTCATCACGCCCAAAGAAGTTTGGTGGAACTCTCCTGAGTTCCTGTAGACGAGTTAACTCCTGGCCAGGAGGGTCAGCTGAACCCTCCAAAGCATAGCAGGTTTAACTAATCTTCGATGCCATACTCCTGTTCATATTTGAGCAAGAGTGCATTTCGGTCAACACATTTCTTGAGGAACTGTGCTAGCGGATGCAAAGCATCCCACTCCAACTCATTATCTTGCCACTGGAAGTACATCTCCAGTAGCTCAGTGCGTTTCTGCTCAATGCTCCAGTCAATGCATGGATGCTGACTGGTTGAATCTCGCCTGGCAAGCAGACGTGCATCTTTTATGATGCGTTCAATAGTACCTGTAGTCATGATTGTGATTAAGCCACACTCAGTGTGTGGCAATAAGTAGGCAGGGGTTTGCACCCTGCCACCCGCTTTAACGGATTACTTTGTAACCGGACGTGCCCGACGAATAACATATCTATCTTTTTGCTGAAGCAATGCAAGATAAATATATTCTCCTGGAGCTTGAGCCAAGCCTTGTTCAATCATTTCCTCACGGAGAGCATTAAGTATTGCTTCAAGAGTAGTTTTATAAAACGCAACAAGTTCTTTGGAAAGAACTACCTTCTTTCCTTGGTTAATATGACGCGCTGCAATTCGAATGCGAGCAGCATAATCAGCGTTACGTTCAGCAACAGTCATTTTAGCCATGGTGTGAATGCAATTGGATGTCTGCGTGTAGGATGCGCAGCCCCCTTGGCCTTACTTAATTAAGCGATGCTTAATCATTTCGCAAGACCAACCAACGCAATAACCAATTGCGTAACCTACAAAAGCGTAGGTAGCCATTAATAACAAAGTTGCAAGCATGATCGTGATTAAGCCACACTCAGTGTGTGGCAATGACTGGACCAGGGTTTGCACCTGGTCACCCGCTTGTACGGATCAGCCGTAGTTCTCTGGAAGCTCCACAAGCTCCGCAAGAACTTGATGTTGCAAGTCCTTCTCGCCTGCAATCTTCAGACCCCACGCAGCAATCTGAAGTGCTTGCTCACGACTCAGCAACTGCGAGTGGCCTGCTTCCATCCAGTTCTGGATGAGATCGTAGGCCGTAGCTGCTAGCTCTCCCCTGGTAGGAAGTACAGAAGCAGTGGTGTTGTTCACGGTGTTCTCCGTGTGTCCGGTACCCATCTCCGGTAAGGGTAATGACTGAAACCAGGAGTTGCACCTGGTCCTCCAACAAGTGGAGTACTACAGCTCAGTGGTTGAACCGACGATCAAGAGTTTGATCTATGGTTGAACCGACGATCAAGAGTTTGATCTATAATGCTAACCAAATTGTTACAAATCTGGATAGCTTTCAGATCAGGTTCTAGACCATCTCTGTCGGCATCAACAGAGTCATATACATGACTCAAGTCAGCAACCGCTTCCCTAATAAGAAGCAGTTCATGCTTGCTCACTTGAAAAGTGAACAAAGCAGTTAAGTTAGCCACAGGAATCTCCTGTTGTGCGGTGCCCATCTCCGCTGTAGGCAATACTGAGTGGGGGATTCGATCCCCCGGCTCACGCCTGGTACTCAGAACGGAATATCAGCTTCAACCCAGGTGTGTTCACCTAATTGAAGCATCTCTTGTTCCCAGTCTTCAAATGTATTCAGGTATTCAAGTGCCTTAGCTTTATTGCTAAACCACTTCTCACACCCTCCAAAATACATTTCAGCAAAACTGGGATAACCTCCTTCAGACATTTCATCAGGCTTAATACCAACGTAGTACTCAGTTGCGTGTGCAATTGACATTTAATCGTGAGCTGTGCAGGTGCCCATCTCCTGTGGACTAGGCTGTGTCTGCGTTCTTAGGATGCGCAGCCCCCTATCTATTGGTGTCTCTAGAACCCTACTCTCGTACATGAACGAAAGCTACCGATTCTAGCACCACCTAACCTAGGATGATACGAATTCGTATCACAAATGTTACAATATCCGAATTAAAATCAACAAAAAGATAAGATCTTATTCTCTCAACGGAGCCAAGCCTTCTTCATATACTTAACAACAAAGCTAGCGCTTCTTACACACACTTAAACGAAGCAGTTTCATATTACACTCCCAAACGAAGCCAGGGTTTCTTACATATACACTTAAACGAAGCAGCTATCTCCCTTGTCTACGCGCCCTACTCCCGTTGCCACTTCCCCTCCAACAATGGACCCATTACACCTTTCTTTTTTTTCTCCCCACATTCGCTTTCCTCTACGAGGTGGGAGAACAGTCAGAAAATTTGCACCCCAATTCAGGGTTATATAGAGTGTTTTTGTATGTAAAATCCCCAATTAGCCCAAAAATTGACACAAAAAAGCCGGGTTTTTAAGCCCGGCAAGTTAAATTAAGTTTAACTTAATCAACTATAGGATCTGTTGCCTGTTGCCTCTTGTATTCTAATGCAAGTGATTTAGCTTTTCCGTAGTTTTCTTCTTCTGGAATTGTATACGCAAGCCCTTTCTTAGCTTCTGTTACAAAATCACGTACTTCAAATGCATTAGCACCTTCGCTGGCAAGGTTTAAAGCCTTCTTTTGAATATTTTGTAAGCCTTTAATTCTTGATTCTCGTGCCTTGGGGTCCATTTAGGCGTCTGATTACTTTCTTTCTTTTATTGTAACCTAGATTATCAATATTAGAATATTTGTAAGATAAAAATAAAAGCTATAAGCCCTAATGGCCCTTTCACCTGCTGATTTTTACGCCTATAGTCGCGCCACTGGGGCTCCAATCCCAGAAGATGCAGAAGAAAGGGCACGGATGGCGCCTGATGTATACAACTTTAGGCAGAATCAACTTAAGGCATCTGAACAAGGCCCTAACTATGGAGCAATTGCAGGACTTGGTGCGTTAGGCCTAGGGCTTGCTGCTGGTGGCGTAGGTCTAGCACGTGCGTTTAAGGGACGTGCACCCCAAGCTGCAACAAAGGATGTAATCAAACAAAGGCAAGCAGCTGAACCAGTAGTGCAAGCTGTAGCAAAAGCAGGAGTTCCTGTTGTACGTACAACTACTGAAGTTGTTCAACCATCTAGAGTTGTTGAGCAAGCACCTGTAGCTGCAGAAATTGCTGTAAAACCAGCAAGAGATCGTGCACAAGAATTAATTGATGAATACCTTGGTGGTATTGATTTAGAACAAAAGGGATTTGTTCCGCAAACAAAAACTGAACAAATGCAACAACTTGCTGAGCTTAATCGCCAGCGTGGTATTGCAAATCGTGTCATCAAATCAAGAGGAGAAGAGGTTCTAGCAGAGATACAAAATGAAACCAAGCCATTTAATCTTGCATATATTGAATCTACTGGTGCCGTTAAACCTGTTCTTGACGTACGTACACGTTTAGATAATGCAGGTATTTCTTTAAGCGGTGATTTAGATGAATTAGAAGTTTCAGCTGGGATTGATACAATTCCTAGTCGACTTAATCATCCTTATTCAGATCATCCAAAAGCATCCATCAGGCAAACGGCACAACGAGAAGAGCAAACAGCACGTGCTCTTTTGCAAAAAGCAGGTGTAACACCAGAAGAGGCTACATCTTACTGGAAAGGTGTATTAGATAGTTTTGAGGAAACAGAGAAAGACCTTACGTCAATTCAACAATCAGAAGCTCCTCAGCTTGCAGCGCAACAACATGCTGCTGTTGAATCAGGAGAAGATCAAGCCACCGGTCGCTTTCAACACATGCTTCAGCTGAATGAAGATCTTGACACCAGTCAAATTGATGTTATGGAAGCAATAGCTGCACACCAATATCGTATGGGCATGGAACAAGATGAGCCTGGTCGTGTACCTACCAGACAACTACCTGATGGTATTCCACATATTCAACAAGAAGATCCCGTTGTAGGCGCACAAAATTTCCTAACACAACGCCGCCTAGAACTACAAAAAGAAGGTTTATCTCCAGGACGTATTGAAAAAGAGTTACTAGAAGGACCCAATCAAACAACTTTAAAACAAGGACTTGAGTTGTTTGCATCGACAGGTGATCCAGCAGCAGCCAAGATGATCTCTGGCACTCCTTCCGTGCCTTTGGTTGTCAAGCCTTCAGTTCAACTAAAAACTCAAGGTGCAGAAGAAATTCCTACCGGTGAGTTTTTTGAAACCTGGAAAGCTAGAGAACTTAATACTGGCAAATTAGAAGATAGAGACATACATTATACAAATCGTATTTCAATGTTGGGAGATAAGCTGTTAACTGTTCCATCACATATTCCCAACCCAAAACATCAAGAGCTTTCTGAAACTGTATTAATGGCAGGTCATGCTTGGAAGCAAGGTGATCGCAGTGAAAGAGTTCGGACAATAGGAACTAGTGCTAGTGAGGAGTTAAAAAAAGTCACAGCAAACGGAGATCCGGTACATCCTGAATTTATTCCTAATCCAGAACATGCTGCTTTAAGGGAAGAAATAGCCTATGCTGATGCTCAAAGGAATAACGTCAGGGCGCAGATTGCCGCAAAAGAACAAGAGGTTACAGATTTTGCTAGTCTAATGAAATTAAAAAATTTACAAGAAGGCGTACGTGATTTTGCTGAGGTAAATCCTGATACACAAGAAGTCATTATTAACGCACAAACAGGTCGTCCTACGGTTGAAGTAAGATCAGGAAGGCCTTCTCTGCCAGCAGGTGCAGTAGAAAGGGCTGCTTCTGGAACATCAATTCGAGGAGTTGGTGGCGCGGCCGGAACAGGACTTGGTAGTGCTCCTGGTGTTTATGAGCCAGGGGCAGTTTTGTCTGATGTAACTATTGAAAACGGAGAAGAGATATATCGACCGGTTATGTGGGAACAAGGCAAGCATCCTGCAAGCTTACGTACTCCAGAAGGCTATGTGTATTCTGAAGCGGCAACACAACGTCCAACAACAACACAAGGAAAAAGTTTTGGTACCCGTCCATCAAACAAACCAGAAGTTGCACGTCGTTCCGTTGATGTAGCCAGTGAAATACGTAGGCTACAATCAAGTAACAGACCAGACGCTCAGCAACAATTGCAACAATTTATGCAGACATTAAGAGGTTAAGCCATGGCAGACAAAAAGAAAGATAAAAAATTTATCCAAGATATGGATATGAAAGAAGGGGCGTTTACAGCTAAGGCCAAGAAGCGTGGTATCACAACTGCCCAGCTTCAGGAGAACGTGCTTTCTAGCCCTGACAAGTATGATGAAAAAACAGTAAAACAAGCCAACTTGCGTAAAACTTTGGTAAAGTTAAACAAGCATAAAAAAGAGAAGGCTGATAATGGCTAAAGACTATCGCCTTGATCTTGGGCGCTACATAACAAATCCATTTCATAGAGGAGGCTATGAACATAAGAAGCTTTCTTTTGATGATTTATTTC
>Ga0114967_10003443_pt1 | contig 12977 bp, 16 predicted proteins | sample M_130628_MF_Meta_FD_92639 | JGI IMG/M metagenome (GOLD analysis project Ga0114967, IMG submission 92639) | Freshwater microbial communities from Lake Montjoie, Canada to study carbon cycling - M_130628_MF_MetaG | ecosystem: Environmental > Aquatic > Freshwater > Lake | place: Lake Montjoie... | reverse complement strand
CGGAGGGAATCGAACCCCCGACACAAGGATTTTCAGTCCTTTGCTCTACCGACTGAGCTACGTTCCCGCCTTAATTGTGGGTGCAAATATAACAACTTTATTTGATCTGGAGTGGTAAAAATAGAATTTTTTTCGTTTTTTTACTTGTATCTTTGCAAGCAATGGTAAAAAACAAAAGGTATTTGGTTGTTGATGCGGGCAATACGCGTATCAAAGTCGCTGTATACAACAACGATAATCTAGCCGAAATTCACCTTTTTGCCAGTGATGAACTCTCGCAATTAAAATCGTTTTTGATTGACAATCGTTTTCACGAAGCCATCTTATCTTCCGTTCGTTCTCTGAAAGAAACCAAATGGATGTTGCAATTGATGCAAGGCGCAAAATTATTCAAAACTTTGCCCAATTATCCAATCGGTTTGAATTACGAAACGCCGGAAACACTTGGCCCCGACAGATTAGCAAATGCCATTGCAGCCTTCACAAAAGCCAATGGAAACGCGTTGGTGGTGGACATCGGAACATGCATCAAATTTGATTTCGTGAGTGAAGATGGCGTTTATCAAGGTGGATCTATTTCTCCAGGAATTCAATTGCGCTACAAAGCCATGCAACAATTTACCGCAGGACTTCCGTTGGTTAATAATTTAGAACGACCGAAATTAATTGGAAAATCTACCGTTGATTGCATGCATACTGGCGTGATGCTCGGCGTGGAAGCAGAAATCAATGCTTTTATTCAAGATTATCAAGCTAAATATGAAGGTTTAACAATTTTTATTACCGGCGGAGATGCTCAGTATTTTGATTTCGCATCAAAAAACAACATCTTTGTACACGAAAATTTGACCTTAACTGGTTTATTCATTACAATTCAAGCACATGTACATTAAACTATTGACGTTTATTTTTATTGGTTTTGCACTTTCGACAAACGCTCAGAAGTTTTCAAATTCACCTTTCAGTTCTTATGGAATTGGAGAATTTGGAGGTCTGGATAACGCCATTTTCAGCGGGATGGGAAACACTTCTGTTTCAAATTTAGATTCAACAATTTTAAATGTCAACAATCCTTCCTCATACGCTTCTTTGGCGCATGGACAACCGCTCTTTTCAACTGGGATCTCATCCAGATTTTCTGAATTCAAATCTAGCGATGTCATTTCAAACTCCAAATATATTGGAATTGAACAATTTGCATTAGCAATACCTTTTGCGAAAAAATTAGGTTTGGCTTTTGGTTTGAAACCATTCTCAAGAACAGGCTATGATTTTTATGCTCTTGATACCACGGATTCGCAACAAGAAATGAAATATATTTACCGCGGTTCTGGTGGAACTCAGCATGTTTTTGTGGGATTTGCTGCCAATATACTAAATTATAAAGGTCATAAATTAGGAGTTGGAACCAATTTGGGATATATTTTTGGAACAACTTTAAATCAAAGAATCTCATTCATTAATGCTGAATATTCTTCAATAGATGCAATTCCAGGTGGTGTTGAAAATAAAACATATACTTTGAAATCCTTCAACGTTGATTTGGGGCTCAATTATCAATGGGAAATAGATAAAAATAAATCGTTGATAATAGCATCGACTTACACTCCTGCTCAAAAATTAACGGCGAGCCGAAGCCAATTTTTAGCTTATTCTGATGATGTAAATAATGTCAACAAATACGTTTACCAAGATACAGTAACCGTCGAAAAAGGAAGTTTTGCCATGCCCTCAATGTTTGGACTGGGCGCAACTTATGTGATGAGACCAAAAAATGCAGAAAAAGTAAAGAAAGTATATCAATTAACTTTGAACGTCGAATTTAAAACTGCTGATTGGTCTAATTACAACGCTACTTTCAGCGAATTAACTAAAGCAGGAAATTTTTCAAATACAACTGCGTTTGCTTTTGGTGGTCAATTTACTCCACACAATGATTACAAAGACAAAACGGTAGGTTATTTATCAAGAATGAGATACCGCGCAGGATTTCAATATGCAACCTTGCCAATCGTTACTCAAAACATCCAACAAACAAACACCGCTTTTACCGCAGGAATTGGTCTTCCATTTGCTACACAAAGATCTTCTTCTTCTTTGAACTTTGGTTTCGTTTTCGGAAAACAAGGCAATGGTGCATCAAGCTCTGTCAATGAACGCTATATGGGAATCAATTTCGGCGTCACAATTTCTCCAGGAGTGAATGACCGTTGGTTTAGAAAATTCAAAATCGATTAATTTCTTTCAATTGTAAAGTCAAATGGTTTTTAATCCAAAAAAAATCTTCCATTTTTTCCTTTTGACTTGCGTTTGCACTTTAATGACCGCCTGTGTCAACGATTTAGATTCAATCAGAAAAATTACTTTCAAAGCTACTGATCCAGATGAAAGAACAACCAATCTGGAGGTTTTTTACACTGACAGCGGTTATGCTCGGGTGCAAATCTTTGCAAAATTAGCAGAAACATATTCCAAACCAGAACCCGTTATCAAATTGAAAGACGGCGTGAAAATCAATTTTTTCTCAGAAAATGGGGAAATTGTTTCAGTATTGACTGCGCTTTATGGCGAAATTCAGAAAGAACGAGGAACTATGTTTGTGCGTGATTCAGTGCAACTTTACAATTTTGGGAAAAAGCAAAGATTAGAAACCGAAGAATTATTTTGGAACCAAAAAGATTCATCTATCTACTCAGAAAAACCCGTTGTGGTGAAAACACCCGAGTCCGTGCTTTTCGGAAAAGGAATTAGAACCAAACAAGATTTTTCGTCCTACGAATTTCTTCAGCCGCGAGGAAAGATGAAAATGAAAAACAATTTGTAAGGTAAAATTCATGCGAAACAATTGAATAATTAACAATTTAACCACCATTTAAAAGTTGTTTTTAACTTTGCTTTCATAAGAGAAAAAATCATGGGAATTTATAACAAAGTAATGCTTTATTTTTGGCTCGCAATGGCCATTTTTATTTTTATTGGAGTTACGGTAATGGGCTTGAAATCAGGCTTTGAAAGGTGGTATCATTTTTACCTTTTCGGCGCAATTGCTTTAATGATGTTTTTGGTCAAAAAATGGATGTTGAAACGCATGGAAAAACATTTACTTTTTTTAGAAGAACAAAATAAACAAAAGGGTAACAAAGCGTAATTTCCATTTATCATCATTTTAGCACTTTCTTAGCAGGAATTAAACATTGAACATAATCTTACTTTGAAATCTGACATTATCTCTATTTTTGATAAACTTTAGCACTTAATATATGTTCTAATTTAGTTTTCGAGGAATAAAAACTTATGAAACTACTTAAATTCTTTCTTTCTGTCATCTGCTTGATTTTGCTTAACAATGGCTTTTCTCAGCGATTGCTTTCAGGAAAAATTTTGGATGAAAAAAAGAATCCAATTCCTTTTGCTAAAGTTTATGTCAAAACGAGCGCTGATTTAAGAACGCAAGCGGATGTCAATGGCTACTACGAAATGCGTCTTTTTGAAGGCGAATATTTCTTGGTTTTTTCCGCTACTGGTTATGAAGACAGAGAATCATATATTGTTATAAATCCATCAGATTCAAAAAGAGACATACAACTTTTTCCGCTCAAAATTCAAGAATTAGAGGGTTTTGAAGTCACGACGAAAAAAAGTAATCCAGGAAGAGAAATCATGTTGAAAGTGGTTGAAAAACGCGAAAAAATCAATCCTTGGAATGTGCCACACACAGTGGATGTTTACATCAAAGCAAGCGAAAAAATCACCAAAATAGGAAAAGAAAAAGGAAAGAAAAACGACGACGAAAACACCAATGGAAAAGAAATAGAAGATCCATTCGAAGCCGAAAAACGCAGAATTATAGCTGAATCCAATAAAATGAATTTACTAGAAGTTCAAATTCAAAGAAATTTTTCGCCGCCTTCAAAAGTCAAAGAAATTAGAAATGCATATACCTTGCGCGGAAGCGACAAACAATTGTATTACACGACAACTGTAAAGTCAAATTTCAATTTTTTTGAAAATTTATTGCACCTGAACGACTTACATCAATCGCCCGTAAGTTCGCCTATTTCTGGTCCGGGGATTCTTTCCTATAAATACCGATTGGAATCTCAAACGCTAGAAAATGGACAAAAAATCCACAAAATAAAAATCATTCCGCGCAGCACGGCCACTACCACTTTGTCAGGTTATATTTATGTAATCGATTCACTTTGGTTGATTCAAAAATTAGAATTGTCCATGGAAAAAGGCAATTTATTGAAATATGATTACTTCAAAATTGAGCAAACTTTCAGTCATCCTGGAGATTCCATTTGTGTGCTGACCAATCAAGTATTGACTTACGGAACAAAATTCAAAGATGAAATTTCAGCATGTAAAACGGAAGCTACCTATAGCAATTATGTTTTCAACCCGCAATTTTCGAATAAATTTTTCGGGAATGAAGTAGCAATTACTGCGCAAGAAGCGTATGAAAAAGACACGAGTTTTTGGGCCAATGCACGAACCACAACTTTGACGCAGGAAGAACAAGATTTCATCATTTTGAAAGACAGTTTGCGCGACAGATTGAACCGCAAAGAGTACCTGGATTCAATTGATGCTGTTTTCAATAAAGTCACTTTTTGGAAAGTCGTTTGGTTTGGCGTTGATCACCGCAATCGCGAAAAACAGACACAGTGGACCATCAACTCGTTGGCAGCATCTTCTAGACCCGTTTATATCGCAGGATCACGCGTGGCACCTGGTTTTAGCTATTTCAAAAAATGGAAAGACCAACGTGCGATTGACATGTACACCGAATTGTCTTACGGTTTTAGAAATGAAGATGTTAAAGGCCGCACCTGGTGGCGCTATCGCTATGATCCATTTCATCTCGGAACCATCGGTTTTGGTGCTTCGCATGATTTTGACGCCATCCGAAGTTACGATGCTATTTCTCAAATTTTCAAGCGATCAAATTTCATCGAAACAACTTCCATGAAAGTATTTGGTGAGTATGAAATTTTCAATGGATTTTATGTCAATCCTGAGGTAAGTTTCACAGAAAGAAGAAGTTTGGATACCAATCGCTACAGATTCAATACTGTTTTGGACGATGCATTAAATAATGACGATCCAACTTCTTTTGCCTCCTATCAAGCTGCTTTGGCTGAAATTACTGTCAGTTACATTCCCAACCAAAAATACATGCGCGAACCTTATAGAAAAGTTGTTTTGGGCTCGCGGTGGCCAACTTTTTACACCTATTATCAAAAGGGAATTCCAAAGATTTTCGGCAGTGATATCAACCACGATTATTTGTTATTTGGAATTATGCAAACATTCAAAATTGGCACTTTAGGAACTTCAAATTATCATATAAAAACAGGAACTTTCATCAATTCCAAACAATTGAGGGATGCGGATATGAAGTTTAATCGTCGAAGCGATCCATTTTGGTTTTCAAATCCTTTGTATTCTTTCCAAGGTTTGGATACACTTTTACCGACCAAACGTAGGATTTTTGAAGGACATTTTATTCACCACGACAATGGAGCCATTTTGAATAAAATTCCATTTATGAAAAAAACTGGCGTTGGATTGGTTTTTGGTGCCGGCGCCTTGTATGTAACTGAATATAAATACCAACACTACGAAATTTTAGCAGGATTAGAGCGCAACTTCAAGTTTTCAAGACGCCGATTGAGAATTGGAATTTATGGTGTTTTATCAGATGGAAACAACATAAAACCAACCGCAACTTGGAAAATTTCATTTGCAGTTTTGGATGATAGAAATATGAAATGGAATTTCTAGGTCAGAATTTCAAGAATGTTTTGATTGACACCGAACTTCTGACAAGGTCAAAATCTAAAGAATAATTTCCAAAAAATCCAGCACCGATTTTTCCCAATTAGCAGTATTTTCTGATCTCACCAATTGAATTGTTTGGAAACCTGCAGCTTTCGCAGCTTGTAATTCTTCGACAATATCAGATAAAAATAAAATTGTTTCAGGTTGAATTTCTAGGATTTCTGCGATTTTTCGGTACGTAATTACGTCTCGCTTCCCTCCTGTTTTAGTGTCGAAATAAGCTGAAAAATAAGGCGTCAAATCTCCGTTTACACTGTATCCGAAAATTAATTTTTGCGCGGCTACAGAACCAGATGAAAAAACACCCATATCAATTCCATTGGCTTTCCAAGTTTTCAAAGCTGGCGCCACATCTGGATAAACATGCCCTTTGATTTCTCCTGAAAGATAACCTTCTTCCCACAAAATACCTTGCAAGGTTTTCAGCGGTGTGATTTTTTTGTCTTCCAAACTCCATTTCAACAATTGTGCAATTTGCTGATCAATGTTTTCCAAAATGATATTTTCTTCGGAAGCCAACTTTTGCGTTTGTTCCAAAGCTTCCTTCACTTCCTCTAAATGAATCAAGTTTTTTATTTTGTAAATGTTGTTTCTGAAATAGGGAAATAATTGATCATAAACGAAAGATACAGAAGTTGTCGTGCCTTCAATATCCGTTAAAATAAACTTGACGTTGGAAATTTTCATACTACAAAGTTAAACTGAAAAAATTACAAGCTAACAAAAAAGGAACATGCTTTGGGCAAATTCCTTTCGATTAACTAATTTATATTTAAATATTTACTCTCCAAATTGTGCATTTCTGACTTTATAAATTCTTTCGATGATTTCCACTACTTTCAAGCCTTCTAAAGCGTTGGTTGTAGAAGTCGTTCGACCTTTAATTGTATCAATCACATTGGAAATAACATAATGATGATTGGCGGCTGAACCTTTGTAAGCACCGTAATCATTTCCTGGATTTGTTGGCGCTAATTCAGGCATTTCATAACCAGGAATATTGCAAACTTCCACTTCATTCATGTATTGACCACCGATTTTTACGCTTCCTTTGCTCCCAATAATCGTCATGGAAGATTCCAAATTTTGATTTACAACTGAAGTTGAATAGTTGATTGAACCCATTCCACCGTTGATGAAATCGAAGCTCACGAAACCTGAATCTTCAAAATCAGTAGAATTTTTGTGCGTAAAATCTGCAAATTTCCCTTGAATATTGTCGATGTCGCCAAACAACCAATACATGATGTCGATGAAGTGCGAAAATTGCGTAAAAAGTGTTCCGCCATCTAAATCTGAAGTTCCTTTCCAGCTGCCTTTTTTGTAATATCTGTCGTCACGGTTCCAATAGCAATTCAACTGAACCATGAAAATATCTCCTAAAATTCCATCTGAAACAATTGATTTAATCCACTCAGAAGGAGGAGAATATCTATTTTGCATCACACAAAATACTTGTTTCGACATTTGCAGCGATTTGAAGATAATTTGCTCGCAATTATCTTTGGTTAAACCCATTGGCTTTTCACAAACAACGTGTTTTTTTGCATCCAAGGCAGCGATACTTTGCGCCGCATGTAAACCATTTGGTGTACAAACATTCACAACATCGAAATCCAAGCCTGATGACAACAATTCTTCCACCGTTTTGAAAAATGGAACATTGAAATGTGTCGCATCACATTCTTCCGCACTGCGAATATCAACCATGGCAATCAATTCGCCCTCAACATCTCTAGCAATCATTTCTGCATGACGCTTGCCGATATGTCCAGCGCCAACAACTGCGAATTTTATTTTTTGATCTTTATGCATTTTCAATTTTTTTAACCGTTTGATTTAAAAGTTGATACTTGTCGCCACTTTCATTACAAATGGCCATTCCGTCGGCATCAAACTCCAAACGAATACCGAATTCGCTCATCCAACCCATTTGTCGTGCAGGATTTCCAACCATCAAAGCGAAAGCAGGAACGTGTTTTGTAACAACAGCTCCAGCGCCAATAAAAGCAAATTCCCCAATGTCATGACCACAAACAATCGTAGCATTTGCGCCGATAGAAGCGCCACGTTTTACAACCGTTTTAGAATATTCTCCGCGGCGATTTACCGCACTTCTAGGATTGATAACATTGGTGAAAACCATTGATGGCCCGAGGAAAACATCGTCTTCGCATTCAACGCCCGAATAAATCGAAACATTGTTTTGAATTTTGACATTTTTCCCCAAAATTACACCAGAAGAAACAACTACATTTTGTCCAATGTTGCAGTTTTCACCAATTGTGCAGTCTGGCATGATGTGGGAAAAATGCCAAATTTTAGTTCCATTTCCAATGTTGCAACCAGCATCAATAATCGCTGTTTCGTGCGCGAAATAATTTGTCATTTAATAATGTATTTATCGAAATCGTTGTGTTCTTTTTTGTTCAATTCTTCTGGACTTAAACTCAAGAAATATGCATAAGTTCTTTTCAATCCTTCAGCGCGATCAATCGTTGGCTCCCAACCCAGCAGTGCCCTCGCTTTCGTAATATCCGGCTGCCGTTGTTTTGGATCATTGACAGGCAATTCATGGTAAACCACTTTTTGATTTGTGCCTGTTAATTTTATAATTTCCTCAGCAAAATCGCTGATTGTAATTTCATCTGGATTTCCAATATTCACTGGTTCAGCGTAATCACTCAATAACAATCTGAAAATTCCCTCCACCAAATCATCGACGTAACAAAAAGAACGCGTTTGAGAACCATCTCCAAAAATGGTAATGTCTTCTCCACGCAATGCTTGACCTATGAATGCAGGCAAAACTCGACCATCATTCAGTCGCATTCTTGGGCCATAAGTATTGAAAATTCGAATGATACGCGTTTCCAAACCGTGATAAGTATGGTAAGCCATGGTGATTGCTTCCTGAAAACGTTTTGCTTCATCATAAACTCCGCGAGGACCCACAGGATTCACATTTCCCCAATATTCTTCAGGTTGCGGATGCACCGTTGGATCACCATAAACTTCAGAAGTTGAAGCGATTAAAACACGTGCGTTTTTCTCTTTCGCCAATCCCAAACAATTGTGAATTCCAAGCGAACCAACTTTCAACGTTTGGATTGGAATTTTTAAATAATCGATTGGACTTGCCGGCGAAGCAAAATGCAGGATATAATCCAATTTTCCAGGAATATGAATGAATTTCGTAACATCATGGTTATAAAATTCAAAATTCTCCAAGTGAAAAAGGTGCTCAATATTCTTTAATTGACCTGTAATCAAATTATCCATCGCAATCACGTGATAATTTTCCTTGATAAAGCGGTCGCACAAGTGAGAACCCAAAAATCCTGCAGCGCCGGTGATTAATATGCGTTTTTTCATTTTAATTTTTAAAAGCGCTAAGTTACATTTTTTCGTGAAATGGTTAATAGCTGATATAAGACTTTACTTAAATAAAGAGTTATTAGGAATTTAAATTAGATTAAAACAGTAGAATGATTACCAATTCAATTGTCTTTTATATTTTTACTAAAAATCAACCGTTTGAATAAATGGAAATTGTATTAATTTGTATCATCTCAGTTATTGTTATTGGGCTAGTTATGGCTCTAGTTCGAATTCAATCAAAATTCGATGAAGAAAGAAAACGAAACAGGAAATTGAGTTTAAAGAATAAAGATTTATTAAGTAATAATTTATCTCTTGAGGCAAATCAATTGAAGTTTTTACTTCAACCACATACACTAAACAATGTACTCTCAAATTTAAAAGTCTTTTCAAATAAGCTAAATAAGGGAATGGATTCGCTTTCTGAAATCCTCGAATATATTTTTTACAAAGGAGAAAATCATTTTGTCTCTGTGCAAGACGAAATCGATTTTGTAAAAAAATATATGGCTTTGAATGACTTATTTATTCATGAAATTGAGGCTATAAAAATAATAGATTCAAAAATTGACACAAATTCCGAATACTATAATTTGGAATGTATTCCACATTTAATCACTGCTTATTTCTTGGAAAATGCTTTTAAACATGGAGATTTAAATCATCCAGAATTTTTAAGAATTTATATTTCGTTGAAAGATAATCGGTTTGAAATAAATGTAATTAATAGAGTGAAATTGGACTATACCGAAAAGAAAAGTGGAATAGGTCTAAAAAACATGAAAAAACGATTGAATTTGTTAATGCAAGGGAAATTTGAAATTAAAAATAGTTGCAACGAAGAAATTTATCAATCAACATTAATTATACATTTTTAAAAAATGAAAAAATTGAAAGTTGCCGTTTTAGAGGATAACAAAGATTTATTAAAGGATTTGATTGAAAATTTGAGAGAGACGAACCAAGTGGAAGTGGTTTTTTTCGCAACAAATTCAGGCGATTTTTTGGAAACAGTCAAGTTAAATCCTGTGGAAGCATTGATACTCGATATCGATTTGGCAGGCGATAGCATGAGTGGTATTGATGTTGCGAACAAATTGAAACTTCCAGTATTATTCATTAGCGGAAAATCTCGAGATTTCATCGACCGAATTGAAGATTTGAACCTAAATCATGATTTTCCAATAGAATCGATTATGAAACCGATTTCGCAAGATAAACTTCATAAAATCTTAATTAAATTCATAAACCGGATAAATCAAGCAGAAAAAGCTGCTTTTATCAATTTGACTTTCAAGGGAAAGAGACGAGAAAGGATTGATTTCAATACGATTGTATTTTTGGAATCTGAAACTGGAGGAAGCGGTGAATCAAATAATAAGAAGATTTATTTTACGAATAGAATTCCTGAAACCTTGATTGATTTTTCATTCAGCAAGATGCATGAGAAAGGGTTTGACGAAAATGTGTTTAAAACTCCAAACCAATCATACCGTGTTAATGCCACGAAAATCACTGGTTATAATGCTGACCATTCAATAGATGTAAAGGCGGTAATTGACACTAACAACAATACAACTACTATACGAATTAAAGTCTCTGAAAATTATCGCTCAGAATTCCGAAAAACCAAGAATAAATAGGCTTTCATTGCTCTAAAAAGCCATTATATTACTTTCTATTGTTTCTTATTACTGCCTAATAGGTGGGTTCTTTTTATGTCTGCACATTTGACTTATAAATTTAAAAATAAGATAAATGAAAAAAGAATTAAAGAACAAGAAACTTTCCAAAGTTGAAAAGATCTGTGGATTTAATAAATCTGCTCATTTTTTATACCGTGAATGGGATAGGAAAATTTCACCTGAATTATTAAAGTCAATTCTTAGTAAGGTGAATCCAAAAGCTCCAAACAAAACTATTTTCATTATTGGACGAAGAATCACAGTCCAATTTGACAAATCTAATCGTGATCTATTTTTGATTATCCACAAAAATATTCTAGTAACTTACTTTTTCGATGAATTGCGAAATCAATTAGGTAAAAAAGTCAAGGAAAATTATATCCTAATATCTCAATGTTGAATGAGTTAAGGCGAAATTCAAAAGTTTAATCTCTCAAAATAAAAAATAATGGAAATTAAGAGTAAAAATTTAGCTATTAGTATGATTTCTTGGCCAAATTTTACAATAAATCAAAATGGAAAAACAAAAAAAATTTGGTTAAACCCGAGAAATGTGAGCAATATTTCTATCGATTACGGGGAAAATACTATTTCAATTCAGATGCTCGAAAATGTTTATATAATTTTTTGCGAAAAAATTGATTTCAGTCATAATGTAAATTTAATTGAGCGATACTTCATTTACCGGAATTAAAAGTATGAATATCGCCCAAGCCCAAAAGCGAGCAACTGAGTAGGCATTCACTTTAAATCTAAAAAGATGGGAAATAATCCACGTCCATTCAACGGACCAAGCACAACCGGAAAACCTTCAGGTGGCAGTCGCGGAAATAATCCTCCACGACCAACCACTCAAGGACCTAAAAAGTAACAACCAAAAAGCAGGAAAAATAAAATTTTCCTGCTTTTAAAAACACATTGCGAAAATCGCAAAAATCAGTCAAATTTCGCCTTTTATCTTGAAAATGGGTAATCTATATTTGTCGCTATCAACGAACATGAAGATACACGATAAAATAAAACTAATGAGGTTAAGTAAAAACTTAACACAAGTTTATTTAGCAGAAGAACTAAACATAGACGCTGCAAACTATAGTAGACTTGAACGCGGAGAAACAAAAATTTCGACAGAAAGACTACAAGAAATTGCGAAAATATTTGAAATAGATAGTTCAATACTACTTGAAAACAAAGAGGTTGTAGAACAAAAAGAAATTTTTTCCTCTGTGGAAATTCTGAAGGAAATATTAACTGAAATAAAAACTTTAAATAAATTATTAACCAAATAAAAAAATAAATGAAAAAATCAATTATTGGAACTTCACTAATTAGTTTATCACTTGTTTGTTCATGTAAAATTACAAGTTATCAAGGTAACTACGGTCAAATGAATCAGTCGCAAGTTGTACTTTCTGGGGCTAACTTCAAAGTTTTAGGAAGCTTTAAAGGTGTTGCGTCAGCAAAAAAAGCAAAAATATCAATAAAAAATGAAGAAGGCATAATTGCATTAGCAAAAGCAACTCTCATCGAAAATGCCAAAAGTCAAGGCGTTAGTTTGAACGGCAGCAGAACATTAATAAATGTCACTGTCGATCTTATTCAAAACCCAAAAATGGTAACTGCTACCATTAGCGCTGAAATAATTGAATTCACAAAATAATAAGTTAAAATGAAAACAAAAAACACATTCTTTTTTTTCTTACTTGCTAGTTTAGCAATTTCTTTTTCAAGCTGTAAAAAAAATAAAACTGGAGATTTTGAAGTAAATGTAATAGATGGATTAGGAAATTCCGTTGGAAGCGGGAAAACAGTATATCTTTACTTTGGAAATGCCAATTATAACAGTGGGACTTACACAAAAACATTTGTAACAAATAGTTCAGGTCAAGCTCAATTTTTTGATCTTGCACCTGGAGACTATTACGCAGATTGTGATTGGCAAAATCAACTAGGCTTCACAATAACAAGCAGTGGAAGTGGTTCTGTAGAGGAAAAAAAAGTAACAAGCATAACAATTGCACCATAAAAAAAGCCCATTAAAACTGGGCTTTTTTCTTACTTATT
>Ga0114967_10003440_pt1 | contig 12987 bp, 10 predicted proteins | sample M_130628_MF_Meta_FD_92639 | JGI IMG/M metagenome (GOLD analysis project Ga0114967, IMG submission 92639) | Freshwater microbial communities from Lake Montjoie, Canada to study carbon cycling - M_130628_MF_MetaG | ecosystem: Environmental > Aquatic > Freshwater > Lake | place: Lake Montjoie... | reverse complement strand
GAGATGGGTGGTGCAGCTTTCGGCCGAGGCGGGCTCGGCATCGCCCAGCCCAGCCAGACGGTCGGCATAGGCGGCGCGCATGGCGCGGGCGAGGGCGGCGTACCACACCGCATCCGGCACCGCGCCATAGGGCACATCGGCCATTTGGCGCAGCACCTCCATCAGGGTGGGGGCGGCGGTGAGGCCATTGGCCAGCATCAGGGTACGGCCACGCCATTCCGCCTGCAGCGCGGGCAGCACGCGGGCCTGGCAATTGGCCAGATCGGCCTCGTTGAGGAAGCCGCCCATGGCTTGGGTATCGGCGACGATGCTGCGGGCGATGTCGCCGGCATAGAAATCGCGCAGGCCGGCATGCTGCAGGCGCTCCAGCGTGTCGGGCAGATTGCCCTGGCGGAAGAAGCCCGGGCTGCCCTGATAGGGCGCCACCGGCGGCAGGCCATTGGGCAGGTAGATGCGCGCGGATTCGGGATATTGCCGCAGGATGGCGGCGCTATTGGCCACCTTCAGCGTGGTGAACCAATCCTGCGGCAGGCCGCGCTTGGCATAGGCCACGGCCGGGGCCAGCACATCCTTGATCGGCAGCTTGCCGTAGCGCTCATGCAGCAGCGCATAGCCGGCGACCGCGGAGGGAATGCAAAAACTCTTCGGGCCATGGACATTCACATCATCCACCACCTCGGGCCAAGCGAAGAGGTCGGAGGCAATCTTGCCCGTCATCGGATAGGCGGCGGGGTCCAGGCGGCTGGGGGAGACGGGGCCGAAATCAAAGGTTTCGGCCGGGCCACCCGGGCGCATGACCTGGGCGAAGCCAATGCCGCCCAGGCCGCAATTCCACGGCTCCATGGCGGCGAGGGTGAAGGCGGTGGCCACGGCGGCATCGGCGGCGGTGCCGCCCATGCGCAGCATTTCGGCGCCCGCCTCGGCACCGGCAGCGGCCTGGCTGGCGACAATGCCGCCCGAACCACGCGCTGCGGGCTTTCGGATGTTCCAATGCTGGGTGGTGTGGTGCGGGGGTGTGAAGGGCATGACGGTTCTCCTGCGCCATCGTCTCGCGCCCTGGGCCGGGCCGCAAGGTGAGGAGGGCGAGAGGGGGCTTGGAACGCGCGAAGCCCTCAGCTAGATGGACAAAAAATTACACGTCAGAAAGGAAATGCAATGTTCGGTATGTTTAAGTCGCAGACCGCGCTCGACCTCACCCCGCGCAACGCCCTCGTTGTCTCGCTGATTTACTGCATGGGCGCGGATGGCGAGATGGACCCGGAGGAAATCGCCCATCTGGTCTCCGTGCTCGGCCCGCGGGCGACGCGTGAGAACCTCGATGCCTGCATGAAGTATAGCCGCGCCAACAAGCCCGACGTATTCCTCGCTGCCGTCTCACCCAAGCTGAACGAGGCGCAAAAACTCTGCATCCTGCTGAACATGGTGGACAGCGCCATGGCCGATGGCGAGGCGGAGGCCGAGGAGCAGGCGCTCTTCACCCGTTTCCAGGCCGCTTTCGGCCTGAGCGAGGAGGCGCTGCGGCCACATTTTCAGACGCTGGTGGCGAAGAACGACCGCGCCGTGCTGGATCGCTGAGCTTAACCCCCTTCCACCCCGGCATTTTCCGCATTAAGCCGCCGAAAGTCATAAAACTCGGGGTGTTGGAATGGTCGAGATCAGTGGTTTGCAGGTGGCCGATGAACTGGCGGCGTTCATGGCCGAGGAAGCGCTCCCCGGCACCGGCGTGACGCCAGAGCATTTCTGGGCGCAATACGCTGCCATCCTGGCCGATCTCGGGCCCAAAAACGCTGCCCTTCTGGCGGTGCGCGATGCGCTGCAGGCCAAGATCGACGGCTGGCACCGCGCCTTCCCGGCCCGGCCGGTCAATGCCGAAGCCTATACCCGCTTCCTGCGCGAGATCGGCTATCTGCTGCCCGAGGGCGAGGATTTCGCCGTCGATACCGCCTATGTCGATGATGAGATCGCCAAGACCGCGGGGCCGCAATTGGTGGTGCCCACCTCCAATGCCCGCTTCGCGCTCAACGCCGCCAATGCGCGCTGGGGTAGCCTCTATGACGCGCTCTATGGCACCGACGCCATCCCGGGCGAGCGCAAGCCGGGCTATGATGTGGAGCGTGGCGCCGCCGTCATCGGCTATGCCCGCCAGGTGCTGGATGAGATCGCGCCGCTGACTGGCGGCAGCCATGCCGATGCGCATTTCTACCAGGTGAGCCATGGCGCGCTCTCGGTGAAGATGGATAGCGGCAGCGTGGGCCTGCAAAATCCCAGCCAATTCGTGGGCTTCACCGGCCCGGCCGAGGCACCCACCGCCATCCTGCTGAAGCATAACGGCCTGCATGCCGAGATCGTGATCGACCGCAGCCACCCCATCGGCAACAAGGATCTGGCCGGCGTGGCCGATCTGGTGCTGGAAGCGGCGCTGACCACCATCCAGGATTGCGAGGACAGCGTCGCCGCCGTCGATGCCGCGGATAAGGTGCAGGTCTATCGCAACTGGCTCGGCCTGATGAATGGCACGCTCGAAGCCAGCTTCGAGAAGGGCGGCAAGATCATGACGCGCCGGCTCAATGCCGACCGCGTTTATACCACCGCCTCCGGCGGCAGCCTGACCCTGCATGGCCGTTCGGTGATGCTGGTGCGCAATGTGGGCCACCACATGATGACGGATGCGGTGAAGCTTGACGGGGCCGAGACGCCCGAGACCATTCTGGACGCCATGTGCACCGTGGCCATCGCCCTGCATGACGTGAAGGCGATGCGCAATTCACGCCATGGCAGCGTCTATATCGTGAAGCCGAAAATGCATGGGCCGGAGGAAGTGGCCTGGGCCAATGAGCTCTTCGCCCAGGTGGAGGATGCGCTGGGCCTCGCCCGCAACACGCTGAAGATGGGCATCATGGATGAGGAGCGCCGGACCACGGTGAACCTCAAAAACTGCATCCGCGCCGCCCGCCACCGGGTGGCCTTCATCAATACCGGCTTCCTCGACCGCACGGGCGATGAAATCCATACCTCGATGGAAGCCGGCGCGATGATCCGCAAGAACGACATGCGCGGCACGCCCTGGATCAAGGCCTATGAGGACTGGAACGTTGATGTCGGCCTGATTTGCGGCTTGCAGGGCCATGCCCAGATCGGCAAGGGCATGTGGGCCATGCCGGATATGATGGCGGCGATGCTGGAGCAGAAGGTGGGCCACCCCAAGGCTGGCGCCAATACCGCCTGGGTGCCCAGCCCCACCGCCGCCACGCTGCATGCGCTGCATTACCATCAGGTGGATGTGCTGGCCCGCCAGGCGGAGCTGAAGGCCGGCGGCCGCCGCGCCCAACTCGGCGATATCCTGACCGTGCCGGTGGCCGAGAACACCAATTGGGAACCCGCCGCCCTGCAACAGGAACTGGACAATAATGCCCAGGGCATTCTGGGCTATGTGGTGCGCTGGATTGACCAGGGTGTTGGTTGCTCCAAGGTGCCGGACATCAACAATGTCGGCCTGATGGAAGACCGCGCGACTTTGCGCATCTCCGCCCAGCACATCGCCAATTGGCTGAGGCACAAGATCGTCACCGAAGAGCAGGTGATGGAGACGATGAAGCGCATGGCCGCGGTGGTAGATGGGCAGAATGCCGCCGACGCCGCCTATACGGCCATGGCACCGGGGTTTGATGGGGTGGCCTTCAAGGCGGCTTGCGAGCTGGTGTTGGAGGGGGCGACGCAGCCCAATGGGTATACTGAGTTTGTGCTGACGGCGCGGCGGCGGGAAGCCAAAGCGGGCTGAGGTGGCCCTGGAGAGGGACTTTGTCCCCCTCCAGACCTCCCCCTACCAAGGGCCGAGAGGCCCTTGGAACCCGATCAATTTGTCCCGATTATAAAGCTCCGCCTTTGCGGCCGGCCATCGCACCTAGGCGCAGGCGCAGGGCGTTTAGCTTAATAAAACCTTGGGCGTCGAATTGGTCATAGGCGCCTTGGTCATCTTCGAAGGTGACGTGCTTCATCGAGTAGAGGCTATTGGGTGATTGGCGGCCGGTGACGATGGTGTTGCCCTTATAGAGCTTGAGGCGCACCAGGCCGGTCACGCTCTTCTGGCTCTCATCGGCCATGGCTTGCAGCATCCGGCGCTCGGGGCTGAACCAGAAGCCGTTATAGACGATCTCGGCATAGCGCGGCATCAGGCTATCCTTGAGATGCGCCGCCTCACGGTCGAGGGTGATGCTCTCAATGGCGCGGTGCGCCTGGTAGAGGATGGTGCCGCCCGGGGTTTCGTAGCAGCCGCGGCTCTTCATGCCGACGAAGCGGTTTTCCACCAGATCGAGGCGGCCAATGCCATTGGCGCGGCCGAGTTCGTTCAGCTTGGTCAGCAGCGTGGCGGGGGAGAGGCGCTCGCCATTGATGCCCACCGCATCGCCGCGCTCGAATTCCACCGTGATCTCGGTGGGGGTATCGGGCGCGTCCTCGGGGCGGATGGTGCGCTGCCAGACCATCTCGTCGGGCGCATCCCAGGGCTCTTCCAGGATTTTGCCCTCGGAGGAGGAGTGCAGCAGGTTGGCGTCCACCGAGAAGGGGGCCTCGCCGCGCTTATCCTTGGCGATGGGGATCTGGTTCTGCTCGGCAAAGGCGATCAGCGCGGTGCGGCTGGTCAAATCCCATTCGCGCCAGGGGGCGATGACCTTCACCTCGGGCTTGAGCGAGTAGTAGCCGATTTCGAAGCGGACCTGGTCATTGCCCTTGCCCGTGGCGCCGTGGGAGACGGCATCGGCGCCCACCATTTCGGCGATCTCGATCTGCCGCTTGGCGATCAGCGGTCGGGCGATGGAGGTGCCGAGCAGATATTGCCCCTCATAGAGCGCGTTCATCCGGAACATCGGGAAGACGAAATCGCGGACGAATTCCTCGCGCAGATCGTCGATGAAAATGTTTTCCGGCTTGATGCCGAGCAGCAGCGCCTTGTCGCGGGCCGGGCCCAGCTCCTCGCCCTGGCCCAGATCGGCGGTGAAGGTCACCACCTCACATTGATAGGTGGTTTGCAGCCATTTGAGGATGACGCTGGTATCCAGCCCCCCCGAATAGGCCAGCACCACCTTCTTCACATCTTTCACGCGCATGATCCGCCGCTCCACATCAGGTGGCCCGGGCATAGCGACGCCTCTGGGGACTGACAACAGGGGGGGCAGCCGCCATATGACACTGCAATGACCCTAGAAGCCGATCTCCTGCTCGACCGCCGCCGCCTCAAGCGCCGCCTCACCCTGTGGCGGGTGCTGGCTGTGCTCGCCGGCCTCGGCGCCATCTGGGTGGCGCTGCCTGAGGGCAGCACGGCGGTGCTGGAGGGTGACTATGTCGCCCGGCTGGAGATTCGCGGCACGATCCGTGAGGACCGGCGGATGCTGGAGACCATCGAGCAGGCCGCGAGCAATAGCCATTTGCGCGCGCTGATCGTGGCCATCGACAGCCCTGGCGGCACCGTGGCGGGGGGTGAGGCGATCCATGCCGCGCTGACCCGCCTGGCCGCGAGCAAGCCGGTGGTGGCCACCATGGGCGGCACCGCCGCTTCGGCCGGCTATATGGTGGCGCTGCCGGCGGCGCGGATTTTTGCCCGTGAGGGCACGCTGACCGGCTCCATCGGCGTGATCCTGCAAAGCTTCGAGGCGTCGGAACTATTGACCCGGCTGGGCGTGCAGCACGAGACCATCGCCTCCGGCCCGCTGAAGGACCAGCCGAGCCCCTTCCGGCCATTGACCGAGGAGGGGCGGGCCTCCCTCACCCAGGTGGTGCAGGACATGCAGGCCAATTTCGTGCGCATGGTGGCCGCTGGCCGCAATATGAGCGAGGAGGCGGTGCGGGCCATTGCCGATGGCCGGGTGATGGCCGGCGGCCGCGCCCGCGAGGCCGGGCTGGTCGATGCCATGGGCGGTGAGCGTGAGGCGCGGGCCTGGCTGGCCGAGGCGCGGGCGGTGCCCACCAGCCTGCCGGTGCGCACGCTGGAGACCCGGCCACGACTGGAGCGGCTGCTGGCCACGGGCACCGAGAGCCTGGCGCGGGCGTTCTTCGCCGAGTGGCTGGGCTCTGGCGGCCTGCTCGCGCAGATCGCGCGTTGACACCCGGCCAGCACCACGGCAACCTGAAAGGGCATCGGATAACGGGTGCATTATCGCGTCGCCATAAACCTTTGAGCGGCCGATATGCATCATGTCCGACCAAAAAGGCGACGCGGGGAAGGCTGCATGACAAAGAGTGAGTTGATTGCGCAGCTGGCGATGGAAAACCCCCATCTGCGACAGCAGGATGTGGAAGCCATTGTCGCGACCATCTTTGAGGAGATCACCGCTGCCCTCTCGCGTGGCGATAGGGTGGAGCTGCGCGGCTTCGGTGCCTTCTCCGTCAAGCGGCGCGACCCGCGCCAGGGCCGCAACCCGCGCACCGGGGAGTCGGTGGCCGTCTCCGCCAAGGGCGTGCCCTTCTTCAAGCCGGGCAAGGAATTGCGCGAGATCGTCAATGGTGGCCCGCCGCAGAGCAAACCCACGGGGCAGAAACCGGCCGCAGCCAGCAGCAAGGCGCAGCGGCTGAGCGCTGACTAAAGCATGATGCGTTGAGGCGGAATCGCCGAAAACGCTGAAGCATGTTCTCAACGATGGCTGGACCATGCGGAGTGAACGCATGTGACCGCAACGTGGTCCAGCCTTCCCTCCGGCATTTCAGCCGGGGCGAATGAGGTATAAGGATGGGTGATGCTCGCCCGTCCCGCCACGCCCGCCGCCCGTATCATCCCTGGCCTTGATCTGGCCGACCCCGCAGCCGCCGCCGCCATGGCCCGCCTGCTGGCGCCGCATATTGGCGTCTTGAAGGTGGGCTTGGAGCTCTTCGGTGCCGGTGGGCCGCCGGCGATGCGGGGTGTGGCTGAATATGCGCCGGTGTTTCTCGACCTTAAGCTGCATGATATTCCCAATACCGTGGCTTCGGCGGTGAAGGCGCTGCTGCCCATTTGCCCAGCCATGCTCACCATCCATGCCGCTGGCGGCCCGGCGATGATCGCCGCCGCGCGCGAGGCGGCCGAGCGGGCGGGCGATGCGCGGCCGATCATTCTGGCGGTGACGGTGCTGACCAGCATTGATGCCGCCACCCTGGCGGGCAGTGGCGTCTCCGGTGGCACGGTGCAGCAGGTGCTGCGCCTGGCGCGGCTGGCGCTGGATGCCGGCGCCGATGGGCTGGTCTGCAGCCCCTTGGAAGTGGCGCGCATCCGCGATGCGCATGGCGCCCTGCCCTTCCTGGTGGTGCCGGGCGTGCGCCCCCTGGGCAGCGAAGCGGGCGACCAGTCGCGCATTGCCACCCCGCGCGATGCGGTGGCGGCGGGGGCGGATTGGATTGTCGTGGGCCGCCCGATCACCCGCGCGGCTGACCCGGTGGCCGCGGCGCAGGCCATCGCCGCGGAACTGGCGTGATGGAGGTAAAGATCTGCGGCGTCACTCAGCCGGAGACCTTGGCGCTGCTGGGCCGGCTTGGTGTGGATTTCGTGGGTTTCGTGTTCTACCCGCCCTCGCCGCGGTCGCTGACGCCGGCTGAGGCGGCGGCCTTGTCGGCCAGCCATCCGGGCGGGCCGGCGCGGGTGGGGCTTTTCGTTGATGCCGATGACGCGACCCTGGCCGGCACGCTGGCCAGCGTCAGGCTCGACATGCTGCAACTGCATGGCGCCGAGACGCCGGCGCGTTGCGCGGACATCCGCCGCCGTTTCGGCCTGCCGGTGATGAAGGCACTGGGCATTGGCGTGGCGGCCGACCTCGATGCCCTGGCCGATTACGCCGATGCGGTGGATCGCTTCCTGCTCGATGCGAAGCCGCGCGCGGGCGATACCCTGCCGGGGGGCAATGCCCATGCGTTTGAGTGGTCGCTGCTGGCGGGGCGGGCGGTGCCGCGGCCCTGGCTGCTGGCCGGGGGGCTGACGGCCGAGAATATAGGCCAGGCGATCATGGCGAGCGGTGCGGCGGGGGTGGATGTCTCCTCCGGGGTGGAAATCCGCCGAGGGGTGAAATGTGCCGCGCGGATCACCGCTTTCACCGCGGCAGCGCGCGGTGTGGTGGCTGATCGGCCGCAATAGGCCGGCCCGCGTCCATCTGATGGCAGGGGGCGGGTGGTGCGGCGGGTTGCGTTGTGCTTTGACGGGGTCAGATAGACTGCTTCACCCGGGAAGACGCCCTTGAACAAGCCAGTATTGCCCAATTCATTCCGCACCGGCCCTGATGCGGCCGGCCGCTTCGGCACTTTTGGCGGCCGCTACGTGGCCGAGACGCTGATGCCGCTCATCCTCGAAGTGGAGGAGGCGTATAAGGCCGCCCGCGCCGATGAGAGCTTCGAGACTGAGTGGCGGCGGCTGCTGAAGGATTATGTCGGCCGGCCGAGCCCCTTATGGTTCGCCCAGCGCATCACCGAGCATTTGGGCGGCGCCCAGGTGTGGATGAAGCGCGATGAGCTGAACCACACCGGCGCGCATAAGATCAACGCCGTGCTGGGGCAGATCCTTCTGGCCAAGCGGATGGGCAAGAAGCGCATCATCGCCGAGACCGGGGCGGGCCAGCATGGCGTGGCCACCGCCACTGCATGCGCCCTGTTCAACCTGCCCTGCACCGTCTTCATGGGTGCGACGGATGTGGAGCGGCAGCAGCCCAATGTCTTCCGCATGAAGCTGCTGGGCGCCGAGGTGGTGGCGGTGACCGCCGGTGCCGCCACGCTGAAAGATGCGATGAACGAGGCGCTGCGCCACTGGGTCGCCAATGTGACCGACACTTATTACTGCATCGGCACCGTGGCCGGCCCGCACCCCTACCCCATGATGGTGCGCGATTTTCAGAGCGTGATTGGCGAGGAGGCCCGCGCCCAGATGCTGGAGGCCACCGGCCGCCTGCCGGATACGCTGGTGGCGGCGATTGGCGGTGGCTCCAACGCCATGGGGCTGTTCTTCCCCTTCCTCGATGATGCGTCGGTGGCGATGCATGGCGTGGAGGCGGGCGGCCATGGCCTGGAGATCGAAGGCGGGCATGCGGCGAGCCTGACGGGCGGGCGCCCTGGCGTGCTGCATGGCAACCGCACCTATTTGCTGCAGGATGCCGAGGGGCAGATTTTGGAGGGGCATTCCATCTCGGCCGGGCTGGATTACCCGGGCGTGGGGCCCGAGCATTCCTGGCTGCATGATATCGGCCGGGTGCAATATGTTGCGGCGACGGATAAGGCGGCGCTGGATGCCTTCCAGCTCTGCTCGAAGCTGGAGGGGATCATTCCGGCGCTGGAGCCGGCGCATGCGCTGGCCCATGTCATTGAATACGCGCCGACTTTGCCCAAGGATCACATCATTCTGATGAATATGTGCGGCCGGGGGGATAAGGACATCTTCGCGGTGGCCAAGCATCTGGGGGTGGAGCTGTGAGCGGCGTGTCGCGCATCGCCCAGACTTTCGCGGCGTTGAAGGCCGAGGGACGGGGTGCGCTGATGCCCTTCCTGATGGGTTATGACCCGGATTTGGCGACCAGCGCCGAAATTCTGCGCGGCATGCCGGCTGCCGGGGCGGATCTGATCGAGATCGGCTGCCCCTTCTCCGACCCGATGGCCGATGGGCCGACGGTGCAATTGGCCGGGCAGCGGGCGCTGAAGGCGGGTGCGACGCTGACGGGGATTCTCGCCATGGTGCGGGATTTCCGCCAGGGCAATGACCACACGCCGATCATTCTCATGGGCTATCTTAATCCCATACTGAGCTATGGCGCGGAGCGGTTTTGCGCCGACGCCAAGGCTGCGGGTGCCGATGGCCTTATCGTCGTCGATATGCCACCGGAGGAAAGCCAGGATTTGGCCCCCTTCGCGACGGCGGAGGGGCTGGACCTGATCCGGCTGATTGCGCCCACCACGGGCGATGCACGGCTGCCAGGCGTGCTGCGCTCATGCTCGGGCTTCATCTATTATGTGGCGATCACCGGCATCACCGGCACGCGCAGCGCCACCTCGGCTGATCTGGCGCTGAACATCCCCAGGCTGCGGCAGCACACGAGCCTGCCGATTGCCATCGGCTTTGGCGTGCGCACCCCGGCCCAGGCGGCTGAGGCGGCAAAGGTGGCGGATGGTGCCGTGGTGGCCTCGGCGCTGATCGAGCGGATGGCGGCCAGCCTTGACGCCCAGGGCCAGGCGACGCCGGCCACGGTGGAGACGGTGCTGGGCGATGTGCGGGCGCTGGCAGCGGCGATTCACGCCGGGTAGGGCGGCCAGGGGGTCTTACCTCGTGATACACTTGTCAATTCTTCGACGGCTGCCATAAGGCGAGCCGTGCTGCGGGGATGTCCCGATGGCGCTATGCGCATGCGGCGAGGCGAAGATATGGCAGCGATCATGCGACAGGTTTTGGTTATGCTGGGCCTTGGGCTGGGCTTCATGGTGGTGGCGCCGGGTGCGAGTGCCGGGCCATGGCCGCAGGCTGAGGGCGGCGGGCAGTTTCTTATCTCCACCAGCTTCCAGCACCTCAATGTGCAGGGTTATGACAGCCAGGGCCGGCCCTCAGGGCGCGGCAGTTTGGACCAATTGTCGGTCTCGCCCTATTGGGAGCATGGGCTGACGCAGCGCTGGACCATAGGGATTCAGCCGCGCTTGCAGGCCTCCTGGATGGATCTCGGCTATAGGCGCAGCGATGGTGTGGGGCTGGCCGATGCTGCGCTCTTCGCCCGCTACGCGGTGTGGCGTGACAATGGCATGGTGCTCTCACTGCAGGGCACGGCGGTGACGCCAGGCACGGCCTCCACCGATTCACCGCGCATTGCTGAAGCGAATGGCTCGGTTGAGGGGCGGGCGCTGTTTGGGATCAGCCGAGCCATTGGCAATATCAATGCGTTCATGGGGCTGGAAGGGGCTTATCGCCTGCGTTTCGGCAGCAATGCGGATGAGGTGCGGCTGGATGCGACGATTGGCTTTCGGCCGGCGGATCGCTGGTTTGTCTTCGCGCAGAGCCTGAACACGCTGGGGATGCGCAACGCCACGGGGAGCGGGTCTGATTATAGCGTCTATAAGGCTGCGCTGGCGGTGTCTTATACTATTACCCCGCAGCATTCGATTGTGGCGGCCTATACGCGGGACCTGAGCGGGCGAAATGTGGCGCTGGGCGACAGCTACACGCTGGGATGGGTTTACAACTACTGATGCGGCGGGACATATCTGCGGTTGGCGTGTCTCCGTAGCTCAGCAGGATAGAGCACCAGATTCCTAATCTGGGGGCCGTGGGTTCGAATCCCGCCGGGGACATTAATCTTTTCAAAGGTTTATTTGGAGTTTTCGTCCGCTGATTTTGCGGGGCCGGCCCTTGCGGCCCCCCCCACGGACCCGCTGGCAGAATTGGGTGGCCTTTTCGCTCGGCTCGACCAGACGACGCCGCACGCGAGTTTTTCGCCGTCATCGCAGCCCTATGCGCGCGCGGGCGCGAGGCTCAACCCCCTGTGCCAGTTTCGCGGCAATGCGTGCGGCTCCCCTACTCCGGTTGAAGCGCCCGATACCTTAGAGTTTTGACGGCCCCCCACCAGTAGGCCACGCGCGTGGATGTTGGGGCGCGAGCCTCACCACCGGGGGTGAGAGGCGCGCAGTGTCGAAATTTCTGACAGGCTCGTTTCTTCGATATCCTGAAAGAAAGACAATGCCTGAGAACGAAGAAGTAGCCAAAGCCACCGTAGCTCAGCAGGACGTGGCCAAGGCCATTGGTACCAAGGCTGAAGCCGCCGCCACCGCCACGGCTGGCGATGAATTATCTGAGGAAGACCTGGAGGCTGTGGCAGGGGGGATTACTCGTGACGGCAAGGGGGGTTTGATTACAGGTTTGAATGGCTGATAGCCAAACCTGATCGCGAGCAGACCGCGCCTGACTCGTAGAGCGTGAGGCCACGGGTTTGGTCAGGGCGGCCCTAAGACCGCCGCAGCGGACACGCCATCGACCCGCAGCGACACTCGACGAACAGCCGTTGCGGGCCAAGCGCCGCCGCGTGAGGTCAGGGCGCCCTCGCGGGTCGGTGCGGCGGCAATGGCCTGAAGACTTGCCGCCCCGTCAGCACGGGCCACTTCGACCCTGCCCATGATGCGATGGGCCGCATGGTCGTCGGCCGTCTGTTGGGCCGCGGGGAATTATGCGGGAAACCTGAGCTTATGGTCGAGCAACCTGCAAAAATCCTAGGGAACTGGCGGAGGCAGTGCCACCAGATACAAGTGGTCTCCAGGCCGGAGCCTTGGAGCATACGCCGATCGGCTCAATGGGTCGCATGGCCTGCTGCGCCAAGGAGGGGGATAGCGAGACTTGGACCTATTCGTGCAAGGAAATGAGCGCAGGAAAAGCGCCATCCGGCACGAACGGACCGGCGAGGGCTGACCCACCGCAATGGCAGTAGTGACCGCACAGGCGAGACCCGGCTACGCGCTGCGGATTCCCAAGCTGCGCCAGGGCAGCCACTTCCCGCCCTTTCTAGCCGCCTGCAGCCAGCCATGGACAAGCGCTCCGCCGGCATGAGATTCTCACGGCAATTCTCCGGGAGGAATAACATGAACCGCCGCGCCGTGATCCTGGCCGCCCCCACCCTCGCCATTGGTACTGGGTACGCAGCCGCGCAGACCTGGCCCAACCGCCCGGTGCGCTTCGTCGTCGGTTTCGCCCCCGGGGGGGCCAATGATATCATGGCCCGGCTGCTGGCCGCCAAGTTGGCTGAGCGCATGCCCGGCAGCAGCTTCATCGTTGAGAACCGGCCAGGGGCCAGCACGGTGGTGGGCGCGGAACTTGTGGCGCGCTCGGCGCCGGATGGCACGACCTTCATGTTCACCTCGCCCTCCACGATGATTGCCATCCTGGTGAACCGGATCACGACGATTGATCCGATGCAGGCGCTGGTGCCGGTGGTGATGGCCTCCTCGGCCCCGCTGGCGCTGATCTGCCGGCCGGATTTCCCGGCCCGCAATGTGGCCGAGTTCATCGCCCTTGCGCGGGAG
>Ga0114967_10003439_pt1 | contig 12990 bp, 12 predicted proteins | sample M_130628_MF_Meta_FD_92639 | JGI IMG/M metagenome (GOLD analysis project Ga0114967, IMG submission 92639) | Freshwater microbial communities from Lake Montjoie, Canada to study carbon cycling - M_130628_MF_MetaG | ecosystem: Environmental > Aquatic > Freshwater > Lake | place: Lake Montjoie... | reverse complement strand
CATTTTCACGTTTTTAAAACTCAATTTGTCAATTATTTTCAACACTTTCTTTCAAAAATCAATATTTTAAGGGAACTTTACACACATTATTAGGGTAAATGAGAACAAAATACATCGATTTAATAGACCAAACTTTTGATTTTCCGCAAGATGAGTTCAACTTGCAAGACGACCGATTAATTTTTCATGGAATTGATTTGATGCGATTGATCGAAGAATATGGTACGCCTTTGAAATTTAATTATTTACCCCAAATTTCATACAATGTGCAAAGAGCCAAAGGTTGGTTTAGAGAAGCAATGAATAACATCGGTTACACAGGAAATTATTATTATTCCTATTGCACAAAAAGTTCGCATTTTGCCTTTGTTTTGGACGAAGTTTTGAAAAATGATGTACACATTGAAACCTCTTCAGCATTTGATATCGATATTGTTAAAAATTTATATAATTCAGGGAAAATAGCAGATGGAAAATATGTAATTTGTAACGGCTATAAACCTGAAAAATACATCAATAATATTGCATCTTTGATGGCTGAAACGAATTTGAATATCGTTCCAGTGGTGGATAATACGCAAGAATTGCAAGATTTACTTTCAGCCACAGACAAAGATTTGAATATCGGTATTCGAATTGCTTCGGAGGAAGAACCAAAATTTGAGTTTTATACCTCTCGTCTAGGAATTCGTTACCGCGAAATTGTTCCGTTTTACAAGGCGATGGTTCACGACAATCCGAGAGTGAAAGTAAAAATGTTGCATTTCTTTATCAATACTGGAATCAACGACACTTCATACTATTGGAACGAATTGACCAAATTGTTGCGCATCTATTGCGACTTGAAAAAAGTTTGCCCAACTTTAGATTCATTGAATATCGGCGGCGGATTTCCAATCAAAAAATCATTGGCTTTTGATTTCGATTATGCCTACATGGTGAAAGAAATTTTAACGCAAGTGAAAAGAATGTGCACAGACAATGACATACCTGAACCACATATTGTTACTGAATTTGGATCATTTACAGTGGGCGAAAGTGGTGGTGCGATTTTCAATGTTTTGCATCAAAAACAACAAAATGACCGTGAAAAATGGAGCATGATTGATTCTTCATTTATGACTAATCTGCCGGATACTTGGGCAATCAATCAACGATTTATTATGTTGCCAATCAACAGATGGAACGATGATTATGAACGGGTTTTATTGGGCGGTTTGACTTGCGACAGCGATGATTATTACAATTCAGAACAACATTCGAATGCGATTTATTTGCCAAAATTCAACAAAAATAAACCTTTGTATATTGGCTTTTTCAATACAGGCGCATACCAAGAAACCATTGGAGGATTTGGCGGGTTGAAACACTGCTTAATTCCTGAACCAAAGCATATTCTGATTCAACGAGATGAAAACGGTAAAATTTTCACCAAGTTATTTTCTGAAGAGCAAACAGCGAGCGACTATCTCAAAATATTGGGTTATCAACAATAATTCTTATTTGAATTAACATTAAATAAACATTTTTAGAAAATAATAGGAGATTTAATCAAATCTTAATCCTATTTTTGCGGACTAATTTTGACGAATACAACAACATTCAATCAATAAAATGAAAGTTACACAATTATATTTCGAAGATAGTACTTTTGGCAAAGCAATCTCAGATTGGGCTGAAGGTATTGGTATCGAAACTGTAAAATTTGATTACAAAACGGAAGAACAATTGGACCAAATTGACGGTTTATTGCTTTTTCACGAAAACCACGATATCGATAAAGGACAACAAGAATTATTGGCCGCTTTTGAACAAAAACAACGCGGAATTAGCAAAATCGACATCAATGGAACTTTGTCTGTAGCAGTATCCAATTTTTCACTTTGGTTGGACCGTAACAAATGCAAAACAATTCTTGCGACAGGTTCTGACATTTTGACTAAAAACCCAAATTTAGAACGTTTTTTAGAGCAACTAAAAACAGCATAATTCGCTTTGAAATAAAATCGAATCCCAGTAAGTTTTTATCGGGATTTTTTTTGGTTATAATTTTTGAAACTCTTCGGTCTAATGTCTTTATTTTAAATATCTAAAAAAAATCGAGGGGCTATTAGACTTGAGAAAACAGACCCTTTTCTTCGCAACTTTTAATCTAGATTTTCTTTTTGCTTTGCAACTTTAGATGATCTCAAAATTTTTAAGAAAATTAAAAAGTCTTAGTATCCTAAAATCCTAGCATCTTAAGATCTAAGATTAAAAACGGTCGACACTATTTAGGGAAGTACATCGGTCTAATGTCTTCGGTCTAATGTCTTCGGTCTAATGTCTTCGGTCTAATGTCTTCGGTCTAATGTCTCGCTTCCTACTTCACATAATCCTGCTTCATCACCAACATATACTGGTCATTTTCCAACTTTATATAGCCATGCTCATAACAGAAAAAATATTGTCCACCTTTTTGAGTTGTGTAAATATTGGTGTAATAGTGAAAATTAAAACCTTCTTCTGCCAACGTGATTCCATCTGTCGTGAATTTTCCATTGGGATTCAATTTCTCTAAAATGCGTCGATTTTTGCGTAAAATACCGTTGATTCGTCGCACGTACTTATTCGAATCTTCATTCAATTTGTTATTGAAGCCATTCCGACAATAATCAGAACAAAATTTTTGATCTTTTCTGCCCAATAATTTTTGACCACATTCCTGACAAGCACGTTGTTCCATATATTTGAATGTCTGATTTACCAAAACAAGGTTAACAATATTTAACAGCAACAGCAAGTTTTTGCCCACAAACTTTCCCAATTTTGCGAGTTCATCTAATTTATGATATGTCAGAGTTTGAAAATGTTACTTTAAGTCCTGCTGAGAATCTCAGAATTCTTTCGGAGAAAATCCAGAAAGAAAATGAAATAATTCAACAATTACGGAAAGAAATCGCAAAAGTAATTGTTGGTCAAACATATATGGTTGATCGCTTGTTGATCGCACTTTTGGCTGATGGTCATGTTTTGTTAGAAGGTGTTCCAGGATTGGCAAAAACATTGGCAATCAAAACGCTTTCAGCGGCAATCGACACTCAATTTAGTCGCATACAATTTACACCTGATTTGTTGCCGGCAGATGTTACAGGAACATTGATTTACAACCAAAAAAGTGAAACCTTTATCGTTAAAAAAGGGCCGATTTTTGCCAATTTTATCTTGGCTGATGAAATCAATCGTGCGCCAGCAAAAGTGCAAAGTGCCTTGTTAGAAGCCATGCAGGAAAAACAAGTCACGATTGGCGATGAAACGTTTCCACTACCGAAACCATTTTTGGTATTGGCAACGCAAAATCCGATTGAACAAGAAGGAACGTATCCTTTGCCAGAAGCACAAGTCGATCGATTTATGCTCAAAGTGGTGTTGGACTATCCCAAAATGGAGGAAGAGAAGCAAATTATTCGCTCCAACGTCCGCAAAGAAGGTTTGGCGAAAATCAACAAAGTGGTCGATTCAAACCATATCTTGCAACTGCGTGAATTGGTTCGGGAAATTTATTTGGATGAAAAAATTGAGCAATACATAGTGGATATCGTTTTTGCAACTAGAAATCCTGAAAAATATAATTTAAATGAATTAGCACCATTAATAAGTTTTGGTTGTTCACCAAGAGCGAGTTTGAATTTGGCTTTGGCCGGAAAAGCGCATGCTTTCTTGCAAAATCGTGCTTTCGTTGTGCCTGAAGATATTCGTGCCGTAGCTGCTGATGTGATGCGACACAGAATTGGTTTGACCTACGAAGCCGAAGCAGAAAATATGGATGCTGCTCAAATCATTGTAAAGATTTTAAACCGTGTTGAAGTTCCTTAAATGAGGGGTGATAATTCATTTCAAAAGTTGTAATCCTAAACAATGGACACAAACGAATTGCTGAAGAAAATTAAATTGATTGAGATCCAAACGCGTGGTTTGACCAAGCAGGTTTTTTCAGGTGCTTATCATTCCTCTTTCAAAGGAAAAGGTATGGCATTCAGCGAAGTGCGTGAATATAATGTGGGCGATGAAGTGCGCACAATTGATTGGAATGTGACAGCAAGATTCAATGCGCCTTTCGTTAAAGTATTTGAAGAAGAACGAGAATTGACCGTCATTTTGATGATTGACGTTTCTGGCTCGGCTGAATTTGGGACGCAAAATAAAACTAAGAAAGATTTAGCACTTGAATTGGCTGCTGTTTTGGCGTTTTCAGCCATTGCAAACAATGATAAAATCGGCGCCATTTTCGTTTCCGATCGAATAGAAAAATATATCGCGCCTGCAAAAGGCAAAAAACATGCGTTGTACATTTTGCGTGAATTGATTGCGTTGAGACCAAAAAGTTTGAAAACCAATATCAACGAAGGGTTGAAGTTTTTGAGAAACACACAAAAAAAACGAAGTATTGGATTTGTAATCAGTGATTTCATTGATTCAAATTCCTTTCAAGAAGGTTTCAATGTCAATAAAAGAAAACACGATTTGGTGGCGATTCGCTTGTCAGACCCTGCTGAAAGTGCCCTGCCCGATTTGGGAATGATTCATTTATTCAATGCTGAAACTGGCAGAAAAACGTGGGTCAATTCATCGTCAATTGTCGCAAGACAGATTTTTGACGTAAATTTTAAATCCTTTGAAAATCAATTGAATGATATTTTTAAACAATTGGGAATCGACCAAACAACGATTCAAACGACAGATGATTATATTCCTAAATTGATGCAACTTTTTCACACTAGAAAATGAAAAGTTGGGTTTTCATATCGCTTTTGATTTGCCTGCCATTCGTGGTTTCAAGTCAAATATCGCGCATTCAAAAATCAACTTTGCAAATTGGTGAACAAACCACCATTTACTACGAATTATATCTGGACAGTGAGAAAGATGTTGTGCGTTTTGAACCAAAAATGAGATTGATACCTTGTGATATTGTTCAAAAAAATAGCCAACTTTCGTCTGGACAAAAAGTGAACATTGAAATCATTGGAAAATTTCAAGATAGTTTGAATTACGGAAAAAAAGTCAAATGGATAGGGAAATATACGATTACCGCTTGGGACACGGGACAATTTGAAATTCCAGCGCCATTCATCGTTTGGAAAGATAGTATGGTGAGTTTTCAGCCAATTCAATTTAGTGTTATTCCAACCAAATTGATTGCGGGAAAAGAATTGATGGAATCAAATCCAATATTTACAGATATTCCAGAAGATTCATTTTATTGGCTCAAATCCAATCTTTGGTGGATGATATTATTGCTGGTTTTATTCGTTTTGTATTGGTTTTATATTCGATGGAAAAGTAAAAAACCTGGACTTATCAAAAAGGAAATTTCTCTGAAAGAAAAAACATTGTTTGCCATCGAATCACTTGAAAATTCAAAACTTTGGGAAAAAGGAATGTTGAAAGAACATTACATCGAAATGTCTTATATTTTGAGATCATATTTAGGCGTGCGTTATGAATTGAATTTACTTGAATCTACCAGTTTTCAAACCAAAATTTTAATGAAGCACAAAGGTTTGAGTGAAGATACAGTGGAGACGATTCAATTGATATTAGAGCAAGCTGACATGGTTAAATTTGCGAAATCAATGCCCGAAGAAATTGATATTTTAAAAATTTCAGCTTTAGCTAAACAAATTGTCGCCGAAACAAGCCCATTAGAATTTGATGTTTAAAAATTGGAATATAGCGATTTGGGAATATGATTTCCTCTCTCCACATTGGTTGTGGTTGCTTCTACTTATTCCATTTTTGATTTGGATGGCGTTTTATTTGGATAAAAATAAGTCAGGCGATTTTAAATTTTCTCGCACTGAACGCGAACAGAAGAATTTGGGAAAAGATGGAATAAAATATATTCGCTGGGCGATTATTGCGATTTACATCATCGCAGCTTCCTTTTTAATCATCGCTTTTGCAAGGCCTTTTCATTTTTCAGCTTTTGATGACGACGATTCTGAGTACAAAAATGGAATAGACATTGTGATTGCGTTAGACATTTCTGGATCGATGTTGGCGCAAGATTTCCTCCCAAATCGATTAGAAGTTGCGAAAAAAGTGGCTAAAGATTTTATTAAGGGTCGAAAAGGTGACAGAATTGGATTAGTAGCTTACGAAGCTGAAGCGTTTACAGCTTGCCCAGCAACGACAGATTACGAAGTTTTGTATCAACAAATTGATCAATTGCAATCTGGAATTTTAGAATCGGGAACTGCCATTGGCATTGGATTAGGTACAGCCGTAACAAGACTGCGAAACGATAGTTTGCCATCCAAAGTGATTATTTTATTGACTGACGGCGTGAGCAGCGATGGTGACATTACACCTGAAGAAGCCGCAAATTTGGCGAAATCTAAAAATATCAAAGTTTACACGATTGGCGTCGGTTCTCGCGGAATGGCGCCTTCCCCGGATTTTACCCCTTTTGGTGTGCGCTATGTTGATGCGTTGGTGGAAATTGATGAGGTCACACTGATGAAAATTGCAAAAATTACGGATGGACAATATTTTAGAGCCACGGATGAAGCCAGTTTGCGGTCTATTTACGAGCAAATAAACCAGCTCGAAAAGCGAAAAATAAAAACTATCGATTATAAATCTGAACCTCCAACAACACCTTTGCCATTTTTAAATTGGGCTTTGGTATTGACTTTATTAGCGTGGATTTTTCAAATTATATATTTCAAAACCAATGGATAAGCGTCTATTTACATACAGATTTCCGTTGATTTTGACTGGGATTTTGATTTGGGAATTCATTTTCTGGATTTCTTTTTTCGGATTCTTGCTGATGATGGGCTACTTCAGTCATTCAAATATTGGCCCGCAAATGGGATTCAAGAATAAAGATGCATTGCCATTTTTACTCTTGATTTTGCCTTTGAATTTAGTTTTTCTTTGGTTTATTTCATGGAAAAATAAGCGATTTAATGCAATCGGAAATATTCATATTCAAAGTATTATACTTTCGCCGATTTCGAGTTTGCAAGCGTTTTTGAAATTTTTCTTCTTCAGAAATACTATCGCATTCATTATTCTTGCCATGGCACAACCAGTTTTTGGAACCAAAAAAGTCACTGGAACGGTTGAAAGTTTAGAACTGATTGTTGCGCTGGATATTTCTACTTCGATGAATGTAAAAGACATCGATGACAAGGTTTCTCGGTTGGGAATTGCAAAACGTGCAATGGTGCAATTAATCAATAATTTACACGGAGAAAAATTGGGCGTAGTTGTTTTTGCAGGCGATGCTTTTGCTCAATTACCGCTGACAATGGATTACGACGCGGCCAAAATGTTTGTGGGTGAAATCGAAACAGGAATGATTTCAAATCAAGGAACAAATATCGCTTCGGCTCTGCAAGTTGCGCAAAAGATGTTTACCAAAACAAAATCAAGCAAGGCAATTATTTTGATTTCAGATGCTGAAGACCACGAAGGTGGAATCGACGTTTTTTTGAATCAATTGAAGGAAAAAGAGATTGAACTTTCAGTGCTTGGGCTAGGAACAGTGAATGGCGGTTTGATTCCGAATAATCCTGATCAACCAGAATTTGGTTATAAATTGAGTCCTGCAGGCACGCCGATTGTTTCGAAAATGAATCCAGATTTGGTCAAATCGCTGGCATCTAAATCGAGCGGAACATATCTAATCAGCGAATCGCCTTATCCCGATTTAACGACTTTATTGGAAAATTTAAAGCGAATGAAACGCATAAAAGTGAGAACTATCTCATTCGATGTAAAGCAAAATATCTATCAATTTCCGCTATTACTAGCAATAATTTCATGGATTTTGTTTTTAGTTTTACCTCAAAAATTAAATCTGTCAATGGACATTTGGCGAAGAAAAACTGTCAAAAATTAAAATTTGGGGATTTCACATATTAACACAAATTAACCAATAGTTACTTTGATTTTGAATAACTTTGTTTCTCTTAAATTTAAATATTTTACTGAAATTTGGATACTAGGACTTAATTGAAATTTTTTGGAAATTCAATAAATGCCTTTTACAAATATAGATTGCTTTGAATACTAAAATGAAAATTGTAACGTACATATTTTTCTTATTTGCATTTTCTCAACCTATTTTTGGTCAAGAATGGCGTGATACTTTGCGTGAAGCAAGACAAGCATTGACCAATCACGATTACGAAAAATCTTACAATCAATACCGTTCAGCGCAGAAATTAGCACCGAAACAAATCGACTTGTCTGATGAAATTGGACATTCAGCGTACAAAGCAGGAAAATATCAGGATGCTGAAAAGATTTTTGCAAAAAGTAGTTCGAACAAAGGAAATCGCGCCCAAAAAGGCAATGTTCACCGTCAAATTGGTGATGCGAAAATGCAACAGCGAAAATATGACGAAGCAGCAGAATCATATAAAGAATCGCTGAGAAATAATCCACAAGACAGCAAATCACGATACAATTTGACGCAAGCTTTGAAAAAAGCGAAAGAGCAAAAGCAAAACCAAAAAGAGCAACAAAAAGATCAGAATCAAAAAAATCAGGACAAGGATAATTCTAGCCAGAAATCAAATCCAAATCAGCCTAATAAAAATCAATCTCAACCACAATCTCAATCGCCTTCAAATTCAGAAAAACAGCAAGGCGAAAGCAATTCCGCTAAACTTTCGGATAAAAAAACCGAACGGATGTTGGATGAATTAGTGAAAAAAGAAATGGAAACCAAAAAGAAATTTGACGGAGTAAAAGGCTCTGGAACTGGTGTGAAACGAACAGGAAAAGACTGGTAATGAGATATTCGTTAGTAATATTTTGCTTTTTCAATTTTGCAACAATTTTGTTTGCTCAAAAGCCATACATCAAAATTTCCTCAGATTTTGACGAAGTGGAAGTGGGCGAAACTGTCATTATTACCGTTAAATCTACTATTTCAGGCACCTTGGACATCACTTTTCCAGGTGAATTTGTCAGTGGTTCTGGCGAGCAAAATGGCATGCAGCAAGAAATGGACTACAACACAGGAAAAGTTTCAACGGTTTATTTCTTTGCTCAAAATGGCGCTTTTTCCAAAGTTGGAAGTTACACTTTGCGTGCGTTAATTACCAATAAAAATAAAGTTTACAGATCCAAACCGATTACAATTAAAGTGGTAAAACAAGTTTCTCAAAATGGTTGTTTGAGTCAAAGAGATTTGAAACAACCTGTTTTTGGTGTCATTGAAAAGTCCAAGTGCAAAGTGTACGAGGGCGAGCCAGTTTTGATAAACGGAAAGATTTATACGAAATCTAAAGTTAACGTTCAAGGGTATCATCCTTTCGAAATTGCTGGAAACGCTGAAGTGCTGGAATTGAGTAGCTCTACAGACTTGATTTTCACTCCTGAAATATTAAAAGGTCAGAAATTTGCTTCGGCTGAATTTGAGAAAAAGGTATTGTTTTTTACTTCGCCCGGAAAATATAAAATCAGTCCGTTTGAAATGGCTGTTTTGTATGAAGTGGAAGATATTTATGCAGAATCTACTTCTTTTATGTCCAATGGCGGTTCGATTGAAGTAATTCCATTGCCTACAAATGCTCCAGCGAATTTTATCGGGGCAGTTGGGAAATTTACATTCGAACGTACTTTTGATAAAACACAAGTAAAACAAGGTGAGGTTATTACAATGGCCGTGACCGTTTCTGGTTATGGGAATTTACACAATATCAATACGCCAACTTTCAAACTTCCCAAAGGAATTGTCGTTTATGGCGATCCTGAAATTGAAAATAAGGTAACTTTTGGTTTGCGTGGCGCTGAAGGTCAGATGATTTTTAAATTCAATTTGCAAGTTATCAAGGAGGGCGATTTTGAGATAGAACCAATGTCCATCTGTTACTTTGACCCCAATTTAAAGAAATACGTTTCTTTGAGCGAAGAAAAAGTGATAGTTTACGGTGAAAAATCTAACGCTTTTACCGCTTCAATACCAGCAAAAAAAGTAAATAAAAACGCTGAACTTGATCAATTGCGTCCGCTATTAACTAAAGTTTCATCAAATTCTAAAAGTACACCTTATATAGAATCTCTTTTGTTTTGGCCAACATTGGTTTGTCCGATTGCAATTGCATTTTTGGGCGGTCTATTTTTTACCAGAAGAAAAAAGATTGTCACAATAATTAACCAAAATTCAATCACAAAAGAAAGACAGAAAAAAGTACAGGATTTGATGCATCAAGCGACAATTAAAGCCAGTGAAGATGAAATTAAATCTGCGTTTTCTTCCATAGAAAAAGCGGTTAAATTGTCTATTTCCATTAGATTGCAACGAGAAGAAAATGAACAATTAACAATGCTGGAAATCTCATCATCAGAAAAGCCTTTGGTTGAAGAAATGGTGAAATTATACCAGCAAATCATCTTGAATTGCGAGGAAGCGCGTTATGCATACATAGAGGACATTGAGAAATTCAATCAAACCTTTGAAGAAGCAAAAACTTTTATTCAAACTATTTCTTAATTTCTCTAACGATGAAAAAGTTGATTTTAGCTTGGTTTTTTTGCGCTGTTTGGCTTTTCTCTTTTTCGTCTGAATTTGAAAATGGTGTCAAAGCTGCAAGTATTAAGAATTGGCATGAAGCGGAAATTTCCTTCCGAAAATGTGTGGCGCAAAATCCAAACGATGCAAATGCATGGTATAATTTAGGAACATCTTTGGCTGCAGTAAAACAGTATCCCGAAGCGATTTGGGCATTGGAAAAAGCCATTAAATTAGATCCTACATTATCCGGCGCTGAAGAAAACTTGCAATTTTGCTACAACAAGTTGAATATCTTAAATTATAATATTTCAGATTTGAGTCCATTTGAACAAAAAGTGTATACTGTTGGCGCTTACAATTGGACTTTTTTTGCATTGATTTCAGCCTTTGTAATCGCCATTTTAGTATGGTTTCTCATGACTTCTGTTAATTCATCCAAGCGAAAAATCAGCTTAATTTTTGGGGTTTTGGTAGCAATATTTTTACTTTTTTCGCTCAAAAATGCGATTCAGGTCTCGAATTACCAAAACTTTAACACACATGCAATCGTGATGCATGACATTTCCGCAGTTTTCAACGATCCGCAAGGAAACATGAAAATTGACATGAGTTTAAAAATGGGAAATCGCTATAAAATTGATGGAATTTCCAACAATAGAGTTGGAATTATAATTCAAAACCAAATGGTAGTTTGGATTGACAAAAGTGACCTAAAATTGTTCTAAATATTTAAAATTCACCTGCCTTTTTATTTGTTTCAGCGATAAAAAATCGATAAAAACCCTTGAAACCACAATTTCTTAAGTTATTTTTGTAGAAATGAAAGTTTTTAAACCACACCACATATTATTTTTCTTACTCTCTGTAATGCTTGTGCTTGCGCCATTGGTATGGTTTTCGCCTTCAGATGGTTGGGATTTAAATGGTTTTAGGTTGCGTTTCTTGACTTTCAATAAGTTCATGAGTCCTATAAAGAAGGAACAGAAAGACATTACCAAAATCATCACAAATGTAGATACTACAATAGTAGAAACGCCACTTAATGACACTGTTTTACTAGCCAACAATGCAAATTCCAAGACAGGTTTACCGACAGGAGGAAAGCTCAATGCTGAAAGTTCCACACAAATTTTGTTTAACCAAATAGGTTTAGATCATTTACATCAACTTTTCGTCAAAATGGAAAATGCGGTAAACTCAAATCAAAAAGTGAGAATTTTACATTACGGAGATTCGCAAATCGAAGGCGATAGAATGACTTCCTACATCAGAAACCGCATTCAGGAACAATTTGGGGGAAATGGTCCAGGAATGATTCCAACTATAAATGTATACAATACTTTTTCCTTCAAACAAAAATATTCTCCTAATTTTCAGCGTTATACTTGTTTTGGTGGTTCAAAATTGAGATCTCGAAAATATGGAATAATGAACACTGTAGGAAGGTTTACACCAGAATATTTGGATTCAGCGGAGCGAATGAGCATCACTTCCATCAAAGAAGCTTGGATCGAAATCGAACCTTCAGCTGCAGCATACGGACGAACCAAACAATACAATAATGTGGACATGTATTACACAAGTTGTTACAGACCTTGCGCAGTAAAAGTGTATCAAAGAGGAACATTGATTCATGAAGACAGTTTGATTAAAGATGGGAATTACCACGTTTTGCACCTAAATTTCCCCTCAACGCCCGGCAAATTACGCTATGAATTTTCAAGTACTGTAAGTCCAAATATTTTGGGTTTTTCTTTGGAGGGCGATGTCGGAGTGCAGGTTGATAACATTGCGATGCGTGGCTCAAGTGGTACGTTTTTTGGAAATATTGATCAGAAATTGGCGGCCAAAATGTATGCTGACATGAATACAGAATTGATCATCATGCAGTTTGGTGGCAATTCAGTTCCATTTTTTAGAGACAGTAGCAGTGCTAGAAATTTTGCCAGACAGTTTAAAGGACAATTAAATGCCATCAGAAAATTACGTCCCTCTGCGGCAATTATTGTGATTGGACCAAGCGACATGTCGAAATTGGAAGACGGCGTTCGCGTGACTTACCCATATCTTCCCGCATGTGTGTCGGCAATGAAGAAAGTTTCAATGGAAGTAGGTGCTGGTTATTACGATTTATATAGCGCAATGGGCGGAAGAAACTCAATGCCCTCATGGGTTGAACGAGGTTTGGCCGGCGACGATTATATACATTTTAGCAATCGAGGGGCAAGAATCGCTTCTCAGTTATTTTACGATGCTTTTTCTGCTGAATATGCAAAATGGAAATCGCAATGAAAGAAGTAATTATGAAAATTATTGGATCATTAGTGCTCGTCATTTGCCTGATTTCGTGTAATTCACACGGACAAGAAGATTCTATTCGCCGAAGTGATTCGTTGAATAGTTACCAAAATCGCGTATTCTTTGGAGTAATTGATACTTCGATGACAAAGAAATATCCTTTCATTCATTTT
>Ga0114967_10003431_pt1 | contig 13006 bp, 9 predicted proteins | sample M_130628_MF_Meta_FD_92639 | JGI IMG/M metagenome (GOLD analysis project Ga0114967, IMG submission 92639) | Freshwater microbial communities from Lake Montjoie, Canada to study carbon cycling - M_130628_MF_MetaG | ecosystem: Environmental > Aquatic > Freshwater > Lake | place: Lake Montjoie... | reverse complement strand
GTTACCTTCTTTACATTTTTATCAAAATACTTACATACATCAGTAGCGGCATCATCCATAGCAGATAATGCTCGAAGTAATGGAATTTTATTGTCTAATGCTTCTCCTGTGTAGGAAATAAATACTGTTGGAATACACAATGTAGTGCCATATATAAATGCTGGCGAAGTAGGATCCCAAGCAGTATATCCTCTAGCTTCAAACGTATTTCTAATTCCCCCATTTGGAAAACTAGATGCATCTGGTTCTTGTTGTACCAATTGTGCTCCACCAAATTTCTCTACCGGATCACTACCATCATACGAAGTTTCAAAAAAAGCATCGTGTTTCTCAGCTGTGTTTCCTGTTAAGGGTTGGAACCAATGGGTGTAATGAGTTACGCCTTTTGATAATGCCCATTCTTTCATTCCCATGGCAATATAATCGGCTAGTTTTCTATCGATTTTAGTACCAAATTGAACCGCATCTTTAACGGCCTTGTGCGAATCGGAAGTTAAAAACTGCTTCATCGCTTTGTCGTTAAAAACATTCGAACCAAAAATGGTGGACTTTTTATTGGTTTCTTCAAACTTAATACTCGTTCTATTCGATGCTTCTTTCAGTGCTTGAAAACGTAAATTTGCCATACTAAATGCTAATTATATTAATAAATCAGTTGATTTCTTTACAAATATATAAAATGTTGGAATTAAATACACCCTAATTTATCAATTTGCACGATTTTTACTTTAAAAAAGTATATTTTTCATTAAACCCCCCTTGTGAAATAGTTTTTAACTAAAAAATTATCATTGTTAATAAGTTATACCCCCTAAATTTTAGGCCTAATGAATAAATTTTTATTTTTGTCACACAATAAATAACTTAATTACTAAATAACCATGGCAAAAATTAAATTAGAGTACATTTGGTTGGATGGATACGAGCCAACGCAAAATTTAAGAAGTAAAACTAAAGTTGAAGAACATGACAATTTTCAAGGAACTTTAGCTGAAATCGGAAATTGGTCTTTTGACGGTTCGTCTACAAAACAAGCTGAAGGTGGTTCGTCTGACTGCTTGTTGGTTCCGGTTGCTATTTATCCAGATCCTACTAGAAAAAATGGTTGGTTAGTAATGACTGAAGTTATGAATGCAGATGGTACTCCACACGCTTCAAACGGTAGAGCTACTATTGATGATGATGGTGATTTCTGGTTTGGATTCGAGCAAGAATACTTTATCATGGACACTAAAACATTATTGCCTTTAGGTTTCCCAATAGGTGGATATCCAGCACCACAAGGGATGTACTACTGCTCAGTAGGAGGAAAAAACACTCACGGTAGAGTTTTAGTTGAAGAACATGCCGATTTATGTATTGCTGCTGGTATCAACTTTGAAGGGATAAATCAAGAAGTTGCTTGCGGACAATGGGAATTCCAATTGTTTGCTAAAGGTGCTAAAAAAGCAGGTGACGAAATTTGGGTTGCCCGTTATTTATTAGATCGTTTAACTGAAAAATACGGTTACTATATAGAATACCATCCTAAACCTCTTGGAGATACTGACTGGAATGGCTCTGGTATGCACGCTAACTTCTCAAACGAGGTATTAAGAACTTGCGGAGATCAAGCGACTTACGAAAGAATTTGTGAGGCGTTCCGTCCGGTAACTGCCGAACACATTGCGGTTTATGGCGCTTACAACGACCTTCGTTTAACCGGAAAACATGAAACAGCGTCAATTCACGATTTCTCTTATGGAGTTTCTGACAGAGGTTGCTCCATTCGTATTCCTTTAATGACGGTGCAAAAAGGATGGAAAGGATGGTTGGAAGATCGTCGTCCAGCATCAAATGGTGATCCTTACAAAATTGCTGCAAGAATTATTAAAACTGTTAAATCTGCTTTATAAAATAAAACTACTACAACTACAACAATTAAAAGTGCTTTCAGAAATGAAGGCACTTTTTTTTATTTTACCATATAAGGCATAGAAGGTCATATAAATCTCCCTATTCGATTTGTCGTGCTAGAATCATTATAAAATCACATTAAATTGTTTATTCATCCTGTCTCCCTCTCCTTTAGATAGAGCTGGGGTGAGGATTCAATCTTTCAATTAATATTCAATTCTATTTAAAAAAAGCGCAATTTTTAGCATATCTGATTAAATTAAAATTATTATTTTTACCAATATTAAAAACCATTAAAAATAATTCTATGTCAAAAAACTCCTTCTTCAATTGCAAACTCCCAATAAACCACTACTTCATTTCTATTAAATCTAATCGTAATTCCTTCTATTATGATTGATATCAAAAGGTTTAACGGTGAAAAGGAATTCAAAAAAACATTAAAGCTATTACCAAGCGTTCCTACCAACAATGAAATGTCGGAAAAAACAGGTATGTCAAAAGGAAGTATTTCCAATATAATGAACGGAAAAATTCCCCCTTCAAAAAAATTCATCGACAAATTCAAAAACGGATTTAATTTAGTGGATGGTGATATTGTTCCCCAAAATCAAGAAAATCCTGAGGAATTAAAAGACAAATTGATATCTGTATATGAAGTTTCATTAAAATCAGCAGAAACAACCATTCAGCTGTTACGCGATAAAATTGATCATTTAGAAAATAGATAACTGGAGGCTTGAAAGCTTTAGGCTTTAGGCTTTAGGCTTTAGGCTGTAAGCTAAATAAAAACATTTACCATATAAGGCAAATGAGTTCATATAAATACCCAGAGTGGTTTGTCGTACTAAACTCGTTTCAGCATCAAGAGTTAGAATCTGAAATAAAATCCCAAATCTAAATCAAATCTCATTTGGAAAGTGCTGGGGTGAGGTTTTACCCCACAATCCCTTTTATCTCAGCGATAATTCGAAGTGCCAACGCATCAGCTTCGCCTTGGGTTTTGGCCTCAGTATAAATACGAATTATAGGCTCCGTATTGGACTTACGAAGGTGAACCCAGTTTTCGGCAAAGTCAATTTTCACCCCGTCAATAGTGGTAATATCTTCGGATTTATATTTCTCTGTCATAGCAACCAAAATCGCATCGACATCTATTTGGGGGGTGAGCTCAATTTTGTTTTTACTCATGTAATATTGTGGGTAACTCGCGCGCAACTCCGCTACGGTTTTCTCTTGATTGGCTATATAAGTTAGGAATAATGCCACACCCACCAGGCTATCGCGACCGTAATGCAACTCAGGGTAAATAATTCCCCCATTGCCCTCGCCGCCAATAATCGCGTTGGTTGCTTTCATCAGTTCTACAACATTCACTTCCCCTACGGCACTTGCTTGGTAAGAACCATTGTGCTTGTTGGTTATATCGCGTAAAGCTCGGGAAGACGACATATTGGAAACCGTATTTCCGGGAGTTTTGCTCAACACATAATCGGCGCAAGCCACCAATGTATATTCTTCGCCAAACATTTCGCCATCATTGGAAATGAAAGCCAAACGATCCACATCGGGATCTACCACAATTCCGAAGTCGGCTTTTTCTTCTAAAACTAGTTTGCAAATATCACCTAAATGTTCTTTTAGCGGTTCCGGATTGTGAGGAAAATGCCCGTTTGGTTCACAGTATAATTTCACCACTTCTACCCCCATTTGATCCAGTAATTTAGGAATTATGATTCCCCCAGAAGAGTTTACAGCATCAACAACGACTTTGTATTTGCGTTTAGCGACAATTTCAGCATCTACTAAAGGCAGGTTTAAAACTTCGTCAACGTGAATATCCATGTAGGCTTCATTTTTAGAAATTGTTCCCAAATGATCCACTTCAGAAAAGACAAACGATTCCTCTTCAGCGATTTTTAGAATTAATTCCCCTTCGGCAGCGCTCAGGAATTCCCCTTTATTATTCAATAATTTTAGGGCGTTCCATTGTTTTGGATTATGAGAAGCAGTTAGGATTATACCACCATCGGCTTTCTCCAAAGGAACTGCGATTTCAACTGTGGGAGTGGTTGATAAACCTAAATCGATGATGTCAATTCCCAATCCTATTAAGGTATTGGTAATTAAGTTGTGAATCATAGGGCCCGAAATTCTGGCATCGCGACCTACCACCACTATTAATTTATCTTTAGTGCTATTATTTTTAAGGAATGTTCCGTAGGCCGAAGCAAATTTTACTGCATCAACAGGCGTTAAATTATCACCTACTACCCCACCTATAGTGCCACGAATTCCTGATATTGATTTTATTAAAGTCATAATTATAATATTTATGCAAATATAATAATTTGATGTAGTTAACAGATTCATTTGGAATAAAATTCATACTTTCGGGGAATGAATTTTCTAGCGCACATTTACCTTTCAGGATCCTCAGATTTGATAAAAATTGGCAACTTTATGGCCGATGGAGTTCGTGGAAAGCAATACCTCGATTACGATTCTGAAATTCAAAAAGGAATTGTTTTGCACCGTGCCATTGATACTTTTACAGATGCTCATCCAATATTTCGAAAATGCACCAAACGATTGCATTCGGAATACCATCATTATTCTGGGGTCATTGTCGATGTGTTTTTCGATCACTTTCTGGCTAAAAATTGGAATACCTATTCTGAAGAATCGCTTGAAAATTTTGTGTCAAATTTCTATACTTCATTAACCACTTATGAAAACCATTTAACCGAAAAAGCGAAGAGGATGCAACCTTACATGATTGAGCAAAACTGGTTAATGAGCTATCAAAGTATAGAGGGAATTGAAAAAATACTTACGCAAATGGACCGACGAACCAAAAACGTTTCGATGATGCGGAATTCTGTCACCGAATTGAAACTTTATTATTCGGAATTCGAACACCATTTTACCGATTTATTTGAAGAATTACGAGCATTTTCTTCAGAAAAATTACTTACTTTGTAAATCAATTTTTTTTAAATTAAAATGAGTTTTATTTCCCAATTAGAAGCGGCTTTCGACCAAAAAAGAAACGAAGAAAATGCCTTTCTAATGAAAAAGTACATGAAAAACTTGTTTTCATTTTATGGTATAAAAACGGATGAACGAAGAGCGGTTTTCCACGATTTACTAAAGTCAAACGAACAAGAAATTTCTCAGAATTATAGAGAAATCGCTTTGACATTATTGAAAAAAGAATTTCGTGAATTGCATTATTGCGGGATTGAAATTCTAATTAAAAATTTGAAAAAAAACTATCAAAAAGACGATATTAAATTGATAGAAACCTTTTTGGTAACCAATTCTTGGTGGGACAGCGTGGATACCATTTCGAAATATCTATTGGGACAATATTTAATTGAATTTCCAAACGAAACTGAAAAAGTAATCGAACGCTTTTCAAATTCCGAGAATAGGTGGCTGAATCGAAGCGCTATTATTTTCCAATTGGGCTATAAAAAGAAAACCAATTACGAATTGCTATTTTCAGAATGTGTAAAACACTCCCAATCGAAAGAGTTTTTTATCCAAAAGGCAATTGGTTGGGCTTTAAGAGAATACGGAAGCGTAAATCCGGGTTTGGTACTAAATTTTGTAAATAACACCGATTTGAAACCGTTGAGCAGAAAAGAAGCAATAAGAAAATTGATATAACAATATAATAAAAGTAATTTCGCAACTTACTAAACAAAATGCTGAAAAGAATCGTATATAAATTGGAGTCTGCTGTGGGCTGGGCGCAATCAAAACTGACAGAAAAACAATTTATTTTTATGTCAAGCGTATTGGTTGGAATTTCATCAGCTATGGCGGTAATTGTTTTGAAAAGTTTTGCGCATTGGGTATATTCATTTGCTACAGAAGTCAACAGAATACTAAAATTAAGCTTTATAAATAGTGTTTTACCAATTGTGGGAATTTTATTGACGCTATTTGTTGTAAAACGACTTTTAGGCGGAACTATTGAAAAAGGAACCTCCCAGATTTTATATGCTGTAGCCAAAAAATCCAGTATAATTCCAAAGAAACAAATGTATGCTCAAATTGTAACCAGCTCATTGACAGTTGGTTTAGGAGGTTCTGCAGGTTTGGAAAGTCCCATTGTAATTACTGGTGCGGCATTTGGATCTAATTACTCCCAACTCTTTAAATTAAGTTATAAAGATCGAACGTTATTAATAGGATGCGGTGTTGCGGCAGGAATTGCAGCAGCATTTAACGCTCCCATAGCAGGAGTTTTATTTGCAATAGAGGTGCTTTTAGTCGATGTGAGTATTTCGGCTTTTACCCCAATTATGATTGCTGCAGCAACAGGCGCTTTAGTTTCAGAAATGGTTTTAGACGAAAGTGTTTTGTTGAATTTCGATCTAAAACAATCGTTCAATTATCACTTTACTCCGTATTACATTTTGTTGGGTTTATTTGCAGGATTTATTGCAGTTTATTACTCTAGAAATTTTCAAAGGGTGGAACACTTTTTCGGAAGATTGAAATTGAGTCCTTATAAAAAAGGGATTTTTGGAGCGTCTTTATTAGCGATAATCATTTTTGTATTTCCAACATTATTTGGTGAAGGTTATGAAAGTATTCGTACTTTATCAGAAAATGATCCTGGACAATTATTGGAAAATACACTCTTTAGCGATTTCAGAAACAATAGCTGGGCGTTATTAATTTTCGTTGGCGCTACGATGCTGTTGAAAGTATTTGCAACAGGAATTACAATTGGTAGTGGTGGAAACGGAGGAAATTTTGCTCCTTCCCTATTTTTAGGATCTTACACCGGATTTTTCTTTTCGAAATTGATCAATTTATCGGGATTTACTAAGTTGCCAATAAGCAATTTTACGATGGTGGGAATGGCAGGGATATTAAGTGGGTTGTTTCATGCACCGCTAACCGCAATATTCTTAATTGCTGAAATTACTGGTGGTTACGAATTAATGATTCCATTGATGATAGTGTCCTCTATAAGTTTTGCTATTTCAAAAAGATTTGAAAAACACTCCTTAGATGTTAAAAATTTAGCTAGAAAAGGAAATGCTTTTACAAGTAATAAAGACACGAATATTTTGTCAACATTGGATATAAATACCATTATTCAAACTGATTTTTTAACTTTGAAATTGGAAAATAATCTATTGGCTTTAGTAGAAATGATTTCCCACTCAGATCAGGTTGTTTTTGGGGTAGTTAATGACGATAAAGAGTTAATTGGGGTGATTTATTTTAATAAAATTCGTGATATTATTTTCAGTGATTTCAAAGTAAAGTACACCCCAATAAACGAAGTTATGCATCCTCCAAAAGAAATAATTTACCCAACAGATAGTATGGAAACGGTAATGGATAAATTTGAAAAAACGAAAGTGGTATTTCTACCTGTTATAAAAAATGGAAAATACCACGGATTTATATCCAAATCAAATGCGCTAGAAGCCTATAGAAGTATGCTGAAAACAATGAGTATTGATTAAGTTGAAGCCATGTATTAACAAAATCTTTATAAGCGTTGTATAGAAAGTTAAATTCAAAATGGTAACTTTGCAATTTGATGAAAAATATGCTAGATAAAGAGAATACAATTGAAGTTTTAGGAGCGCGAGTTCACAATCTTAAAAATATTGACGTTTCCATTCCACGAGAAAAATTGGTTGTTATTACTGGGCTTTCGGGTTCGGGGAAATCCTCATTAGCCTTTGACACCATTTATGCCGAAGGACAACGAAGATATGTGGAAACTTTTTCGGCGTATGCGCGTCAATTTCTTGGCGGTTTAGAACGACCAGATGTAGATAAAATTGACGGACTTTCCCCTGTTATTGCAATTGAACAAAAAACAACCAGCAAAAGTCCCCGTTCTACTGTGGGAACTATCACTGAAATATATGATTTTCTTCGATTACTTTATGCTCGTGGTGGCGATGCGTACAGTTTTAATACGGGAGAAAAAATGGTTTCCTACAATGATGAGCAGATTAAAGACTTGATCATTAAAGATTTCAATGGAAAACGAATCAATATTCTAGCTCCTGTAATTAAAGCTCGAAAAGGACATTACGGTGAATTATTCCAGCAAATTGCAAAACAAGGATTCCTTAAAGTTCGTATCAACGGAGAAATAAAAGACATCACCGTTGGAATGAAATTGGACCGATATAAAACTCACGATATAGAAATTGTAATTGACCGAGTGTTAATAGATTCAACCGAAGACAACGGAAAACGAGTTTTAGAAAGTATCAAAACAGCGATGCATCACGGTGAAAATGTGATCATGGTTTTGGATCAAGATTCGGATATCGTTCGTTATTTTAGTCGGAATTTAATGTGTCCTACCACGGGGATTTCATATCAAAATCCGGAGCCAAATTTATTTTCATTCAATTCTCCAAAAGGCGCTTGCGATCATTGTAATGGCTTAGGGACTGTTAATGAAATTAATATAAAAAAGATAATTCCAAATCCTAAACTATCCATAAAAAGTGGCGGTTTTGCGCCATTAGGCGAATACAAATCGACTTGGATTTTCAAGCAATTGGAGATTATCGGTGAGAAATATAATTTCAAAATTACCGATCCAATTGAGAAAATTTCTGAGGAAGCCATGGAAATCATTTTAAATGGTGGTAAAGATAAATTCTCGGTAGAGTCAAAAACATTGGGAATTACCAAAGAATATAAAATTGATTTTGAAGGGATTTCTCACTTTATAAAAAACCAACATGATGAAAGTGGTTCGGCTACAATTAAGCGTTGGGCTTCTGGATTTATGGACGAAGTAAAATGTCCCGTTTGTGAAGGTTCAAGATTAAAAAAGGAATCTTTATTTTTTAAAATAAACGAAAAAAACATCGTTGAATTAAGCGATTTAGACATTTCTGATTTAACCGATTGGTTTAATAATTTAGATAAGCATTTATCTGATAAACAAAAACTTATAGCCACTGAGGTAATTAAAGAGATTAAAGATAGATTGAACTTTTTAATGAACGTTGGATTGGATTATTTGGCTTTAAGCCGAAGTTCAAAATCACTGTCTGGTGGCGAGGCGCAACGCATCCGATTGGCAACGTAAATTGGTTCGCAACTGGTAGGTGTTTTATACATATTGGATGAGCCAAGTATCGGTTTGCACCAAAGAGACAACGACAAATTGATTCATTCCTTAGAGCAATTACGTGACATTGGAAATTCTATTATTGTGGTTGAACACGATAAAGACATGATTGAACGCGCCGATTATGTAATTGACATCGGTCCAAAAGCGGGAAAATTTGGGGGACAAATTATTAGTAAAGGTACCCCTGCTGAAATATTGAAAGAGCATACTATTACTGCGATGTACCTGAATGGGGAAATGAAAATTGAAGTTCCAAAAAAGAGACGTTCAGGAAACGGAAAAACTTTAAAATTAAGCGGCGCCTCAGGAAATAACTTGAAGAATGTCACCATTGAAATACCATTAGGACAACTTACCTGCGTAACGGGAGTTTCAGGAAGTGGAAAATCGACATTGATTAATGAGACGCTTTATCCAATACTAAATGCGTATTATTTTAATGGGGTGAAAAAACCAAAACCATATAAGAAAATTGAAGGTTTAGAACACATCGATAAAGTGATTGACATCGATCAAAGTCCAATTGGAAGAACGCCAAGATCAAATCCTGCAACATATACAGAGGTTTTTACAGAAATTAGAAATCTATTTACGATGACTTCTGAAAGTATGATTCGCGGTTATAAAGCGGGAAGATTTAGTTTTAATGTCGCTGGTGGAAGATGTGAAACTTGTGAAGGTTCGGGAGTCAGAACTATCGAAATGAACTTTTTACCGGATGTGTATGTAGAATGTGAAACGTGTCAAGGAAAAAGATTTAATAGAGAAACGCTTGAAATTAGATTTAAAGGAAAATCAATTTCCGATGTATTGAATATGACCGTCGATGAGGCAGTTCCGTTTTTTGAGATGATACCAAAAATTCATCGAAAAATAAAAACCATTCAAGATGTTGGATTGGGCTATATCACTCTAGGTCAGCAAAGTACTACCCTTTCTGGTGGTGAAGCTCAGCGAATTAAACTGGCTGGTGAATTGTCAAAAAAAGACACCGGAAATACCTTTTATATCCTTGATGAGCCTACTACCGGACTTCATTTTGAAGATATTCGAGTTTTGATGGAAGTCATCAATAAATTAGTTGATAAAGGAAATTCGATTTTAATTATTGAACACAATATGGACGTAATTAAATTGGCTGATTATATTATTGATATTGGCCCTGAAGGTGGAAAAGGTGGCGGAGATGTGGTGGCTAAAGGAACTCCCGAGGAAATTATAAAAAATAAAAAAAGCTATACGGCACAATTTTTAAAAAAAGAGTTACTTTAGTAGGCTGAAATTTTTTTAAAAAATTGTAATTTTAAATAATAAACAGGAAAATTAAATCAATCCCTAGCCCCGATGGCAGAGGAAATCCCACGCTTTTTAGCGTGGATTGAAAAGAACAGCGGGAATAGCTCCAAAAAAAAATACTATGAAATTAGAAGATTTTAATAATGACGAGGACAAAGTAATTCAGGACAAACTGAAGCAAAAGACGTGGAATGAAATTCGCGCCAATGATTCGTGGGCGATTTTCAAGATCATGTCGGAGTTTGTGAATGGCTATGAAATTATGAGTAGAATTGGGCCTTGCGTTACGATTTTTGGATCTGCAAGAACCAAAACTGACGATCCGTTTTATTTATTGGCGGAAAAAATTGCTTTCAAAATAGGAAAAGCGGGTTATGGAGTTATTACAGGTGGTGGACCTGGAATTATGGAAGCGGGAAATAAAGGCGCAAGTTTAGGCGGCGGTGCTTCGGTGGGTTTGAATATCGATTTGCCATTTGAGCAGCATTTTAACCCTTATATTGATCGAGATAAAAACTTGAATTTCGATTATTTCTTTGTTAGAAAAGTGATGTTCGTGAAATATTCCCAAGGTTTTGTAATTATGCCTGGAGGATTTGGAACTTTAGACGAAATGTTTGAAGCGATTACCTTAATTCAGACTAAAAAAATAGGTAAATTTCCAATAATATTGGTTGGACGTACTTTTTGGGCGGGGCTCATGGAATGGATAAAAACGGTATTAATTGAGCAGTATAAAAATGTCAGTCCAGAGGATTTAAATTTGATAAAAATTGTAGATACTGAAGATGAAGTGATTGAAGTATTGGATAATTTCTACAAAAAATACAATTTATCTCCTAATTTCTAAAATAAATTTTGATTACCAAATTAGATTAAACACCCAATTAAATTGATCGAAAAATACAATTTAATTGGATTTTGTTTAGTAAATGCTTATATTGATTAAAGATTTAATAATTATAGGTGTTAATATTAAGATATCGTTAGAGATAATTTAATTGTATTTTATTCTAAGTATTATGTTAATCAATCATTTTTGTATATTTTTGTTACGATTTCAATTAAAAGAAATAAAATATGAAACAATCAGAAACTGTAGCGATGACTTTTGAGGATTTTAAAATCGAGGTTTTAAACGATTATAAAATTGCCTGTGTAAGTCGAGAATGCAGTTTGTTGGGAAGACGCGAAGTACTAACTGGGAAAGCGAAGTTTGGTATTTTTGGTGATGGAAAAGAAGTGCCGCAATTAGCGATGGCAAAAGCTTTTCGTGAAGGTGACTTTAGATCAGGATATTACCGCGATCAAACATTTATGATGGCGATTGGTCATTTATCAATCCAACAATTTTTTGCTGGTTTGTACGGACACACTGATATTGAGCACGATCCTATGAGTGCTGGACGTCAAATGGGTGGACACTTTGCGACGCATTCATTAGACAAAAATGGAAACTGGAATGATCTTACGAAAATAAAAAATTCAAGTGCTGATATTTCTCCTACAGCCGGGCAAATGCCAAGACTTTTAGGATTAGCACAAGCATCAAAAATATATAGAAACGTTGAAGGATTAGAACAAAAAACTTCCTTTTCCTATAAAGGAAATGAAGTTGCTTGGGGAACAATTGGTAACGCTTCTACATCTGAAGGGTTGTTTTTTGAAACCATAAATGCTGCAGGAGTGCTACAAGTTCCGATGGTTATGAGTGTATGGGATGACGAATACGGAATTTCTGTACATGCAAAACACCAAACTACAAAGGAAAATATATCTGAGATATTAAAAGGATTTCAACGTGATGAAAACAATAATGGTTATGAAATTATAACTGTAAACGGATGGGATTACCCAAATTTAGTATCTGTTTATAAAAAAGCAGCTGAAATTGCGAGGGAAGAACATGTTCCGGTTTTAATTCATGTAACAGAATTAACTCAGCCACAAGGACATTCCACTTCTGGTTCCCATGAGCGTTACAAAAATGAAGAGCGATTGGCTTGGGAAGCAGAATTTGATTGCTTAAAGCAAATGACAAAATGGTTGATTGAAAACGGTTTTTCTACTGAAGAAGAACTTGATGCAATTTCTAATCAAGCTAAAAATGAGGTTTTAGAAGGTAAAAAAGCCGCTTGGAATTCGTTTGTTTCGCCTTTAAAAGAAGAACAAACCCAATTGGTTTCGCTATTACGAGAAATTGCAAAAACTTCTCAAAGCAGCAGTTATATTGACCAATTGACAAATGAATTGGTTTCTATAAAAGAGCCTATTCGAAAAGATGTATTGTCGACTGCTAGAAAAATTCTCAGAAAATTAAGTTCTGAGACGGAGAAAAATACTTTATCAAAATGGATAAAGGACGTTACAGCGACTATTCAACCCAAATTTAGTTCTCACTTGTATTCTGTTTCAGAAAATAATATACATACGGTTAATGAAGTGTTACCTGAAGTAGATGAAAATGCAGCTGAAGTTGATGCCCGTTTGATTTTAAGAGACAACTTTGATGCTTTATTTACAAAATATCCTGAGGTTTTAGTTTTTGGTGAAGATGCTGGGAATATTGGTGATGTGAATCAGGGACTGGAAGGAATGCAAGAGAAATATGGTGAATTACGTGTTGCCGATGTAGGTATTCGCGAAGCTTCAATAATTGGTCAAGGAATT
>Ga0114967_10003430_pt1 | contig 13006 bp, 11 predicted proteins | sample M_130628_MF_Meta_FD_92639 | JGI IMG/M metagenome (GOLD analysis project Ga0114967, IMG submission 92639) | Freshwater microbial communities from Lake Montjoie, Canada to study carbon cycling - M_130628_MF_MetaG | ecosystem: Environmental > Aquatic > Freshwater > Lake | place: Lake Montjoie... | reverse complement strand
TTAATGTTCTCATAGCTATTTCTGTTTTTATTTATTGGACAACGTAATTTTTTCTCAAAAGTATATTTGAAAATCTTTTCATTTTTAACTTTAACAATCGTTTAACAAGGCCAGTATTTTTAATTAATTTAGCAACGGCTATTTGATAAACGGATTTATATAAATTTACACAATGCATTTAAAGTTTTATAAATATCAAGGAACAGGAAACGATTTTGTGATAATCGATAATCTGCTCGGAAATGTGAATTTGAATCAGGAACAAATTGCATTTTTGTGCAACCGTAAATTTGGAGTTGGTGCCGATGGCTTAATGTTGTTGGAGAAATCAAATAATTACGATTTTGAAATGAAGTACTTTAACGCAAATGGCATTATAGGTTCAATGTGTGGTAATGGAGGTAGATGTATTGTTCAATTTGCGAATGATATAGATTTGATACACAACCATGCGATGTTTTTAGCTTATGACGGTGTTCACGAAGCAACTATTGTTACAAATGGGGTAGTTGCTTTAGAAATGGCTGATGTTACTGCATTTAGCAAAATAGATGATGCAACATGTGAGTTAAATACGGGTTCTCCTCACTTTGTAAAATTTATCAGTGACATTTCTGTAATTAATGTTTCTGAAGATGGTAAAGCTATTAGGTACAGTAAAAATTATAAGCAAGACGGAATTAATGTAAACTTCGTTTGTGTGAAAAATAATTCATTGCATATACGAACTTATGAGCGAGGAGTAGAAGATGAGACTTTAAGTTGTGGAACAGGTGTTACTGCAGCCGCTATTAGTTCAGTTAATTTGGGTTTGATTAATTTAAATTCGTTGCCAGTTATCGTACACACTCAAGGTGGTGATCTGGAAGTTTCTTTTGAATTTATTGAAGGAAACTTTACCAATGTAGTTTTAACCGGACCTGCTTCAAAAACATTTAAAGGTGAAATTAAATTATGATAAGAGGGTCTAATATTTTATTGCGTGCCATGGAGCCATCAGATGTTGATCTGATGATGATATTTGAAAACGATCCGGAAAATTGGGCCGTTAGTGGTACAGTGAGTCCATATAGCAAATTTACAATTGAACAGTTTTATGAAAATGCTACGCAGGACATTTTTACTTCTAAACAATTAAGGCTTGCCATTGAAATGACTTCTGAGTCAGAGAAACACAAAGGTAAAACAATTGGCTTTGTAGATTTTTTTGATTACGATGTAATAAATAGAAAAGCGGGTGTTGGAATTTTGATTGGTGATTATGAAGAAAGAAGGAAAGGATACGCCCGTGAAGCAATAGATCTTTTTGTTCATTACGCTTTTAATACACTAAATATTCATCAGATATATTGCCATATTGAAATGTCGAATGAAGGAAGTGTAAAATTATTTGAACGCGCTGGGTTTAATCGTTGTGGTTTGCTTAAAGATTGGATATTATATAATGGGCAATGGCATGATGTATTAATCATGCAAATTATTTCGACTTCAATATAATTCGAATGCGTAAATCAGTTTTTTTTAAATTTATTTTAATTGCTTTTATTGCAAGTATTTCTTTGTTTAATTGGTTTTGTTCTTCCAATATAAATACAGATGACCCACTTAAAAGAACTACTTATGCTAATCTCGCAGATACTGTTCAATATGTTGGTATGGAAACATGCAAGGGCTGTCATACTGGAATACATTCAACATTTGTTCATACGGGAATGGGATTGTCTTTTGATCACGCAACAAAGAAAAAATCATCAGCTGATTTTTCTAATCATCCTGTAGTGTATGACCAATATAAAAATTTATCATATACTCCTTTCTGGAAAAATGATTCGCTCTATTTTTTAGAATATAGAACAGAAAATGGAGATACTATTTTTCAGAGAGAAGAGAAAATACAATATATTGTAGGTTCAGGTCAGCATACGAATTCACATATATGGGAGTCGAATGGTTACTTGTATCAGGCACCCATGACTTTTTATACGCAAAAGAAAAAATGGGACTTGCCTCCTGGTTTCGAGAATGGAAATAATACGCGCTTTAATCGGAGTATTGGATTAGAATGTATGAGTTGTCATAATGGTTATCCTAAGTTTGAAGAAGGTTCAGAAAATAAATATTCTTTTGTAAAAAACGGAATTGATTGTGAAAGATGTCATGGGCCCGGTAGCGTACACGTGCGTGAGAAAAGTTTGGGAATATTAATAGATACTTCAACGGCTATCGATTATTCAATCGTTAATCCTTCAAAGTTGCCAATCGATTTACAGTTTGATGTTTGTCAGCGTTGTCATGTTCAAGGAAATGCTGTTTTAAATGAGGGTAAATCGTTTTTTGATTTTAAACCTGGAATGAAATTGTCAAATGTTATGAATGTATTCATGCCAATCTACTCTGGTAATACATCTGCGCACATAATGGCTAGTCATGCGGAGCGTTTAAAGCAAAGCAAATGCTTCATTGAAACAATGAAAAAAGTGAATGCGCAAGGTAATTCAAGTAATCTCGCATTAAAACCTTATAAGAACGCGCTTACTTGTATTACTTGTCATAATCCGCATATAAGCGTAAAACAAACCAACAAAGATGTATTCAATGCAACATGCCGCTCTTGTCATGGTGATAGTAAAAAACCAGATTGTTCATTGTCGCTTGATAAACGAAAAATTAAAAGCAATAACTGCGTAAGTTGTCATATGTCATTTAATGGTGCTACGGATATCCCACACGTTAGTGTACATGATCATAAGATTTCTATTCCTGTAAGCAATAAACAAATTGAGTCTGTTAGAAAGTTTATGGGTATAACAGCAATTAATAATTCAAATCCTCCACGCATAGCCACTGCACAAGCATACATCAACTATTTTGAAAAATTCGGGATGGGTCCTGAAATGCTTGACTCAGCTTTGTTTTATTTGAAGGAAAATGGAAGATTAGATGTAAATAAAAATATTGAGAAACTCGTGCACTTATATTATCTGAAGAAAGACTATTCAACGGTGGTAAAATTAGTTGAGCAGAACAAAGATATAGAAGCTAAAATCTGTATAAAGCAATATGATAATTACTCTGCATGGACAGCTTATCGAATAGGAGAATGCTATCAGCAAATAGGGAAATCAGATAAAGCAAAAATATTTTTTCAATTAGGGTATCAATTAGCTCCATTAGTTCCTGAATTCGGTAATAAATATGCCAGCGCCCTTGCTATAAGTGGCGATTATGAATCTGCAAGAAAAATTTATAAATCAATAATTGCGAATCAACCAAAGTATGCTCCTGCTTATTGTAATTTAGGATATCTTGTTTTCATGAAAGATAAAAATCAGCAAGAAGCAATGACTTATTATGATAAAGCATTGTCTCTTGATCCTGATTATGAGGCAGCATTATCCAATAAAGCTGCTTTATGCGCGTTTAATGGAGATGTGATTAATTCGATTAAGTTGCTAAATCGTATAATAAAATTGAATCCTGCTAACCAGCAAGCAAAAGAATTATTAAAATCCATAAATCATCTTCAGTAATTATGGCTAGTAAATCGTTTAATTATAAAAATTACTTTGTTGGAATTATTGTTATGGTGTTATTACTAACATCAGTTATTGCGATTATTGGATATTATAAATTCCTTGCTCCATCAGTTAAAAATGTAGAAGTGAATGACCCTTTTGTTTATATTCCTACTGGTTCAAACTTCTCTTATGTTTTAGCTGTACTTGAAAAGAAAAAATTAATAAATAATGTAAGTGATTTTAAGTGGTTGGCAAAGCAAATGAATTATGTAGATCGCATCAAGCCAGGAAAGTATAAACTGCATAATGGAATGAGCAATAAAGAAATGATTGATTTGTTACGGTCGGGTCATCAGGAAAAAGTAATTATCGCAATTAATAATATTAGAAAGGTTGATGGCCTCGCATTGTTACTTAGTTCAAAGTTAGAAGTCGACGCTGCTTCAATCGTGAAATTATTTAATGATTCAATCTATCTTAGGCAATATGATTTTAATTCATATAATTCAATCAGTGTAGTTATTCCAAATTCATATGAGTTTTATTGGAATACAAATGCCAAACAGTTTTTTGAAAGGATGTTAGTAGAGTATAAAAAATTCTGGACAGATAATCGTTTAAAGAAGGCGAATGAGATAGGACTAGATTCTAAAGAAGTTTCTATTATTGCATCTATCGTAGAAAAGGAAACAAGGAAAAAAGACGAGAAGCCAATTCTTGCAGGTATTTATCTCAATCGACTTAAAAAAGGTTGGAAATTAGAGGCGGATCCTACATTGGTATATGCGGCAAACGACTTTACAATAAAACGTGTTTTAAACATACATAAGAAAATCGAATCGCCATATAACACTTACCTCAATTTTGGTTTACCTCCAGGTCCAATATGTACACCATCAATAGAATCCATGGAAGCTGTTTTAAATTGTCAGAAAAGCAACTTTATGTTTTTTTGTGCCCGCGAAGATTTTTCTGGTTATCATAATTATGCGGTTAACTATAACGAGCATCTAAGAAATGCAAGGTTATTTCAAGCTGCCCTTAACAAACGAGGTATAACTAAATAGTTTTATTCTACAATCTGATATTTTTTTAACTTCGCAGAATGAAAATTGGAATTATCAGCGAAGGAAAAATGCCACATGATAAGCGTGTGCCTTTTACACCTGTTCAATGTAAATATCTTTTGGAAGAGTATAGTGATCTGCAAATAGTAGTACAGCCTTGCCTTTATCGTTGTTATACAGATGAGGAGTATACATCTCAAGGAGTTAACTTACAAGCTGATTTATCGGACTGCGATATTTTAATGGGTGTTAAAGAAGTTCCTGTTGCGAATTTAATTTCAGAAAAAAAATATTTATTCTTTTCACATACTATTAAAAAGCAACCCTACAATAAAAAACTTATTCAAGCGGTTCTTGAAAAAAGAATTCAATTAATCGATTACGAGTGTTTAGTCGATGAAAACTTTAATAGAGTAATTGGTTTTGGTCGCTATGCAGGAATTGTAGGTGCTTACAATGGAATTATGGGTTATGGTTTAAAGTATGCGATGTTCAATTTAAAGGCTGCTCATCTTTGTCATGATAAAAAAGAACTTTTTAAGGAACTAGAAAAAGTAAATTTACCAAATATAAAAATTGTTATTACCGGTGGAGGTAGAGTAGCAAATGGAGCGCTAGAAACATTAGGCGCATTGGAAATCCGTAAAGTAACTCCTTATGAATTTTTGAATTATACTTTCAGAGAGCCAGTATATGTGCAACTTCATAGTAAAGATTTTCATGCTTTGAAAAATGGATCAGGATGGAATAGTACAGAGTTTTATCATCATCCTGAATTATTCAATTGTACATTTTCTGACCATGGCAGTTTTGCTGATAATTGTGATTTATTAATTCATTGTACTTACTGGAATCCTAAAGCTCCAATTCTGTTTACTAAGGAACAAATGAAAGGACCTAAATTTAAAATCAGCGTTATTGCAGATGTGACTTGTGATATTAATGGATCTGTGCCTTCAACAACTCACTCGTCCACAATTGAAGATAAGTTTTATGGATACAATCCACATACGGGTTCGGAAGACGAAGCATTTGCCTCTTCTACAATTACAATTATGGCTGTAGATAACTTACCATGCGAATTACCACGAGATGCCTCAGAAGGATTTGGAAAAGATTTAATGGAAAAAGTAATCCCTTATTTGCTAGGTGATGATAATAGTTTGATTGAAAAAGGAACAATTACAATGGATGGAAAGCTTACTTCTCGTTTCGAGTATTTATCAGATTACGTAGCTGATTAAGCAGTAATTAATTTTAATTGCCGAATTGCTTCTGAAGGATTTAAATTTCCGAAAACGGTGTTGCCTGCTACCAATACATCAGCACCACAATCGACTAATTTTCGGGCATTATTTAAATCAACGCCACCATCAATTTCAATTAATGTGGAGGCATTATTTTGAATAATTAAATTTTTCAACGCCTCTACTTTTGAATAGGTATGCTCGATAAACTTTTGTCCACCAAATCCCGGATTAACTGACATCATACAAACTAAGTCGATGTTTTTAATTACGTCAGCAAGTAATGAAATATTTGTATGAGGATTAATTGCAACGCCTGCTTTTACATTAAGCGCTTTAATGGCTTGAATGCTTCGGTGTAAATGTGTGCATGCTTCATAATGTACAGAAATTATTGCCGCACCTGCATCAGCAAATGAAGTAAGATATTGATCAGGATTTACAATCATTAAGTGCACATCTAATGGCTTCTGAGCATGCTTTTGAATTGATTTTAAAACAGGAAATCCAAATGAAATATTAGGAACAAAAACACCATCCATTATATCAATATGAAACCAATCGGCGACACTATTATTCACCATGTTAGTATCTCTCTCAATATTTCCAAAGTCGGCTGAAAGCATGGAAGGGGCGATTAGTGCGGGCATATCAAATAATTTTTTGCTAAACTACAAAACATTTTCTTTTAAAAAGTTTACCCCACCTCGTAAGAAGCAGGGTAAACTAAATATAAACCTAAAACTAAACCTAAAATTTTTTATCCCAGATATGTTTTTAAAATCTTACTTCTTGAAGTATGCTTTAATCTACGGATTGCCTTTTCTTTTATTTGTCGTACTCGCTCGCGTGTTAATTCGAACCGTGTTCCTATCTCTTCTAACGTTAGTGCAGAATCAACAAGTCCAAAGTACAAACGGATAACATCAGCTTCTCGAGGAGTTAAGGTAACCAAGGCGCGTTCGATTTCTCTTTTTAATGATTCATTGATTAAATTATTTTCTGGAGATGGCGCTACACCATCACCTGACATCAGATCCATCAGCGTACCATCTTCACCGGTGATTAACGGTGCGTCCATTGATATATGTCGTCCGGAAGATCTCATGGTATCTGTGACATCTGCAACAGTTATATTTAATATTATTGATAACTCTTCATTGGTTGGTTCGCGCTCAAACTTTTGTTCCAATTGGGAAAAAGCACGATTAATTTTATTGATAAATCCGATTTTATTTAAAGGTAGTCGCACAATACGAGCTTGTTCAGCTAAAGATTGTAAAATACTCTGGCGAATCCACCATACTGCATAAGAGATAAATTTGAATCCACGGGTTTCATCAAAGCGCTGCGCAGCTTTTATCAATCCAAGGTTACCTTCATTAATTAAATCACCTAATGTTAATCCTTGATTTTGATATTGCTTTGCAACTGAAACTACGAACCGAAGATTCGCTTTTGTTAAGCGCTCTAATGCGATACGGTCACCTTCACGAATTCTACGTGCTAATTCAACCTCCTCTTCTGCGCGAATTAATTCTACTTTGCCAATTTCTTGAAGGTATTTATCTAGCGAAGCTGTTTCACGATTGGTAACTTGTTTAGTAATTTTTAGCTGTCTCATTTTATTCAAATTTGAGGTGCTAAACGGCAAAATGATAAGATGGTTACAAATTCTTAATAGGCCTTTTGTAATGTAAAGTAGATTTATAGTTGCATTTGTATAAAAACTACAGCGTTTCTAATAACGAAGTCACCATTTATTACAAGTTTTTTTAAAAAAAGAAGGAATAAAAAAGTCCCGCGATTGCGGGACTTTAAGAGGTAATATCAGTGATTTATTATTGAATCAAGGTGTTCAAAACCGAACAAATTATAACAAAACCTTACGAGATAAGCGATACTTGCCAGTTTTCTTATCTACTTCAACAAGTTTAACTTGAATAACTTCGCCTTCCTTTAAAACGCCTTCCATTGATGGCAATCTGTCTTTAGAAATTTCAGATATATGAAGCAAGCCATCCTTGCCAGGCATAAACTCAACGAATGCTCCGAAAGCAGTAATCGTTTTTACTTTTCCTTCGTAAGTTCCTCCAACTTCAGGCTCGGCAACAATTCCTTTAACCCAGTTTAAAGCAGCATCAATTGATTGTTTATTTGGAGATGCGATTTCAACCACACCTTCATTATTAACTTCCTCAATTGAGATACTTGCTCCAGTAACTCTTTGGATTTCTTGAATAATTTTTCCACCTGGTCCGATAACGGCTCCGATATATTCTTTTGCAATTCTTAAAACAACGATGCGAGGTGCGTGTGCTTTGTAGTCTTCGCGTGGCTGAGAAATTGTCTTCGACATTTCATTTAAGATATGTAAACGACCAGCTTTTGCCTGCTCTAATGCTTGCAATAAGATATCATAAGGAAGTCCATCTACTTTTAAGTCCATCTGACAAGCACAAATACCTTTTTCAGTACCCGTTACTTTAAAATCCATATCACCTAAGTGATCTTCATCGCCAAGGATATCACTTAAAACGGCAAAGCTTCCTTTACCATCTGTGATTAATCCCATAGCTATACCTGAAACAGCTGCTTTTAATTTAATACCTGCATCAAACAATGCTAACGAGCCAGCACAAACAGTAGCCATTGAAGACGATCCATTTGATTCGAGGATATCAGAAACTATACGTATTGTATAAGGATTAATATCATCACCAGGCATCATTTGCTTTAATGAACGCATCGCTAAGTTACCATGTCCAACCTCACGACGACTTGTTCCTCTGTTAGGCTTTACCTCTCCAGTACTGAATCCAGGGAAGTTATAATGTAATAAGAACTTACTCTTGCCTTGATACATTGCCTGATCGATAATTTGCTCATCAAGCTTAGAACCTAAGGTAACAGTAGTTAAAGATTGTGTTTCACCTCTTGTAAATACAGCAGATCCATGAGCAGATGGTAAGTAATCGATTTCTGACCAAATAGGGCGGATATCGGTTAAGCCTCGTCCATCTAAACGAATCTTCTCTTTTATAATCATATCACGAACAGCTTCTTTTTCTACATCATGATAATAAGTTTTTATTAATCCCATTTTAGAAGCTAAAACCTCTTCAGTAAACTGAGCACAGAATTCTACTAAAACTTCTTTGAAAGCTACCTTACGTGCATGCTTGTCAGGATTACAACGTCGAGCTACAGCATAAACTTTATCGTATGTTTCTTTCCAAACTTTTTCACGAAGTTCTTCATCATGTGTTTCATGAGAATATTTACGCTTAGTTACACCAAGCATTTCAGCTAATTCAATTTGAGCCTGACATTGTACTTTAATGGCTTCATGAGCAAATCCAATAGCTTCTGCCATTTCTTTTTCGCTCACTTCTTTCATTTCTCCTTCAACCATTAGAATATCCTTATCAGTACCTGCTACGATTAAATTGATATCAGCAGTAGCCATTGATGAGATAGTAGGGTTTATTACAAAATGTCCATCGATACGCGCAACTCGAACTTCTGAAATAGGTCCGTTAAACGGAATATCAGAAACTGCGATAGCAGCAGATGCAGCTAAACCAGCTAAGCAATCTGGAGCTACTTCCATATCAGCAGATATTAAGGTAACCATTACTTGCGTGTCAGCATGGTAATCATCTGGAAATAAAGGACGAAGCGCACGGTCAATAATACGGCAAATTAAAATCTCGTTATCATTTAAACGGGCTTCACGACGGAAAAACCCACCTGGGAATTTTCCTGCTGAAGAGAACTTCTCTTGGTAATCAACAGTTAAGGGCATGAAATCCACACCTGCCTTTGCATCGGGACTAGATACGGCAGTAGCCAATATCATACAATCTCCCATTCTTAAAACAACAGAACCATCAGCTTGCTTTGCAAGTTTACCGGTTTCAATACTAATTTCTCTTCCATCTGCGAGTTTGATGGTTTTTACGACAGCGTTTTGTGACATTTTTTGCAGCTTTTTTTTACAGCGTTTTACAGCTTTTGATTTATAATACTTGTTAATTAAATCGGAGGTAACAAAATAAAAAAAGGCAAATTCATTTCGAATTGCCTTTTTTTATTTTATAGTAGGGCATAATAGCCTTATTTACGAATTCCTAGGTCAGCGATAATAGCACGGTAGCGATTGATATCGGTTTTGTATAAATAATCTAACAAACTACGACGTTTACCTACTAAACGGATTAGGGCGCGCTGAGTAGAAAAATCCTTTTTACTTTTCTTTAAATGCTCAGTTAAATGAGTTATTCTTTGAGAAAACATAGCGATTTGACCTTCTGATGATCCTGTGTTAGTTTCGCTATTACCGTATTTTTTGAAAATTTCTTTTTTTGATTCTGAAGTTAATAACATAATTCTTCGTTGATTTTCTTTTATTAATAAGGACGGCAAAGATATAAACCAAAATCAAATTAAACAATAAATCACCCTCTATTTTTTATGTTGAATGAAAAGCTGTTTTTTTTTGACTTTTCTAAGAAGGGTTAATTATTTAAGTGCGCATGTTCTTTGTTTAAATTAATTTCATAAATAACTAATTATCAATAATTAAAATAATTCAATTAAATTAAAACTATAGCATTAATTTTGTTTAGTATTGAAGAATTCTTCGCATATCATTTCTGAAATTTGCCAAACACCTAAAATGTAATTCGTTAAAATAGTTAGTCGGACTATTTTTGGAGTTGACTTAACATTCAATTTTATGCTATAGTCAATGTGGAGTAAGGCCATTTCAGCGTCAAAGTGCCGTATTGAAATCCGGGTGTCTTTTAAAATCACATTGCCCAGTTTGAATTTAAAGTCAGCTTCTAGATTTTCCAATAATTGAACACTGTTAATTGTATTGTTGATTTTGAGTAGCTCACTTAAGTAAGGATATAATGATCGCCATGGTGCTTCAAACAATGTTTTTGAAAAGTCATCAATAAAACTAAATAATTTATTTAGATTAATAGGTAAATGAAATTCAAAATCAATCTCTTGTATAAAACTAATCGATAGAATTTTTTTCACAGGAATATCATTAATCACCTCACTTAATAGTCGAAAATAGCATTCGTCGCGGTAGTGGAATTTCTGATTTATCAGAACTTTCGACTTCTTTAACCGATGTTTTAGTACTGCTAAGTTATCCTTGTTTGTAGAGGCCAAAGCATTTTCATCATAAAGTTTCGGAAAATTGAGGTATTCACATAAGTTTACCGTTTCGGCAATTTCAAAGCGCTGTTCAACCTGTTGCCATTGCTGTGGACGATATCTGATAAAACGCTTGACAGCTGGGTTGATTCTGATTTTAATATTGGATGGAGTATGCATAATTTCGATTGAATGAAAAGCGAAAGTATATTCACCAACCGCTATAAGTCGGTAACAAATGGATGTAATTGTTTATTTATGTCGGCTCTTGCCTATTTACGATCTTATAAAACACTTCATTAAATCCTTTTTTGCATTCAATAATTGAATTAGGTAAAGGTGTTCATCTATTTAATTTCTTTATTGGTTGGTTTATTATTATTTTTTTTTATTTTTAAGTGGATAATTAATTGGAATATATTACAAAGAAAAAATATTAAGATTCCTTTTGATTTAATGACTTTTGATTTATAAAACATGACGGATATTTCTCCCTTATAAAAAATAATAATAATGAAAGCTATCTGGTATGAGGCAGAAATTTTCGATATAATCGATGAATCGCCTAAAGTAAAACGCTTCTGGTTCCGAATGCCCCCTGAAGCAAATTTCAGCTTTAAAGCTGGACAATTTGTGATGCTTGATTTACCAATTCAAGCCAAGTACACAAACCGTAGTTATTCAATATCATCGGCTCCAACTGATGAATCTACTTTTGAATTATGCATTGTTTTAAAAGATGATGGTATAGGCACAACATGGATTTGGGAAAATATCAAAGTAGGAAGTAAAATAAAAACAGCCGGACCATTAGGCAAATTTATTTTGCCTGAAGTAATTGATAAAGATATATGCTTTATTTGCACAGGAACAGGCATTGCCCCATTGCGCAGTCAGTTGATGGAGATTTTTAACAAAAACATTCCTCACAAAGATATTTATATGATTTTTGGAAACCGAATAATCTCTGATGTACTCTATAGAAAAGAAATGGAAGAACTTGAAGCAGAGCATCCTGAGTTTCATTTTATTCCAGTGTTGTCTCGTGAAACTCCTGAAACATGGAAACACCTTGGTTATGTACATAAATATTATTTGGATTTATACGGAGATAAACAAAAACCCGTAATGTTTTACATATGTGGTTGGAGTAGTATGGTACGCGAAGCACGCGACAAACTGAGAGAACTAGGTTATACAAAAGATGAATTAAAATTTGAATTATATGATTAAAACTATTTCAAGAATTATTTTAGGGTTTTAATCTTACAAATAGCTATTTGAAAAAGTATGTTTCACAGTTAATACAAAATGGCGTAGCAAGTTGATTGAAACAAATAAATTTCGTTTCATAAAATTTGATTAAGGAAAATATTTTTTAATGATTACTTTGCGAAGTAACTCAATATATTAGTCATCCGGTCTTTCAATTCAGTTCTAGGAACAATCATGTCAAGGAAACCATGTTCTAAAACGAATTCTGATGTTTGGAATCCTTTAGGTAAGTCTTTACCAATTGTTTCTTTAACTACACGGGGCCCAGCGAATCCAATTAAAGCAGCCGGTTCTGCAATATTTAAATCGCCTAACATGGCAAATGAAGCGGTAACGCCTCCTGTTGTTGGATCAGTTAAAAAAGAAATATATGGTAATTTTGCGTCAGATAATCGAGTAAGTTTTGCAGATGTTTTAGCCATTTGCATTAATGATAATGCTGCTTCCATCATCCTTGCCCCGCCCGATTTTGAAATCATTAAAAATGGAGTCTTATGTTCTATTGAATAATCTATAGCTCTTGCGATTTTTTCTCCCATTACAGAACCCATTGAGCCACCAATAAATTTAAAATCCATGCAGGCAATTGTTAGAGGATAGCCACCACATTTGCCAGATGCCGTACGAACAGCGTCTTTTAAGCCCGTCTTTTTCTGATTATCAACTAGTCGGTCTGAATATTTTTTTGTATCCGAAAAGTTAAGTGGATCGACAGAAGTCATGG
>Ga0114967_10003429_pt1 | contig 13009 bp, 9 predicted proteins | sample M_130628_MF_Meta_FD_92639 | JGI IMG/M metagenome (GOLD analysis project Ga0114967, IMG submission 92639) | Freshwater microbial communities from Lake Montjoie, Canada to study carbon cycling - M_130628_MF_MetaG | ecosystem: Environmental > Aquatic > Freshwater > Lake | place: Lake Montjoie... | reverse complement strand
CTGGGATTCTGATAAATCGGTTGGATACATTTTTTTGAAGTTTCGTCACAACAAAAAAGACTATTTCCAATCGCTTTTCAGGCCTATAATATTATTCCTTTTTCATTTTTAAACAGGCTCTTATACTTCAGATCTTATTACGACACCCGAAATAATCAAGGCCAACAACTCTATATCTGTGGCTCAATTTGCATTATCACAGCAGGCAGCATTTATTACTTATAATTCAAATTCTTCTCAATATAGTGATCCTGATATGGTAATGCTCAACCCCATAGAGTCAAGAATAAATAGCATTACTATTTTTTCATCTAAAAAAGAAAACATTAAAAATAGGTTTATCAATATTGTCATCGAAGATGGAGCTGCTGCTAGTTTCAAAGTAAATGGGCGACCTGTACCAGCTATCAATGCTACATTCACGCCCATAGGGGCGAGTGGGCTCTCATACATGCAGCTAAACGTGGGAGTGGCGCCATATAGCACAATGTCAAGCTTTCAATTAACAGCTGATGAAGGATTTAATGCTATTTGTTATGGCTTTGGCAATGTAGAATCCTATGCCTACTCTGCTGGGACCGACTTGTCAACAGATGTATCATTAGCAATAACAGACCCTGATTCAGGAGCTGATCTTGTTGAAGTGTGTCGAGACAAATGGTTCAAACCTAAATTGACTTTAGCTTATGTTTCAGATGAGCTCCAGTGGGATTTTGGCTCAAAGAGTGGCACGAGTAGCCTTACAAAAACCGATTATATACCTATTGTGAGAGATGGGATTACTTTTTATGAATACCTATTCGCTAATGATATCAATTATGCAACTAGTGGCAATAAAAAAATCAAAATAAAGATCAAGCTACCTCCCTCCACTGATAATTGTAGCCCCAATGGATATAAAAATTTCGAGGAAGAGATTGAAGTATATGACATTCCAGAGGCTAAGATTGGTGCAGTTAGTGAATCGTGCATGAATCAACCCGTTGTATTTAGCGATCGGAGTACTAGCATTGACTCAAATAGTGCACAATGGATCTGGGATTTTGGCGATGGATCGACTACATCTACACTAGAAAACCCTACGCATACGTATGCCATTTCAGGTACTTATACAGCTACTTTAACAGTGACAACAGCTGCTGGTTGTGCTTCTTCTGTCACCCAAACAATCACAATTTGGGAATTGCCTATATCATCATGTATGCATACTGGTCCTACCTGCACCAATAGCCCGATACACTTTACCGACGCGTCCACATCTGCAGATGGAGTAATCACGCACTGGTATTGGGATTTTGGAAATGGTCCAAAGTCCGCATTAAGCAATACAACGCATACCTTCCCTCATACAGGTATTTACCCCGTGAGCTTGACTGTAGAAACAGATAAAGGCTGTAAGAGTGCAGTTTTTGCTCAAGCGATCATAATTCAGCCATATCCTCAGGTAGAATTTGAATTCCCAAGAGATCTTTGCCTGAAAAAACCTGCCACCCTCTCCATTTTTTTCACCAATGCAACGACGATCGCAGATGGTTCCATTCTGACCTATTTGTGGAATTTTGGTGATCTGCATGCAAGTGTAGCAGACAATGCATCTGCATTAAAAGATCCTTCACACATGTATTCCAAATCGGGTACTTATACGGTTACTCTCAATGTAACATCTGTAAGTGGGTGTTCTACAAGCACAACACACATAATCTTAATCCATGGTAATCCACAGCCAGATTTCAAAGTTTTAAATGCCAGTCAGCTGTGTAGTTCAGAGAAAGTTGTTTTTGAGGATAAAGCGTCTGTTGATTTTGGAGAGATCACTCTTATCGAGTGGTATTACGATTTAGAGCATCATCCTACCGTAAAATTTGAGGACAATCAACCAAATTCAAGAAATGCTTTAGCCAAGCAGTACACACACCAATACGCTGTTTTTCACACGCCACTCACCCAATCGTACACGATTAAAATGGTGGTATATTCTGCACATTTTTGTGCAAGTGAAATAACCAAAACTATTGTATTAAAGGCAGTACCCGATGCTGTATTCGATCCCATTCCAAACGTTTGTGTAAATAATGGCCCACTTTCTTTAAGTGCCCATATCAGAGGACCTCTTACAGGAACTTGGAAATTCAGCGGGAAGGGCGTTTCTAGAGAAGGTAAATTTAGCCCATCGGTAGCTGGGGTTGGAAATCATATTCTGACATATACGCTCATAGGTGCGAATGGGTGCCCCATCGTAAAAACGCGAACGGTGGTCTTTCACCCGCTTCCAACAGTCCATGCCGGAGGAACCCAAGTGATATTATATGGAGAGCATATTCAAATACCAGCTAGTGCGCATAGAACCCATTTGACTTATAAATGGTCTCCAGCAACTAATTTAAATCGGGATGATATATTAAATCCCACTGCTTCGCCCTTACATGATATCAGATATAAGTTAGTTGTAACTTCAAAAGATGGTTGTACAAGTGAGGTTAAACGATCAAATGAGGATATAATATTCATTAAAGTGTTACCCCTACTTAAAATACCCAATACATTCACACCCAACGGAGATGGAATCAATGACACCTGGGTTATAAAAAATCTGGATAAATATGTTGGCGCTACAGTTGAAATATTTAATAGATATGGAGCCAAAGTATTTCATGCGGAGGGAAACTACAAGCCCCGGGATGGAAAATTAGGAAGCCAAAATCTTCCTGTGGGCACGTATTTTTATTTTATTAATCCACACAATGGACATAAAGTCATTTCTGGATCAATTGCTATTATCAGATAGAGTGAACGATGATTATAAAATTATCTCCAGTAAAAAATAATAATCCCCAAAAGTGTTACGAACCGTTGAGGATTATTGAGTGGAGAATATCGGAGTCGAACCGACGACCTCTTGCATGCCATGCAAGCGCTCTAGCCAGCTGAGCTAATCCCCCATTTCAGAGGCACAATTGTCGTCAAAAAATCTGTAATAGGCAAATTATATCTTGATTATCTGAATGGAAAGCACAATTTGTCTATAAAACGGCATCATTTCGTTAAATTTGTAAGGTGAGCCAGGATTTAAAGAAAATAGATATACGAAGTTTATCGCTCGATACACTTAAAACGCACCTCGTGAGCCTGGGAGAACCTGGGTTTCGTGCCAAACAAATATATGATTGGCTTTGGGTGAAAGCGACCTTGCATTTTGATCAGATGAGCAATCTTTCCAAAGCATTGCGGGAGAAGCTCAAAGAAATTTTTGTGATCAATGCGATCAGCGTTCATCAATCACAATTTAGTGCCGATAAAACCATCAAAAGCATTTTTAAACTTTACGATGGGAATACTATCGAAGGTGTTTTAATACCCTCATCCGACCGCATGACTGCCTGCGTGAGTTCGCAAGTAGGTTGCAGTTTAACCTGTAAATTTTGTGCAACAGGTTATATGGAACGGAAACGAAACCTGAATCCAGATGAAATTTTTGATCAAGTGGCATTGATTGATCGTCAGGCGAAGGAAAATTATCAAATTCCCCTAACCAATATTGTGTATATGGGAATGGGTGAACCACTGCTTAATTATGCCAATGTGCTCAAATCTATCGAGCGTATCACAGCAGAAGACGGTTTAAATATGGCCGCAAAACGAATCACTGTTTCCACAGCAGGCATTGCTAAAATGATCAAAAAGCTGGGTGATGATCAAGTACGTTTTAATCTGGCACTTTCATTGCACGCAGCTAATGATCAAAAACGAAATGAAATTATGCCCATCAATGAACAGAATTCACTAAAGGCCTTGGCAGATGCATTGAAGTACTATTTCGCTAAAACTAAAAATCCAGTTACCTACGAATACATCGTGTTTAACGATTTTAACGATTCATTACAGGACGCAGCAGAATTAGCCAAGTTTTGCAAACACCTTCCGTGCAAAGTAAATATCATCGAATACAACCCAATTTCTTTTGCCACTTTCCAAAACGCAGAAGCTGATAAGATTGATCTATTTGCCAATTATCTGCGTAAGCAAGGTATTACGACCAATATTCGAAGAAGTAGAGGAAAAGATATTGATGCCGCCTGTGGACAGTTGGCCATTAAACAGTAGAGGGGATCTTCTGCCCTCTAAAAAATGGAATAGGAGCAGACTGTTTTTTGTAGCTTCGTGTCATTATAATAAATAAAGAAAGAATAAATATGAAAGCAACAAAACCGACTATTTTGGTCGTTAACGATGATGGGATAACCGCGCCGGGAATAAAAGCGCTCATTCATGCAATGAAAGAGCTAGGCAATGTAGTGGTGGTAGCACCAGATGGCCCACAATCAGGTATGGGACATGCAATAACCATAGCCAAGCCCTTGCGTTTGGATAGGGTTGACCTGTACGAAGGTGTCGAAATGTATAAATGCTCTGGAACGCCAGTAGATTGTGTAAAATTGGCCGTAAACAAAGTTTTCAAAGGAAAAAAACCCGACTTATGCGTTTCTGGAATCAATCACGGATTGAATAGCTCCATCAATGTACTCTATTCAGGCACGATGTCAGCAGCTGTAGAGGGTGCTATTGAAAGTATTCCTTCTATCGGATTTTCGTTGGATGATTTTACGAACGATGCTGATTTTAGTCACTGCGAGAAATATATCAAAACCATCGCACAAAAAGTACTTCAACATGGATTACAGCCAGGCACACTTTTAAATGTTAATTTCCCCAAAGGTTCAGATATCAAAGGTGTCAAAATATGTCGTCAAGCAAATGCCAAATGGGCCGAAGAATTTGATGAACGTTTAGACCCGCACAAACGTAATTATTATTGGCTTACTGGTGTTTTTCAAAATAATGATCATGGAGAAGATACCGACGTATGGGCTTTGGATAACAAGTATGTTTCCGTTGTTCCCGTCCAGTTTGATATGACAGCGCATCATGCAATCCCTGTACTAAATACTTGGACTTTTGAGGACGTATCATTGATCAATCATTAGCATGCTCTCCTTTAGAAAGGGCTGGGTGAGATCATGAAGTATTATCTCATAGCAGGTGAAGCTTCAGGCGATTTGCATGGGGCCAATTTGATGAAGGCACTCAAAGAAGAAGATCCCCATGCTGATTTTCGTTTTTTTGGTGGAGACCTCATGCAAGCTCAAGGCGGAATACTGAAGAAGCATTATGCTGAAATGGCTTTTATGGGATTTGTAGAGGTGATTGCCAACCTCCGTACTATTTTTAAAAACCTAAAACAGGCGAAGCAAGATATCCTATCCTACCAACCAGATGCACTGATCTTAATTGATTTCCCAGGTTTCAACCTCAAAATAGCCTCATTCGCCAAAAAAAACGGCATCAAGGTTTTTTATTACATCTCACCCAAAGTGTGGGCTTGGAACCAAAGGCGTGTGCTAAAGATCAAACAAATCGTAGATCGCCTATTTTGTATCTTCCCCTTTGAAGTTGATTTTTACAAAGCATGGGGAATGGATGTCGATTATGTTGGGAATCCATTGCTTGATGCCATTGCAACAAATGAAATAGATCCTCTGTTTAAAATAAAACATAAAATTGGTTACAAACCCATCATTGCATTATTGCCTGGCAGTCGTAAACAGGAACTAAAACGAATATTACCTGACATGATTCAGGTTTCGGATTATTTCCCAGCCTATCAATTTGTAATTGCTGGAGCTCCCACGTACCATTTAGAGGACTACCAGCCTTTTATTGGAGGTAGAAAAATCTCTGTCATTTTTAACGAGACTTATAATTTACTTCTATACGCTCAAGCTGCGATCGTCACCTCTGGAACAGCCACCTTGGAAACGGCCCTTCTAAAAATTCCGCAAGTAGTCGTCTATAAAGGACATTCCATTTCTGTTGGCATTGCTCGTAAACTGGTCAGCATCCAATTTATTTCGCTTGTCAATCTGGTGATGAACAACGAGGTAGTGAAAGAGTTAATCCAGGAAGACTGTAATCCCACATCCATCCAAACTGAACTTAAGCGCATCCTACACGACCCCTCTTATCGTAAACGCATGCTCACTAATTACGATCAATTGGCCGAGCGCATGGGCAAAGCGGGGGCATCTGCCAAAGCTGCAAAGCTGATGCATGGTTATTTGCTTGGTGCTTGAAACCTTAGCTCATCAAAAAGACAGTCTGCTTGAACATATTTGTATTCAGGAGCATTCTAATTTAGGGTATTCACGAGGAATCAAAAGAGACTATATCATTTAATACGCGCTTCGAAGTTTCAGGCTTCGAACCAATGTCATGCTCGTCTTTAGGATTAGAGCTGAAGTAATCCATGACTTAGCATTATCCACCCCAACAATCAATTCCCCAGCTCCAATTGATTTTTCACCAGATCAAAGTAATCTCCTCTATTTTTTACCAGCCCTTCGTGTCCACCCGTTTCTACGATTTCTCAATTTTTGAGGACGATAATTTGATTTGCATTTTTCACGGTGGATAGCCGATATGCAATAATCAGGACGGTTTTCCCTTTGAAAAAGGCTTGCAAATGATCATGGATTCTTTTTTCATTTTCGGCATCCAATGCGCTGGTCGCCTCATCAAAAAATAGATAATGAGGATCTTTATAAACAGCTCTAGCAATAAAGGTCATTACGAATAAATGTTTATTGATCATACGCCTTCGCTATTAAAGAGCTGCATAAATACATCCAAAAACAGTACTTTTGTCCAGATATTTTTAAGTAAAAGATGAATAATTTATCATATCTCGGCAGCGAAAATTCGGCTTATATCGACTCGCTTTATCAATTGTATCAGCAAGATCCAGAATCAGTTGATTTTGGCTGGCAAAAATTTTTCGAAGGGTATGATTTCGGCTCTGGTGTCGAGGCGCGTACCGAAACACCTGAACACTTCTTGAAGGAGATTAACGTGTTGAACATGATCAATGGCTACCGAACACGTGGGCATTTATTCACCAAAACCAATCCAGTACGCGAGCGCCGTCAATATTTCCCAGGTAAAGAGCTAGAAACTTTTGGCCTGAGCGATGCTGATTTAGATACTGTTTTTAATGCGGGTGTCGAAGTTGGTTTAGGCCCCGCAAAACTGCGAGATATCCGTGAACTAATTGAACAAACCTACTGCCAATCCATTGGAGCAGAGTATAAATATATCCGCAATCCCGAAAAAATAAAGTGGTTTGAGCAACGCATGGAAAGCGAGCGTAATACCCCTAATTTTTCGATAGACATTAAAAAACGTATTCTACAAAAATTAAATGAGGCAGTCGTTTTTGAAAATTTCTTGGGGACTAAATTTCTCGGACAAAAACGTTTCTCCTTAGAAGGAGCCGAATCCGTGATTCCAAGCTTGGATTTTGTGATACAACGAGGAGCTGATTTAGGTATCGAGGAGTTCGTTATTGGGATGGCTCACCGTGGGCGTTTGAATGTGCTGGCTAATATCATGCAAAAAACGTACAAAAATATTTTCTCCGAATTTGAAGGAAAAGGCTATGATGAGAATACCCCTTTCGGCGGGGATGTCAAATACCATTTGGGATTTTCTACCGATATCGAAACACAATCGGGGAAAAAAGTACACCTGAGTTTATGCCCCAATCCCTCTCATTTAGAGGCTGTGGACCCACTGGTAGAGGGAATTACGCGCTCTAAAATAGATTTCAAATACGGCGGTGATTACAAACGAATTGCTCCTATCCTGATTCATGGAGATGCTTCAGTTGCTGGTCAGGGTATTGTGTACGAGGTATTACAAATGTCAAAACTAGATGGCTATCGAACAGGAGGAACGATTCACCTCGTGATTAATAACCAAGTTGGCTTCACTACCAATTTTAAGGATGCTCGCTCATCAACGTATTGTACCGATGTCGGCAAAGTGACCTTGTCCCCCGTTTTTCATGTGAATGGGGATGATGTGGAAGCCTTGATATATGCCATTAATATGGCGATGGAGTATCGTCAGAAATACCATACTGATGTATTCATTGATATTTTATGCTATCGCCGATACGGACATAATGAATCAGATGAACCCAAATTCACCCAACCGCTTTTGTACGAAGCCATCGAAAAACATCTTAACCCCAGAGAGATTTACAATCAAAAATTACTGGATCAGGGGAGCGTAGATGCCACCTTAGCCAAAGAAATGGAAAAAGATTTCCGGGCGATGTTACAAAGTCGGCTGAATGAATCAAAAGAAGAAAAGGGATCAGCAGTAGCCGATCGGACGTTTGGAGGTGCTTGGGAAGGATTAAGACTAGCCTCCACTGAAGATGTTCATACAGCTGCCGATACAACGGTTTCTGAAAAAAACTTTTTGTCAATTGCCAAAATTATCACGACTCTTCCAAAGGAAAAAAAGTTTTTCAGCAAAATTGAAAAGCTTTTTGATGAGCGTACAAAGATGGTCGAAAAACAAACATTCGATTGGGCAATGGGCGAACAAATGGCCTATGGCACCTTGCTACAAGAAGGCTTTCGGGTGCGTGTAAGTGGCCAGGATGTGGAACGCGGAACATTTTCGCATCGCCATGCCGTTTTAAAACTAGAGAATTCTGAAGAAGAGTTTATTCCACTTGCTCAGCTGACTACAGGTGCTGCCAAGTTTGATATCTACAACTCTCATTTGTCCGAATATGGTATTTTGGGTTTTGAATATGGGTATGCATTAGCAAATCCATATTCATTAACGATTTGGGAAGCCCAGTTTGGCGACTTCTTTAATGGTGCTCAAATTATCGTCGATCAATTTATTGCAAGCGCCGAAACAAAATGGCAACGTTCCAATGGATTGGTACTATTTTTGCCACACGGTTACGAAGGACAAGGACCAGAGCATTCTTCAGCACGAATCGAACGCTTTATGGAGTTATGTGCTGATAGTAATATTCAAGTGGCCAACTGTACGACGCCGGCAAACTTTTTCCATGTATTGCGTCGTCAACTGAAACGCGATTTTCGCAAGCCATTAATCGTATTTACGCCCAAAAGTTTGCTTCGGAATTCGCAGTGTGTAAGTAAGCTGGAAGACTTTACCAAAGGGCAGTTCCAAGAAGTGATTGACGACACCTTTGCAAAAATAACGGATGTTAAACGTGTGTTATTGTGTTCTGGAAAAGTATATTACGATCTGTTAGAAAGACAGAAAATGGATAATCGAACAGATGTAGCCATCGTTCGCATCGAACAGCTGTACCCCATTCCTCACGATCAACTGAAAGTGATCAAAAGCAAGTATAAAAAGGCAACCGAATTTATCTGGGTACAAGAAGAACCTGAAAATATGGGGGCTTGGCCCTATATGTGTCGTAAATTTAGGGATACAGAGTTTAATTTGGAGGCCATATCCCGTAAGGAAAGTAGCAGTACTGCCACTGGATACGCTAAAAAGCATGCCATACAGCAGCAATATATTATTGATAAAGCATTTGATACAACCAATAAGAAGAGTGTTTTGACAAACAAAAAAGTAGAATAAGCAAATTAAAAATCAAAAATCCGTAGCATTTTCATACGGATAAAAGAATGAAAAGGGAGTCTCTGACTCCCCATAATGATTTTAATAATCAACAAATTATTTTAACCCTATGAGTTTAGAAATTAAAGTACCACCAGTAGGTGAATCTATAACGGAAGTAACACTTTCTTCTTGGAAAAAAAAAGATGGCGATTATGTAGAAATGGATGAGGTGATTGCAGAGCTGGAATCAGACAAGGCAAGCTTCGAATTGACAGCCGAAAAAGGAGGCGTTTTAAAAACAATAGCAAAGGAAGGAGATACGCTTAAAATTGGTGCTGTTGTTTGCAATATAGAAGAGGGAGTAGGAGAAAAACCTAAAAAAACAGAAACAACTCCAATTGCACCAGAACAATCCTTTGTTGTGGGGGCCGAAAAAGCTTCCAGCTCGTATGCTTCTGGAACCCCATCTCCATCTGCTGCAAAAATTTTAGCAGAAAAGGGTCTTAGCACTACCGCGGTCAGTGGGTCAGGTGTAGATGGTCGCATCACAAAAGAAGACGCCACCCGAGCAGAAGCCCCCGTAAAAGCAGTAGCAGATCAAAAAGTAATTTCTGTAATAAAAAATTCAACTGGAGACAGAAATACACGCCGCGAAAAAATGTCTTCCCTGCGGAAAACGATCGCCAAACGATTAGTCGCCGTTAAAAATGAAACAGCCATGCTCACTACTTTTAATGAAGTAGATATGCAACCGATCATGGAGCTGAGGAGCAAGTACAAGGATAAATTTAAAGAAAAGCATGGTGTTGGCCTTGGTTTTATGTCATTTTTCACCAAAGCTGTTTGCGAAGCATTGAAAGAGTTTCCCGCCGTTAATGCACGCATTGAAGCGGATGAGCTAGTTTACCATGACTTTGCAGATATTTCAATAGCTGTTTCAGCTCCTAAAGGGCTAGTTGTTCCTGTCATTCGCAACGCCGACCAGATGTCCTTAGCTGAAATTGAGAAAGAGGTGCTTAGGCTTGCTGGTAAGGCTCGCGAAAATAAACTGGGTATCGATGAGATGACAGGTGGCACATTCACCATCACCAATGGTGGTGTGTTTGGCTCCATGCTGTCGACACCCATTATCAATGCACCACAATCAGCTATTTTAGGAATGCATAACATTGTGGAGCGCCCCGTGGCTGTCAATGGCCACGTACTTATCCGACCAATCATGTATGTGGCACTATCCTATGATCACCGGGTTATTGATGGCCGGGAGTCAGTAGGATTTTTGGTTCGAGTAAAGCAATTGTTAGAAGACCCAACGCGTCTATTGTTAGGCGTTTAAATACAAAATATTCGTCTTGGATATTGTTTTAAAAATTAGATGGATGTTGATGAAAAAGAATATTCTTTTTGTGTTGGTGATGATGATTTCGTTAGGTGCAGTCGCTCAACGTGCTACAGACATAGATTCTCTCTCCACTCCCATTAAAAAGCTCCATAAAAAGGGAGATTTTTACTTTACTTGGGGGTATAATCGTTCTTGTTATAACAAAAGTGATATTCACTTTGTTGGGCCTGGTTATGATTTTACCTTACACGATGTAGTTGCAAAAGATCGGCCTACTCCACTGGGCATCTCATATATTGATCCTCAACAGATATCTATACCCCAATTTAACTTTCGAATTGGTTATTTTATTAATGACAAGTATTGTCTTTCTATCGGCTGGGATCACATGAAATACGTTATTGATGTACCACAGCGTGTTTCCATTTCGGGGAATATCGGAAATATGATATCAGACCCTCCCATTTCAACGAATGTTGGTTCGGTTAACTACGCGGGTACTTATAATGGGAACTCATTTGAAATTCAACCCGATTTTCTAACTTTTGAACATACCGATGGACTTAATATTGCTACTGTTGACCTCGAACGATATGACTTGCTATGGCAATCAAAAAAGAACCCAAAACTCGGTTTGTCTGTCTTAACAGGATTAGGAGTTGGTCCAGTGATACCGAGAAGTGATGTACACTTTTTTGGCGTTGGAGCCAATCATCCTTGGAATTTATCGGGCTATGGGGGGCTTGCTAAGGTGGGATTAAATTTTGACATTCTTCGTTGGTTATTTTTCAGGACGGACCTCAAGATAGGCTACATTAGCTTGAATAAAATACCCACTACAGGTCGCAATATTGATGTAGCGAAACAAAATATTGTCTTTTATGAAAACTCTTGGTTGTTGGGCTTTAAATTTTAGATAACAGCTTATATATTGTTTTGCTTGGATACTAAAAAAGGGGCAGCGACTAATATAGGTCTTGAGTCAGGCGGGGTGATGTACAAACTTGAAGCTTTGCGCTTCTATTAAACTTTAGTAATGAATTGAAAATTTGTGCTCCGAAATCTGCCCGAAAATGTTAGTTCCAATTAAATAACAGGCTCAACGATACAAAACGAAATATGACAAAATTGAAATTTATCTTAATGGCAGTAGCCTTATACACTCTGGATACAAACTATTCGTATGGGCAAGGTTGTAGTGACGCAGGCTTTTGTACCATCAACAGTTTTAAACCTAACAGTACTGACGTTTTGAATAACCAATTCAAGATTGGTGCCTTCTATGGTAAGGCGGACAACTCAACTTCTGTTTATGGTAGTTATTTGGAGTATAACCGACAATTAAGTAAGAAATTTGGACTTGATGCTAAATTGACAACACTTGCTCAAAATGGAAATGGAATATCTGTTTTCGGACTTTCAGATATCTTTTTAAATGTCAACTACAAGGCAAGTGAAAAATTAAAACTTACATTAGGTGCAAAAATACCTTTTTCAAAAGCAGATGAAACCAATGACAATCTTCCTCTTCCAATGGACTATCAAGCCAGTTTGGGAACTTTAGATTTAATATTCGGAATTGGATATGAAATTAAGAAAATTCAACTTTTAGCAGCCATTCAACAACCACTAACCCAAAATAATAATCAATTTATTATTAGCTCTTATCCAGTAAATTACAAGTTGAGAACATTTCAATCAACCAATAAATTTCAAAGAGGGGGTGATATTTTATTACGAGTTTCTTACCCTGTAAATATTAACTCTAAATTTAAGTTGACACCAAGTCTTTTGCCAATCTATCACTTGATAAACGACAAATACACAGACGAGTTTAATGTTGAAAAAGAAATCAAAGACTCGCAAGGCCTTACGCTAAATGGTAATGTTTATTTAGACTATGAAGTCAATAATAAAAGTGTCATTCAACTTAATGTGGGAATGCCGTTTATTGCGAGAGATGCTCGACCAGATGGTTTGACAAGAAGTTTTATTGCGAATTTAGAATACAGAATTAAATTTTAACTGTCGCTAACACGGGTTTTGCATCAGGTGAGGGCTATTTTTTCACATTAGCCCTTTTTTACTTTGGGTGTCTTGTTAAATTGTCAACTTATTGACATTCAGTATTATATGTCAATAATTAGGTAAAAAATGACCCCGATAAGGCATAAATATGGCCAAATCGGGGTTTTGTATTATTTT
>Ga0114967_10003427_pt1 | contig 13015 bp, 6 predicted proteins | sample M_130628_MF_Meta_FD_92639 | JGI IMG/M metagenome (GOLD analysis project Ga0114967, IMG submission 92639) | Freshwater microbial communities from Lake Montjoie, Canada to study carbon cycling - M_130628_MF_MetaG | ecosystem: Environmental > Aquatic > Freshwater > Lake | place: Lake Montjoie... | reverse complement strand
GTGAATTCACACCTGAACCGATTGCTCACATGCAGCTTCGCCGGTGCACTCCTATTCTCGCATGCCGCCGTTGCAAACGCCGATCACGCCCACTCAGCAGCACCTGGGCCTTACAGCGTGCAGGAAATCCCCATGCCAAAAGGCATCGCTCCAGAAATCGGCGGTCTCGGGTTCACGCCCTCGGGTAAGCTCGTCGTCTTAACTCGCCGCTCCGGTATACTGACAGCCCGCCCCGTTGCTGACCCCGCGCAGATGCAGTGGACGCGTTTCAGTGAGCAATCGCTTCACAACGCCAACGGATTGTTCGTCATCTCCGACCGTGAAATGCTCGTGAGCCAAATGCCGGAACTTACCCGAGTCCTAGACAACGACGGGGACGGCGTCGCCGACGAATACCGCACCGAGGCGTCTTTCAACCTCAGCGGTGCCTACCACGAAGTCACTGCGGGCCCTGTCCCAGACGGAGCGGACGGCTTCTTCATCGCGCTCAACACGGCATCCTTTTCGGGATTCACCTTCGAGCACACCCGTGGGCTTTACTCCGAAGTCAGCCGACGCGGCCGTAATTTCGCCTCCGTTCAACATCGCGGCTGGGTAATGCACTGGGATCCCAAAACGGGGTTGACGCCTTGGGCAAAGGGCCTCCGTTCCCCAAATGGCATTCAACGCGGACCGGACGGCTCCCTCTGGGTAACGGACAACCAAGGCGACTTCCGCACTACCAATCCGTTGTATCACGTCCAGAAAGATCGTTTTTACGGACACCCCTCCTCGCTCGTGTGGGATCCCGAGTACGTCAAAGCCGACCCAAAACGCGACCCTCTCAAACAACCGATGGAGGAACTCGATGCGATGCGCACCCCAGCCGCAGTGCTCTTTCCCTACGGTTTTTCGCGTTCCCCAGCAGAACCCCTTTTTGATCTTACCGGGGGAAAGTTCGGCCCATTTTCCGGCCAGATGTTAGTCGCAGACGCCGCCGCTCCGCGCATCATCCGCGTCATGCTGGAGAAGGTTGACGGCGTAATGCAAGGCGCGTGCGTTGACTTTTATTCCAATAACGGCCTGCGCAATGGTTCCAACCGTCTCGCGTTTTCTCCCGAAGGCACAGAACTTTACGTCGGTCAGACCATGCGGGAATGGGCTGGAGCAATGGAGGGATTGCAGCGAATAAAGTTCGACGGTGGAAGGGTGTTTGATGTGCTTTCCATGCACTTGACCAAAGACGGCTTTGATCTGGAATTCACCCAATCCGTCGATCGGGGCGTGGGAGAGAATCCCGAAGACTTCGACACGGAAACATACTGGTACGATTATTCCTCCAGTTACGGCGGCCCTGAAACAGCAGCCAAGCTGGTGCGTCCGAGTTCGCTTTCCTGGAGCGCAGACCGACGCAAAGTCCACCTCGTTTACCAACAGATGCAGCCACAACGGGTGATGCGCGTGACCCTAAACGGACTCACCTCCGAGAAGCAGCCGCTTGGGCATACTATGGTTGCTTACACATTGAACCGGTTGGCTCCGTAATCACAACGAAAGAGGGACAAAGGGATTCCAGTCGGAAATTCAATTCAAAAGGCTCACCGTTTTTGTACTTCCAGAGCCTTTTCTATTGCCTGCTTCAACTGAATGGAGTCCGGCTCCACATCTGACTCAAACCGCGCTTTGAGTACGCCGTCACGGCCGATGAGGAACTTGTTGAAGTTCCAATGAACAGGGCCCGGGAAGGGTGACTTAAAATCTGTCAGCGCAGCAAAAAAAGGATGTGCGTTCGTCCGAATCCTCACCTTACTCATGAGCGGAAATGTGACACTGAAATTACTGGAACAGAACGCTTTGATCTTCTTCTCACTGGCCGGCTCCTGTTCTCCGAAATCGTTGCACGGGAAACCGATCACCGTAAACCCTCGCTCCTTGTATCTTTTATAAAGCTTCTCTAACCCCTCATACTGGCTCGTGTACCCGCACTCACTGGCCACGTTCACGACCAATATGACGTAGTTGCTCCACTCACTCAGGTCTCCCTTATTACCGTCAATGTCCGTCAGCGGAATCTTCAAAAGGGGTGCGTCCGCTGCACTTGCGACAGGAACCGCCGCAGCACCAAGAAAAAATATGGGGGAGAGCAGGTTACAAATTTTCATAGGAAACACGAATCTCTAACCTGAGTTATAAGGCTCTCTTATTCTGCGTCAAGGGATGACTCGATTACGATGGGTTACAATTGAACGTCAAAATTTGTTAACCGCGTTGCGTTCTCAAACACCAAATTTACTCGCGCCTAGCGCGGACCACGTTGCGGTGCCCTAGTAGGGCGCTCCGTTTTAAATGCGGGTTTGTTTGCGACAGGACGGTCCATGTTTCCCCCGTATTCCCGCTGCGGTCGGGCGCCCCGGTCCTGCCACTCGGGCCGTGGACCATCTGAGCGATAACTGCGCGTTTCACGGCGCGGCTTTTCTCCAGAATCACCGTGTTTCGGCGCGCGCGGCCCACCACTTGGAGTGACGTCGGCGCGAGAATCACTGTCTTGATTTGCGCCGGACGACTTCGCTCCACTCGCCTTACGATGAGTGAGCAGGTGCAGAAGCGCCTCGATGACAACCTCCGGTTCGGTACCGTCTGAAAGAAGCGCCCTCGCTCCGGCATGCGCTTTGGAGACAGTCCCTGTGGCGATAAGCGCACGAGCGGTTTCAACCAACACCTCGATGCGCTTTTGAGCAGCTTCAGCGGGAGTCGGCATCCGCTCACGACGTATTTTAATTCGCGTTAGGCGGAAAATGCGCTCCAGTGCAAACATTTCCCGTGGAGTCACAAAGGAAATAGCACGCCCGCTGCGTCCGGCACGTCCTGTGCGCCCGATTCGATGGACGTAGTCCTCTGGATCGCGTGGTAAATCGTAGTTGAGAACCACCTCAATATCGTCCACATCAATACCGCGTGCGGCGACATCGGTGGCCACAAGGAACTCCAGCTTGCGATCCCTGAAGCGGCGCATCACTCGCTCGCGCATGGCCTGAGACATATCACCATGCAGACGATCGGCTTGGTACCCCTCTGCCACCAAATGTTCGGTAACTCCGTCCACTGCATTTTTGGTGGAACAAAAGATGATCCCAAAGCGTAGGTTAGTTGCTTCCAAAACGCGGCAAAGCGCACCAATGCGCGAACCATGGCCGACTTCAAAGTAACACTGATCGATGTCCGGCGCGGCCTCTGCTCGGGTTTCAAGCCTGACCCACATCGGATTACTCGTGTAACGCTTAATGAGCTGTTCCACAGCCGAGGGCATCGTCGCGGAGAAAAACGCCGTCTGCCGCGCAGGCGGCGCCTGTTGCAAAATCGTTGCAATATCATCCCTAAAACCCATGTCCAACATCCGGTCCGCCTCGTCTAAAATGACCATCTTTATGGCGTCCAAACGCAACGATCCTCGATCCAAATGATCCATGATTCGTCCAGGGGTACCCGCAATCACTTGCGCCCCATTTTCCAAACCGCGAAACTGCGCTCCGTAAGAAGCCCCTCCATAAATTGCAAGCTCCTTCACCCCTCGCTTGAAGGCGCTCAATTTACCCACTTCACCCGCAACCTGCACGGCGAGTTCCCGAGTAGGGCAAAGGATAAGCACTTGCGGCGCCCCTAAAGAAGCATCCACGCATTCGACTGCGGGGATCGCAAAAGCAGCAGTCTTTCCTGATCCAGTACGGGAGAGGCCCGCGACATCCTTTCCAGATAGAAGTGCCGGGATAGTCGAGGCTTGGATCGGAGAGGCTTCTTCAAAGCCCATCTCTTTGACGGCTTTCAGCAACTCAGGTGAAAGGCCAAGATCAGAAAAAGAAACAGATTGCATCAAGGCTTTTCGCACGAGGCGTCACATAAGGCGATTCCTTTCGCATCATCGCCAATCAGTGAAACGTTTCTTAGCGCACTTTGAAAAGGTTCAACAAACTTTCTTAAACCAAAATCCAGCAGAGAACACAGCGCCCGCCACATAGCTCAGAACGTCGCCCCAGTCGACTATTCCCAGACGGAAAAACCGAGTCAAAATCCACTCGAACACGACGGACTACACCACTGTCCACTGCAAAACTTCGGATACCTTAGGCATCTCATCGTGGGCACGGAGTCGACACTTTCGAAAAATCCAAAGTAACGGCGGCAATGCCACTGGGATAAGCAAACAATCGTTAAACAATCGTTAAACAATCGTTAAAATGGTCGTGTAAGAGCGGGAACGCATCTCCGAAACGAAGCTTTCACCACCAGCGATTCAGAGCGTAAAGCATCACCGCCCCGAGAAATGAGGGATCCCCTAGGTAACGAAACTCGCGCGATTGTGCGGCGAACATCGTCACAGCGCGTATTTCTGGACACGACAAAGGGCTTGCGTCAGACCTCGGTATGACAGGCGAAGTCTTCCAACGAGACGGCTTTCAGCGCTTGAAGGAGAAGGGTTCTCAGCTTGGCAAGGCTTCGCTCATGCTGGATTTTTTCCGCCAGACCCTCCGGAACGCGACCAAAGCGAACTTCGAGGACATCGATAACGGACTGTTGGGCCTGCTCACGGCCTTTTTCCATGCCTTCTTCCATTCCTTCTTGGCGCCATTGTTCAGCAAGAGTCATCGCTTTATCCTTTAAGTTTTTATTGTGAATACCATTAAGCGTTTCTCGAAAGGCGTTTCTATCGATATCTCTGGCACTAATGTAACGGAAAAGTCGCTCCACGGCACTCTCGCTCGCTCTGAGTAGTAGAGTCTCATCAAAAACCATCGCGTGCAATAACTCTCCAAGCGCGTCCGCGCGCAATGCACGCAGCGAAAGGACACCAGCGGCTGAGCCTCGCATTTCCCCGTACTCAAGGGAAACAAGCTGAATGAGTTCAAACGTGAAGTCGGGGGTGTATAGGGGTGACGCTCCTCGGCCAAACAACGCTGAAAAACGGGGTTCCATCCGCCAAGGTTCGCTGCTTTGCGCGAGGACCACCGGAATGATGGGCGATAGAAACGACTTTTGTTTGGAGGCGAGGCCATTGGCACGTTGCCGTTCCCAAATCTTTACCATGTAACTCAACAGGCGCAGCGCCATCCATGGGTCTTCCCGGCTTTGATGTTCAAAGAGAACGTAGACGAACGCCTCGCCAGACGCAGACGATACGCTAAAAAGCAAATCACTCTCTGAACCAATTAGTTCCACATCAATAAAGCCGCTTGGCTGTTGCCGGAGCGTGCGCCAGTCCAAGGAGGAAACGAGATCAGCCGCCAGATAGTTTTGGAAAAAAGCGGCGGCGTTTTCGAGCTCTGAAAAAGTCGAACGAAAGAGTTTATCGTTCGGTTGATGAACGGGTTGGTCGGCCATGGCAATGCAGAGGGCGGGCGCACCGAACTCGCATCGGAACCGTCCACCAATTATGATTCGCGATTGCCTGCGAGGCTGAGTTTTTAATTGGGTGCAAAAGCCGATCGGTAGGCGCACGTTTACGAGCAGATCGCCGTTGCTACGTACCTCCATTCCTGAGCGTTTGTCTCTTCCCTGCACATCGCTTACACTCTAGGTTCGATTCCCCAGCAAACCCTCCCACGACGTACTAAACATGTCGCCTATTCTTGAAAGTCTCCGCCGCGAAATCCGCGAGCGCGTCCGAGACGCATGGCAACGCTTGCCGCTGGTGCATCGGTTGCTTCATTCCGTCCAATTTGTCGCACGCCGTCTTGCGCGTAGGCCACGCACCGTTACGGAAAGTCCCAACCTTCTTCCGCTACTTATTCAAGTTCTAGCCGCCTTTTCCAAAGGTGGTGCCTCTGTGCTGCAGGAGGAAATCGACTCCTCCTTAGGCTTTCTGCGCCATGACTTTCCCGAGGCCGTTTATTCAGAACTACGCCAACTTTTCCGGCACGCATTACAAGAACAGCACGATCTCGGTGCGATGGCGCAGAAGCTCTCCGCCCAACTTGATACGGACCAAAAAATCATGCTTGGAGTGCAGCTTTACGACCTCATTGCACGTGCTGGAATGGATCGTAGGCAGTTGGTCGAATTCTATTCCTTCATGACGCAATTGGGGATGGCTGCGCAGGCGATCGACATCGTTTACCAACTCAGCTCCAGCGACACGCCAGATCCTTCGGTATACCAAAGCGGTTCCTCGCCGCTAGAGTGCGTAAGCTTCGGTGCCTCGGGCAGCAGAGAAGACGTCGGCCTGAAGAGCTTACACGAGGCCGAACGCATGCTGGCATTTCGGTACCACGAACTATTGCTGCTAAAAAACATCTCGGCACCAAATATCACGGTACGAGGGCGACCGCTAAAGCCTGGTGATTTTTGCCGAATTTACTCCGGACAACGCACATTACTTGGAGAAGAAGTCCTCAGCTATCAGGAGCTTGCGTATTATTTTAACGCCAAAAAGAATGTTTCCCTTACACAGATCTACCTCTGTTTGGATAACTTAGGGGAACTCGAATTGCAGCGCGAGAAGTCACGAGACAGCTCCATTGAAGTGCGCTTTGGCCTCAAAGTTCAGGTGCGAGCCATCAAGACATCCAATGTGCATTTGAACGGCGTCCATCTTACGGCCAACACCGTGCTTGAGGCGGGACTGGATGATAGGCTCGTCTTCGACGCAGATTCAGAACTGCCGCTCAGCGACTTGCGGCGCCGGGCGCGGGCTCTCGGAGGACGATTTCAACTCAAGACTTATAAAGCGAGTTACCTTGTTTCCAACAACCCGTCTCTGCTCGATGTGGACGATATTTTGCTCTCCCCCGGAACCGGTGGGGAGGTGTTGTTTCGCATCCTTTGCGATTACGACCACCGGGTAGGAACCTTGGAAATTCTGCACGCAGACCGCCCTCTGCAAGTGGGCGAGCAGGTCCTGTCGGTCGGCAGCAGATGCGCACTTCAAGACGGCGCGACCATCAGATTGGATGCCGGTCAGGTTTTGCGTTGTGATTTTTCGGAGCGAATCATCGAGGAGGAACGCAACGTTATCTCAACATTAGAGGTGCGCGATTTAACGTACCGCTTCCGCAAAAATCTCACAGCGCTGGATGCGTTGTCCTTCAGCGTGAGCCGCGGCGAGATGGTTTGCGTGATGGGTGCTAGCGGTTCGGGAAAATCTACATTGTTACGCGCCATTGGAGGCCAGCTACATCCCACTGAAGGCCAGGTACTTCTTAATGGACAACAGCTTTACTCGGACCTCGACACCCTCAAAAGTTTTGTCACCTACATCCCGCAGGACGACGCTTTTGACGATTACCTCACCATCGAGGAAAACATGGAATTCGCTGCTGCGATTCGCTCTCCGCACCTCTCAAAGCGCGATCGAGCGCGCCGCGTGGAAGGGAAACTCGTGGAACTCGGACTGGCCGAGCGGCGGGATTCCGTGGTGGGAAGCACGGTGAAGAAGATGCTTTCAGGCGGTGAACGAAAGCGGCTGAACATCGGGCTGGATATGTTATCCTCGGCGGATGTCTTTCTCTTTGATGAACCTACAAGCGGACTTTCCTCGAAAGATTCAGAGCACGTCCTAGAAATTCTACGTGGAATGGTTCATAACAAGATCATTCTGGTGACGCTCCATCAGCCCACTTCCAAGCTTTTCCAGATGTTCACCAAGGCGCTACTCTTGGACAAAGGTGGACGACTAGCGTTTTATGGGACGCCTCAGGAAATGCTGTCGTACTTCGCAGAGGCTGAACACGAGCAGCAGTTTGGCGCGGAACTGGGTGGGTGCCCAGCGTGTGGCACCACTCGGCCAGAGTTCATTTTCGATGTACTCGAAACTCCATTACGCGACCTGAGCGGCGACATCATTTACGAGGAGAATAACCGAGGCCAACTCGTTCCGGCGCGCAGGTTTTCGGCAGACTTCTGGCAGGATCGCTATGATCGCTTCCGGTTGTTGCAGGAAATGAAGCAGGTCAACGTGAGGGAGAGCGCGCAGGTAGCGCCTCAACCAACGCCGCTTGTGGCGCAAAACCGGCGATTAAAACTACGGGAGGAGTGGGGGCAGTTGCGCACCCTTTGGAAACGTTCGTTCACGTCCAAACTGCGAAACAGAGGCAATATGATACTCACAGTGCTGGTTCCCCCGGCACTTGCAGCGGTCATCGGCTGGGCGTTGTATTTCACCAAAGACGAGTCAGGTTCCTATGACTTTTCGAGCGCGTTCCACATTCCCACTTACATATTCATCTCGCTGCTGGTGGCGATGTTTCTGGCACTGGTGAGCAGCGTGGATGATATCATTCGAGATCGAGTACAGCTCAACCGCGAACGGAATTTAACGGTGCGCCTTCCGTTTTACATTCTCGCAAAACTCGGAACCTTGAGTTTATTCAGCGCGGTGCAATGCGCACTTTTCGTCGCGGTGGGAAACTCTATTTTGGAAGTCAGAGGGATGTTTTTACCGTACTGGTATTTCATGTTTATCACCGCGCTAAGCGGTCTGACCCTCGGCCTATTAGTCTCGTCACTAGCGAGTTCTAGCAAGATGGCCGCGAACTTTGTTCCCCTCGTTTTGATCCCGCAACTTATTTTTAGCGGTGCGCTGGTCAAGTATGAAGAGATGAATCGCGACCCTGATCTGCTCTACAGTTTGCAACGCTGGTTCGTGCAAAATCCCGATCCAAAAAATCCTGACGCAGCCGCGCGCGAAGCCGCCGAACGCAAACTCCGCATCCCAGCCGTCTCGCGTCTAGTGGCGACTCATTACAGTTACGAAGCACTGATTGTAGCGCAGGCGAAACTGAATCCCCTCACCCGCCGACAGGATGCCCTCCAGGAGGAAATCGACTTTCTTGCCAAAAGAAAAAGCCGAACTGCCCAAGAGAATAAACGGCTTGAGGATCTCAAGCAGGCGCTCATTGAAGTCAGCCTGTTGCACTCCGATTCTGGAGGAGATTTGGATAAACGCATGCGTGGCGCGGACCGCGTCCTAGGGGGAAAGAGCCTACAGGAAAGCGGGTTGACCTCTGCCGGCTCAAGACTCACGGCGCAGCGGCGTTACACCAATCAAAAAGTCGGGGAGATGGTGTACAAAGCTGAAACCGAGCAGAACGATTATCGTTTAGACCGCAAGGTGAACGTGTTTTTCAGTCCGGACAAATACCTATGGGAAATGCGGGTGAGCGTTTACGTGTGGAACAGCCTCGTGCTCTTGCTCTCAAGCGTGGCAATACTCACCCTGTTGAACTTTATTCTGAGCCGCCAGTTGCGCCCCGCCGGCCGCGCGGCACTCGAACCGTAGCTGCTCGCACTGCAGCGAAAAGGGCACGCCCATCGCTGGAAGTGCCCCTTTTAAATTTTGCGCTAACGACTGAACCTAACGCTGGTCAATGGGTTTGACTACCTTGCCCACTTCCGGCCCAGTATATTCGCTTAGAGGACGGTATAAACGGTTGTCCGCCAACTGTTCCAGCACGTGGGCCGTCCATCCTGCAGTGCGTGAAATTGCAAAGATCGGAGTGAACAAATCCGTCGGAATTCCTAACGAGTAATAAACCGTGGCCGAGTAGAAATCCACGTTCGCGTTCAGATGCTTTTTCTCACGCATGACCGTGGCGATGTGCTCGCTCATGCGAATCCACTTTGGCTCGCCGAGTTGGTCAGTCAGCTTGACAGCCATGTCGCGCAAATGCGGCGCGCGCGGATCAAGCACCTTATAAACGCGATGCCCGATACCCATGATTTTCGCTTTTTTGGCAAACTGCTCTTCCAACCACGCGTCGACTTTATCTTCGGAACCGATTTCCTGAAGCATATGAATCACGCCCTCATTAGCGCCGCCGTGAAGGGGGCCCTTGAGGGTGCCGATCGCCGAGGTGATTGCCGAAAACATGTCGCTCAAAGTTGCCACAGTGACACGCGCGGAGAACGTGCTGGCGTTCATTCCGTGGTCTGCGTGGAGCACATAGGCAACGTCTAGCGTGGCGGTGGCTTCCTTCGTAGGCTCCACGCCATTAATGAGATAAAGAAAGTGCGCTGCCTCACTTAAATCCTTCCGGATCGGGGGAAGATCTTTGCCTTGGCGAATTCGATGAAAATACGCGGCGATTACGCCGATCTTGGCAGTGATGGCGACGGCCCGTTCGTAATTTGCGTGGTCGCCTGTCGCATGATCGAAGAGGCCCAGCATGGAAACACCGGTGCGGATGACATCCATCGGAGCGGCAGTGCTGGGGGCCGACTTAAGGAAGTCGATGATTTCCGAGGGCAGCGACCGTTCTGCACGCAACGCGCTGGTGAGCTTGTGGAGCTGTTCAGCGTTGGGAAGTTCGCCATGCCACAGCAGGTGAATAGTTTCCTCGAAGCTCACTTTTCCAGCGAGTTCGTCGATGTCATAACCGGCGTAAATCAACTGTCCAATATCACCGCGCACGTCAGATATGGAGGTGGAGTTGGCTACGATTCCTTCTAGTCCCTTGGCGACAAGCGTCATAAATAATCGAGTGTTGTTATCTAAATGGAAACCGAGTGAGCGACAGCGGAGAACTTCTAGAGTTTGCCCCAATGCCGCAACAAAGTCTCTGCCATCACAGAGGGTGTTTCTGCAACAGCAATCCCCGCAGCTTTCATAGCGGCTATCTTACCTTCTGCAGTTCCTTTGCCACCAGACACGATTGCTCCGGCATGCCCCATGCGCCTTCCTGGGGGCGCCGTAGTGCCCGCAATGAAGCCCGCAATCGGCTTTTTGCAATGCTCCGCAGCCCATTGCGCAGCCTCTTCCTCCGCGCTGCCGCCGATTTCTCCAATCAAAATAATCGCTTCCGTCTCAGGATCGTCATTAAAGAGACGTAAAACGTCCAAATGAGAAGTGCCGTTCACTGGGTCACCGCCGATCCCGACGCAAGTAGACTGACCGTAGCCACGTGAGGTGAGCTGCCACACTGCCTCATAAGTAAGTGTACCAGAACGCGATACAACACCAATATTACCCCGCTTGTGAATGTAACCCGGCGCAATCCCAATCCGACACCCCCCGTGAGAATGCGCCCCCTCGCCCGGTGTCACAATGCCGGGACAATTCGGCCCGATCAGCCGAGTCGCACTTCCTTGCATCTTTTGCTTCACGCGAATCATGTCGTTAATCGGAATGCCTTCAGTGATCGCGACCACTAGGTCTAACTTGGCATCGACACATTCCAAAATAGCGTCTGCTGCGAAAGGCGGAGGCACGAATACGGTCGAAACTGTCGCGCCGGTCTGGTGGGCAGCTTCCTCGACGGTATCGAAAATCGGAACCTTGTGTGCGCCATGTTCGAAAAATTTTCCGCCCTTACCAGGAGTAACGCCGGCGACGATCTGAGAACCGTAATCCAAGGAGAGCTGCGCATGTTTAGCGCCGAAACTGCCCGTGATGCCTTGAATTAGAACGCGGGTTTGTGGGTTAACAAGAATGGACATAAAATTGAGCCTGTTTGGTTTAGGCTGCGTGAACAGCGGCTACGATTTTTTCTGCGGCGTCCTGCATGGAGGAGGCGCTTTGTAGGGCGAGCCCACTTGCAGCGAGCGTCTTCTTTCCCGCCTCTACGTTGTTACCCTCTAAACGCACAACCAGAGGGATTTGCAGCGCAGTTTCACGAGCGGCATCCACGATCCCGTGGGCAATTACATCGCAATCCATGATCCCTCCAAAGATGTTCACCATGATTCCCTTCACCGCCTGATCGCCAAGGATGATCTTGAACGCCTCGCTCACCTGATCCTTGGTGGCGCCGCCGCCGACATCCAAGAAGTTCGCCGGCCGACCACCGCAATGCTGAATAATGTCCATGGTGGCCATCGCCAAGCCCGCGCCATTAACCAAACAAGCGATGTTGCCGTCCAAGCCGATGTAGTTAAGGTTGAACTCGCTCGCGGCCACTTCGCGGGGATCCTCTTCCGCCTTGTCGCGCATCGCTAAAACAGCGGGTTGCCGATACAGCGCGTTGTCATCAAAGTTGAACTTTGCATCCAACGCCAAAAGCCGACCATCTGGAGTGACCACCAACGGATTGACCTCCACCAACGTGCAGTCCGACTCGATAAAGCAACGGTAAATGGCGAGGAACAACTTCGTTGCCTGAGTCATCAGCGGGCCTCGCAAATCCAATGCCGCAGCAATATTACGAGTCTGGTACGGCTGCAACCCTAGGAGCGGATCCACGGGAATACGGATGATTTTTTCGGGCGACTGTTCCGCCACCGCCTCGATGTCCATACCGCCTTCGGTACTGGCGATGATCATGGGAGCGGAAATAGTCCGGTCGAAAAGAATGGCGAAATATAACTCGCGGGAGATATCGACGGCCTCGGCAACGAGCAACTTGTTGACCTGACGGCCGTCGGGACCCGTTTGGTTGGTAATGAGCGCATGCCCCAACATTTGCTCGGCGAGATGCCTCGCCTCATCCGCCGTATGGCAAACATGTACTCCCCCCTTAAACCCGTTGCTGAAAGTGCCTTTGCCACGACCTCCTGCGTGAATCTGCGCCTTCACTACAATTTGCGCCGCGCCTAATTCTTTGGCGATTGTGGCTGCCTCCTCAGGCGTGGAAGCGGCTTTTCCCAATGGGGACGCAACACCGAATTTCTGGAACAATTCGCGGGCTTGGTACTCGTGGATATTCATGAATGGGTAGGAGAAACACTTATAAAGCTGTCAAAACAGCGTTGTGGAGGCTTTTTGGGCTCCGGCACCCCTCACAAATCACGGGAGGAAAGCACAGTTTTCAGGCGCCACAGCGCAGATAAGCGTTAATTTGTAGTGGGTGCGCAGTGCGAGTTGCAAGGGAAGGTTTGCTGCAACGGAGTCGGTCTAAGGAGATTCAAAATGGCAGCAACGTTGCCGAGCGCTGCAGGAATTTGAACTCAGACCACGCTTTCCCAGCTTGTACGGGAGTTGAAATGTAAAGCTTTTGTAAGCCTTTAACCTCCGAAAAACCACCCGATATCAAACAAATTAGCATCTACTATTACACTGTTAACGAGCTATTTAAGCTAATAATCAACAAGCACTCCCAATCCTTCATAGTTT
>Ga0114967_10003425_pt1 | contig 13023 bp, 6 predicted proteins | sample M_130628_MF_Meta_FD_92639 | JGI IMG/M metagenome (GOLD analysis project Ga0114967, IMG submission 92639) | Freshwater microbial communities from Lake Montjoie, Canada to study carbon cycling - M_130628_MF_MetaG | ecosystem: Environmental > Aquatic > Freshwater > Lake | place: Lake Montjoie... | reverse complement strand
TCTGGTTAGAGCTTGGGGTGGACGGCTACCGGCTCGACACCGCGAATTTTTATTTCCATGACCAGGCGCTGCGCAACAATCCGGGGCGCGGTCAACCCGACCCCAACGACGCATCCGTCGACCCGGTCAACCCCTACAGCCGCCAGTACCATGTGTACGACAAAAGCCGGCCGGAGAACCTCGGGTTTTTGAAAGAACTGCGCGCCCTGCTGGACCGCTACCCCGGCAGCACCATGGTCGGCGAAATCGGTGACGACGACAGCCTGACCCGCATGGCCCAGTACACCCAAGGCGGCGACAAGCTGCACATGGCCTATTCCTTTGACTTGCTCGGGGCCAACAAAAGCGCCACGATTTTGCATGGCTTACTCGACACCTTCATGGCCACCGTGGGTGACGGTTGGCCTTGCTGGGCACTTTCTAACCACGATGTGATGCGGGTCGCCACACGCTGGGGCGGCCCAGAGCCCGATACGCGATTGCTGCGGCTGGCTGCGGCATTCCAGATGAGCTTGCGCGGCAGTCCCTGCATCTACCAGGGCGACGAGCTGGGTCTCACGCAGGTGGACATCACATTCGAGCAGCTACAAGACCCCTTCGGCAAAGCCATGTGGCCCGAGTTCAAAGGCCGCGACGGTTGCCGCACCCCCATGCCTTGGGAAGCACAGCGGGCGCTGGGCGGCTTTAGCAGCGCCGAGTCGTGGCTGCCGCTGCCGCCAGAGCACCTTGCGTTGGCAGTCGACACGCAACGCGCTGATCCGCACAGCTTGCTCAACTTCTATACCGGCCTGATCCACTGGCGCGCCAAGCACAAGGTGCTCATTCACGGAGACATGCAGCTGCTGGCGGCGCACCCGCAGGTGCTGGCCTATGAGCGGCGCATGGACGGGCAGTGCGTGCTGTGCGTGTTCAACTTCAGCGACGCCCCTGTCGATTGGCCCCTGCCCACCGACCATGCCAGCACGCGCGAACTCAGCGGCAGCGGCCTGGCCGGGGCCATGCTGACCGAAGGCGTGGTGGCGCTGCAGCCCTGGGCCGGCTTTTTTGGTCTGGCGACCTGATCTGATACACACGCAAGGCGACCCAACATGCTCAGCACCGACGATGTTTCTGCTTTGATGGCGGCACGCCACGCCGACCCTTTTGGCGTGTTGGGCATGCATTTGCACGCCGGGCGCCTTTGGGTGAATGCCTTGCTGCCCCACGCCAGCGCAGTGGACGTGGTGGAACGCCACACCCAGCGGCTTGTTGGCAGCTTGCAGCGGCTCTCGGATAGCGCCGTGTTTGGCGGCATGCTGGCAGCGCGCAGCGTGCCTTTTGACTACCAGCTGCGGGTGCAGTGGGACCAAGGCGAGGGCAGCACCGCCAGCAGCGCGGTGCTGGACGACCCTTATGCATTCAGTGCGCTGCTGTCGGACGCCGATGCCTGGTTGCTGGCCGAGGGCTCGCACCAAAGGCCGTACGAATGCCTGGGCGCGCACCCGGAGCTGGTAGACGGCGTGCAGGGCACGCGCTTTGCCGTCTGGGCGCCCAATGCCAAGCGCGTGTCGGTGGTCGGCAGCTTTAACCTGTGGGACGGGCGGCGCCACCCCATGCGGCTGCGCCACGGCTGCGGCGTGTGGGAGATTTTTCTGCCTGATGTGGCGCGCGGTGCGCTGTACCAGTTTGAGATTTTGGGCGCGACCGGCGAGGTCCACCTCAAGGCCGACCCCTACGCCTTTCAATCGCAACTGCGACCGAACACCGCCAGCGTGGTCTGCGGGCTGCCGCCCCGGCGCGCCATGCTGCCAGAGCGCGCTGCCGCCAACGCGCTGGACGCGCCGCTGTCCATTTACGAGGTGCACTTGGGCTCTTGGCGCAAGGCCGATGGCTGGCGCTGGCTCAACTACCGCGAGCTGGCCGACACGCTGGTGCCCTATGCCCGTGACATGGGCTTCACCCACCTGGAGCTGCTGCCGGTGAGCGAGCATCCGCTGGACGCGTCCTGGGGCTACCAGCCGCTGGGCATGTTTTCGCCCACGGCGCGCTTTGGCAGCCCGGAAGACTTTCAGTACTTTGTGGACGCGGCCCACGCGGCCGGGCTGGGCGTGTTGCTGGACTGGGTGCCCGCGCACTTTCCCAGCGACGCGCACGGGCTGGCCAGGTTTGACGGAACCCATTTGTACGAATACGCCGACCCCAAAGAAGGCTTTCACCAAGACTGGAACACGCTGATTTACAACTTTGGCCGCACCGAGGTGCGCAACTTTTTGATCGGCAACGCCTTTTATTGGCTGGAGCGCTTTGGCATTGACGGGCTGCGGGTGGATGCGGTGGCGTCCATGCTGTACCGCGACTACAGCCGCGCGCACGGGCAGTGGATACTCAACCGCCTGGGCGGGCGCGAAAACCTGGAGGCAATTGCATTCCTGCGCCAGCTCAACCACCTGGTTGGCGTGGAGCGCCCCGGCACGCTGATGGTTGCCGAAGAGTCCACCGCCTTCCCCGGTGTGAGCCGCCCACCGGGCGCCGACCTGGCCAGCGGCGGCCTGGGCTTTCACTTCAAGTGGAATATGGGCTGGATGCACGACGCGCTGGACTATATGCAGCTCGACCCGGTGTACCGCCGCTACCACCAAAAGCTGCTGACCTTTGGGCTGATGTACGCCTTTAGCGAGAACTTTGTGCTGCCTTTGTCGCACGACGAAGTGGTGCACGGCAAGCGCTCGCTGCTGGGCAAAATGCCTGGCGACCCCTGGCAGCAGCGGGCCAACTTGCGTACGCTGTACGGCTTGATGTGGGCTTATCCGGGCAAAAAGCTACTCTTTATGGGCGGCGAGCTGGCGCAGCCCACCGAATGGGCCGATGGCGACAGCCTGCCCTGGCACTTGCAAGAGCTGCCCGCCCACGCCGGTGTGCAGCGCCTGGTGCGGGACCTCAACCGCGTGTACCGCGCCTTCCCGGCCCTGCACGAACAAGATGTGCAGCCCGGCGGCTTTGGCTGGATTTCGCACGAAGACCACGCGCAATCGGTGCTGGCCTTTGCGCGCTGGTCCCGCACCGGCGAAAGCGCAGTGGTCGTGTGCAACTTCACACCGCTGCCACGCGCGGGCTACCGACTGGGCGTGCCCAGCGCCGGGCACTGGCGCACGCTGATCAACACCGACGACGCGGTGTACGGCGGCAGCGGTGTTGGCAATGGCGCGCTGGAGACGCAAGCGCAGGCGGCCCACGGGCACGCGCAGTCGCTGCTGCTGCATTTGCCGCCCTTGTCGTGCCTGGTTTTGGCGCCGCAATAGCCAGTTGGGCACGATGCAAGCGGCGCTGCGGCCCCTGATAAGCGCCTCTTTGCTGGGCGCCAGCGTGGTGGCCGAGGGCGTGGAGTTCGCCCTGGCCGCACCCCACGCGCACGCGGTGGAACTGTGCCTTTTTGACGCAAGCGGCCAGCACGAGCTACAACGCCTGGCCATGCCTGCGGCAATAGGCGGTGTCTGGCAGGCCTTGCTGCCGGGCGCGGGCGCGGGTCTGGTGTACGGATGGCGCGTGCACGGCCCTTGGAACCCGGCCCAGGGCCAGCGCTTTAACCCGCACAAGCTCTTGCTCGACCCCTGCGCCGCTGCGGTGCTGGGCGAATACGCGGGGCAAGACATTCACATGGGCCACCTGACAGGCGCGCCGCAGCTGCAAGACACGCGCGACAACGCGCAAGACGCTTTAAAGGCCGTGGTGGTTGCGCCCCTACTCCCCGCAGCGCGCGGCCCGCAGGTGGATCCGGCGCAGCGCCTGGTGTGCGAATTGCATGTCAAAGGCTTTACCGCGCTGCACCCGGATGTGCCGCCCGCGCTGCGTGGCACTTATGCAGGGCTGGCGCACCCGGCGGCGATTGCCCATTTGAAAACCATGGGTGTGACCACGGTGAGCCTGATGCCGCTGGCCTGCTGCGCCGACGAGCTGCGCCTGCTGCAATTGGGGCTGCGCAATTACTGGGGCTACAGCCCGATTGCCTGGAGTGCACCGACTGCGCGGTACTGGAGCGGACAGGCCGGCAGCAGCCCGCGCAGCGAGTTGCGCGCCATGGTCAGCGCCTTGCACGCGGCAGGCCTGGAGGTGTGGCTGGACGTGGTCTACAACCACAGCGCCGAGACCGACGAACACGGCCCCACCTTGAGCCTGCGCGGCATAGACAACGCCACCTACTACCACCTGGACCCGCAAACGCCCGCGCACTACCTGAACTGGACCGGTTGCGGCAACTGCCTGCGCCTGGACCATCCGCTGGTCATGCGCATGGTCTTGCAAAGCCTGCGCAGCTGGGTGCTGGACTTTGGCATCGACGGTTTTCGCTTTGACCTGGCGCCCGTGCTGGGGCGCGGCGCGGCGGCGCAGGGCCACGATTTTTCGCCGCGCGCGCCCTTGTTGCACGCCATGGCCCAGGACCTGCTGCTATCAAGCTGCACGCTGGTGGCCGAGCCCTGGGACATAGGCCACGGCGGCTACCAGCTGGGCAAATTCCCTAGCGGCTGGCTGGAGTGGAACGACCGTTTTCGCGACGCGCAGCGCGGCTTTTGGCTGCACCACACGCCGGTGCTGGGCGAATGGGCCACACGCCTGGCGGGCTCGACCGACGTGTTTGATGCCCGCGGCCGGGCGGCGCACAGCAGCGTGAACTTCGTGGCCGCGCACGACGGCTTTACCCTGGCCGATGTGCTGCGCTACAGCCACAGGCACAACCTGGCCAACGGAGAAAACAACCGCGACGGCCACGGCCACAACCTGAGCGTGAACTGCGGGATTGAGGGCGACACCGACCGCCCGGACGTGCTGGCGCGGCGACAGGAGTGGCAGCGCGTGCTGCTGGCCGTCACCCTGCTGTCGCTGGGCACGCCCATGGTGCAGGCGGGCGACAGCATAGGCCACAGCCAAGGCGGCAATAACAACGCCTATTGCCAAGACAACGCCATCAGCTGGCTCGATTGGGGCCGGGCCGACACGCGCTATGCCGCTTTTATCGGGGCCTTGCAGGCGCTGCGCCGCGCGCGCGCCGTGCTGCGCAGCACACACTGGTGGCAGGGCGCCGATGCGGAGCACGGCGTAGCAGCGCGCTGGACTTTGCCCGAGGGCACAAGCCCCAGCACCCACGACTGGAACGACCCGGCGCGCCAGGCGCTGGCCTTGCAGCTCAGCCACGCACTGCGCCCGAATGGCGCAGACAACGACGACCCGGTGAGCGCGAGCTGCCTGCTTTTGTTCAACGGCGCAGACCACGCGGTGCGCTTTGTGCTGCCGCCGGGGGACTGGTTTCTCCATATTGACACCCAAGGCGGCGACTGCCTTAATCGACCCCTAGCCCGTGCGCAGGGCGTACAAACCCTGCCGCAGGGCAGCCTGTGGATTGCCAGCGCGGCACCGACCGAAACCCCACACACAACAGACCAGGAGGAGACACTATGAACAGCGCAGATTCCACCTACAAAGCCTCGACACAGCCGCACATGCTGGTGCGCCGCACCATTGCCCTGGTGCTGGCCGGAGGGCGCGGTTCGCGCCTCATGCAGCTCACCGACCGGCGCGCCAAACCGGCGGTGTATTTCGGCGGCAAGTTCCGCATCGTCGACTTTGCGCTCTCCAACTGCGTCAACTCCGGCATCCGGCGCATTGGTGTGATTACCCAGTACAAATCGCACTCGCTGCTGCGCCATTTGCAGCGTGGCTGGAGTTTTTTGCGCGCCGAACTCAATGAAATGGTCGACCTGCTACCCGCCCAGCAGCGGCTCAATGACGAGCACTGGTACCGTGGCACCGCCGACGCCATCTACCAAAACCTGGACATCATCCAAAGCAGCAAGCCCGAATACGTGGTCATCCTGGCGGGGGACCATGTGTACAAAATGGACTACTCGCTGATGCTCAAAGACCATGTCGACAGCGGCATGGACTGCACCGTGGGCTGTATTGAAGTGCCGCTGCAAGACGCCCGCGCCTTCGGGGTGATGGCGGTGGACGCGGCGCGCACCATCGTCGACTTTGCCGAAAAACCCGCGCAACCCCAATCCATGCCGGGCAACCCGGAGGTAGCGCTGGCGAGCATGGGGATTTACATCTTCAATTCCCAGTACCTGTACCGCGTGCTGCAAGAGGACCTGGCCGACCCCCGCTCCAGCCACGACTTTGGCAAGGACGTGATTCCGCGCGTGGTGCAAGAGGGGCGCGCCATTGCCCATCCGTTTTCCATGTCCTGCGTATCGTCGAGCCAAGAGGCTGCGCCCTACTGGCGCGATGTGGGCACTATTGACGCGTTTTGGGAGGCCAACCTGGACCTCGCATCGGTCACTCCGGCCCTGGACATATACGACACGAACTGGCCCATCTGGACCAGCCAGCGCCAGCTTCCCCCCGCCAAGTTCGTACAGGATGCGCAGGGCATGCACGGGCAGGCAATCAACACCATGGTCTCGGGCGGCTGCATTGTCTCGGGCTCGGTGGTCAGCAACTCGGTGCTGTTTTCCGGCGTGCGGGTGCATTCCTTTTGCGAGATTGACCAGGCCGTGTTTTTGCCCGACGTGACCGTGGGTCGGGGCTGCCGCCTGCGCAAAGTGGTGGTGGACCGGGGCTGCACGCTGCCCCAAGGATTGGTCGTGGGTAAGGACGCGGTGCTCGATGCCGCTCGTTTTGAGCGCACCGACAACGGCGTCGTGCTCATTACCCAGACGATGCTTGATGCATTAAACGCTCCATAACATTCATGAAGGCGCGCAGCGCCCTCCCTCATGAAATTTCGTTCACCTTAATGGCCCTAGCCCCACGCTTTACGCATGCGCATTCTTCAAGTCAGCTCCGAACTGTTCCCCATATTAAAAACCGGCGGTCTGGCCGATGTGGCCGGAGCGCTGCCTGCGGCCCTGGGCGCGCAGGGCTGCGATGTCCGTGCCCTGTTGCCCGGCTTCCCTGCGGTGTGCGCCAGCCTGCGCCATGCGCAAAAAGTTGGCGCCTTCACCACACCCTGGGGCGAGGCCATTGAGGTGGTGCTGGGCGACTTGCCGGGCATTGGCGCGGCAGGCCAGGCACTAAAGACCTATGTGCTGGTGGCGCCTGGCTTGTACGACCGGCCGGGCAACCCCTACCACGACGGCCAGCATCAGCCTTACTCCGACAACCACCGCCGCTTTGCAACACTGGCTTGGGGCGCGGCGCATCTTGCCTATGGCTTGGATACCGCTTGGGGACCTGGCTTGGTGCATTGTCACGACTGGCACGCCGGGCTGGCTCCTGCGTGCATCGCGTTTTGGCAAAGCCCGCACCGGGTTCCCACCCTGTTCACCATCCACAACCTGGCCTACCAGGGCTGCTTTGACGCGTCTTGTTTTGCCGAGCTGGGCTTACCGTCAGCAGCCTTTGGCGTGGACGGCCTGGAGTTTTACGGCCAGGTGTCTTTCATGAAAGCGGCTCTGGTCTATGCCGACCACATCAGCACGGTCAGCCCCACGTATGCACGCGAGATTCAGACGCCCGAGCAAGGTTTCGGCTTGGACGGCCTGCTGCGCCGGCGCGCTGCGCAACTCAGCGGCATCTTGAACGGCGTGGACGCCAGCGTGTGGGACCCGGCACACGACCCGCTTTTGCCCCATGCATTCGATGCCCGCCGACTGGCAGGCAAGGCGCTCAACAAAGCCGCCTTGCAAGCAGAAACCGGCTTAGACCCCCTGCCCGATGCGCCGCTCTTTACCCTGGTGGGCCGCCTGACCGAGCAAAAAGGCCTGCCCCTGGTGCTGGGCGGCATCGACGAATTAGTGCGCGGTGGCGGGCAGCTGCTGGTGCTGGGCAGCGGCGACGCGGCCCTGGAGCAGGCACTTGCCGCGCAGGCACAGGCGCACCCCGGGCGCATGGCGGTGCGGCTGGACTATGACGAGGCGCTGGCGCACCGCATTTTTGGCGGCGGCGACATCACACTGGTGCCCTCGCGCTTTGAGCCCTGCGGCCTCACGCAGCTCTATGGCTTGAAATACGGCAGCCTGCCCCTGGTGCGCCGGGTGGGCGGTCTGGCCGACACCGTGGTCGACACCGACCTGGAAACACTCGATAACCACAGCGCCACCGGTTTTGTGTTTGACGGTTTTGACGCCGCGCCCTACCAGCGCGCACTGCGAATCGCCTTTGCGCTTTACCGCCGGCGCGCCGACTGGAACCGCGTCCGGCAAAACGGCATGCGAATTGCGTTCGGCTGGGAACAGTCCGCAAGGCAATACCGCGATCTGTATGCATCTCTCGTTTCCTCACCCTGATGGCTCCGGCCCTACGACCATGAACTCTCTTGATGTAAGCGCACCCCTGAGCGCACTTCCCCTTGACAGCCCCAAGCGCCACCTGGCGTCGCTCAAGAGCGCGATTGCCAACAAGCTGATGTTCAGCGTAGGCAAAGACCCCCAATCTGCCAGCCCGCAGGACTGGCTGAATGCGGCGGCTTATGCGGTGCGTGACCAGCTGGTGGAGCGCTGGATGAAAACCACCCGGGCCCAGTACGCGCAAGATTCCAAGCGGGTGTACTACCTGTCCATGGAGTTTTTGGTGGGCCGCACCTTTGGTAATGCACTGCTGGCGCTGGGTTTGCGCGCGCGGGTGGAGCAGGCGCTGCTCGATTTTGGCGTGGACATGGCCGCCATCAGCGAACTCGAACCCGATGCCGCCTTGGGCAATGGCGGGCTGGGGCGCCTGGCGGCTTGTTTTTTGGACGCCATGGCCACGCTCGGCCTTCCGGGCTATGGCTACGGCATCCGCTACGACTACGGCATGTTCCGCCAAACCATTGTGGACGGGCGCCAGGTAGAGGTGCCGGACTACTGGCTGGCGCAGGGCAACCCCTGGGAATTTCCACGGCCCGAAGTGCTGTACCGGGTGCAGTTTGGCGGCCATGTGGAGCAGCGTGAGGGCGCAAGCCATTGGGTTAGCGCGCACGAGGTGCAGGCCATGGCCTACGACACCATTGTTCCTGGCTACGACACCCAGGCCACCAACACCTTGCGCCTGTGGTCGGCCAAGGCCACGCATGAAATCGACATGGGCGCGTTCAACCGTGGTAACTATTTCGCTGCGGTAGAGAGCAAAAACCACTCAGAAAACGTGAGCCGCGTGCTCTACCCCGACGACTCCACCCTCGCCGGGCGCGAACTGCGGCTGCACCAGGAGTATTTCTTTGTCAGTGCCAGCGTGCAAGACCTGCTGCGCCGCTACTGCCAAACCCATGCCGATTTCAGCCTCTTGCCCGACAAGGTGAGCATTCACCTGAACGACACGCACCCCATATTGGCCATTCCTGAACTCATGCGTTTGCTACTCGACGAGCATGCGCTGCCCTGGGACCAGGCCTGGGCGCTGTGCCAGCGTGTTTTTTCGTACACCAACCACACCCTCATGCACGAGGCCTTAGAGACCTGGCCGGTGGAAATGATGGGCCGCGTCCTGCCGCGCCATTTGCAAATCATTTTCGACATCAACAACCACTTTCTGGACGAGCTCAACGCACTGGGTGCAAGCGCTGATGTGATACGCCAGGTTTCGCTGGTCGATGAACAAGGCGAGCGCAGGGTGCGCATGGCCTACCTGGCGGTGGTAGCCAGCCATTCCATCAACGGCGTATCCGCCCTGCACTCCGAGCTGATGCAGCAATCGATCTTTGCCGAATTTGCGCGCATCTGGCCGCAGCGCTTTAACAACAAAACCAACGGCATCACGCCCCGGCGCTGGCTGGCCCAGGCCAACCCGGCGCTGGCCACCGTGCTGGACAAATACATAGGAACCGGGTGGCGGCGCGACCTGACCCAGATCAGCGGCCTGGAGGCCCTTGCCGGCAACGCCAAGGTGATCAAGGCCCTGCAAGACGCCAAACGTACCAACAAGCAGCGCCTGGCAGACTGGGTGCAGGCGCACATGGGCTTGCAGTTGCCGGTGCACGCCATGTTTGACGTGCAGGTCAAGCGCATCCACGAATACAAGCGCCAATTGCTCAACGTGTTGCATGTGATTGCCCGCTACCAACGCATCCTGCGCGAGCCCGAGGCCGACGTGGTGCCGCGCGTGGTAGTGTTTGCCGGTAAAGCGGCCTCGGCCTACCACATGGCCAAGCTCATCATCCAGCTGATCAACGACGTGGCCCACACCGTCAACCACGACCCGCGCGTGGGCGACAAGCTCAAAGTCGTTTTCATCCCCAACTACAGCGTCAGCCTGGCCGAGCGCATCATCCCAGCGGCCGACCTGTCCGAGCAAATCTCCACAGCGGGCACCGAGGCTTCGGGCACCGGCAATATGAAACTCGCGCTCAACGGTGCCCTAACGATTGGCACGCTGGACGGCGCGAACGTAGAGATCTTGGACGGCGTGGGTGAAGAAAACATTTTCATCTTTGGCCTGACTACGCCCGAAGTGGCAGCCACACGCGCTGCGGGCTACCAGCCACGCCAGGCGCTGGAAGCCTGCCCGGAGCTGGAGCAGGTGTTGCTGGCGATACGCGACGGAGAGTTCAACCCGGCGCAACCGCAACGCTACCAAAACATTTACGACACGCTGGTGAATTGGGGCGACCACTACCTGCTGCTGGCCGATTACGCGTCCTACGCGGCAGCCCAGGACGCCGCCGATGCGGCCTACCGCAACGCCGACGCCTGGACGCTGAAAACCCTGCACAACATCGCGGCCATGGGACCTTTTTCTGCCGACCGCACGATTGCCCAGTACGCCAGCGAGATTTGGAAGACCAAACCGGTGCAGTTTTAAGGCGCTAACTTTCATGAAGTGCGCAGCATCCAAACCCTGAAGCCGTCGTCGCGACGGCGCAGTTCCAAAGTGCCCCAGGCATGCCCACAGGTGCGACTCCAGTAGAAGCCTAGCCGACGCGACAAAATCAAATGTGGACTTTGGCCCCCCTCTCCCGCCCGCTGGGCGAGAGAGGGGTCGGGGGAGAGAGTGGGCAAACTCCACCCCCGGGAGGGCGAGAAGGGGGCGCGAAAAACCGTCAAGGCCGCAACGTTAAGGCCTGCCGTCAAGGCGCCTTGTTCGCCGGGGCTTGAGCCGCATTGGCTTGGCGGGCGCGTTCGTACAAGGGCATCACTTTAGGCAAATTGGCCTCGATCTCGGCAATGCGGGTGTTGCCCGAGGGGTGGGTGGAAAGCCACTGCGGCGGCGCGCCTTTGTTGGCGGCAGACATTTTTTGCCACAAGCTGACACCGGCGCGCGGGTCAAAGCCGGCACGAGCGGCCAGCTCCATGCCCACCAGGTCGGCCTCGGACTCGTCCTCGCGACCGAACTTGAGGGTCAACAAGTTGGCTCCCTGTTGTGCCGCTATGTCCATCACGCTGGAGGGAATACCCAGCCAGCCCGACAGCAAAGCCCCGCCCAGACGCGCTGCGCCGCTGGTGATGGTGGACTTGCCCACGCGCTCGCGCGCGTGTTCGCGCAGGGCATGGGCAATTTCGTGGCCCATGACCATGGCCACTTCATCGTCGGTCAGCGCCAAGGTCTTGATGATGCCTGTGTAGAAAACGATTTTTCCACCGGGCATGCAAAACGCATTGATCTGGTTGGAGCCGACCAGGTTGACCTCCCACTTCCATTGGCTCGCGCGCTCGTTCCATTCAAAGGTAAAGGGAATGATTTTTTGCGCAATGGCGCGCAGGCGGCGCACCTGGGCGTTGTCGGGCGGGCCCAGGGCACGTTGCTCGGCAGCGGTGTTGAGAATTTGCAGGTACTGTGCCTTGGCAGTCTGCTCTAACTCTTGGGCAGGCACCAGGTCCGCAAATCCCGAGCGCTCACCTACCTCCACGCCTTCACGCGCCAAGGCCGGCGCGATTGCGGCAGCCGACAGCAGCAGCGCCACCACCGGCACCCGCAAGCGCTGCGCCAAAATCCGTTTGCCCGTCACCATTCTGATTTGTCCCTTTGTCGCAAAGACCCAGGGGCTATTATTCCCTGATGCCCGCATCTTCGCCTCCACCTCCTGCGTCAGCGCCCGCCCCAGCGGCCCGGCCCACCTGGCTGGAAACGCTCAAGGTCTACCGCGAGCCCGCTTCGCTGCGCATGTTGTCGCTGGGGTTTTCTGCCGGACTGCCGCTCCTCTTGGTGTTTGGCACCCTGAGTTTTTGGTTGCGCGAGGCGGGCATTGACCGCACCACGATTGGGTTTTTGAGCTGGGTGGGCTTGGCCTACGGCTTCAAATGGGTCTGGTCCCCGCTGGTCGACCGCCTACCCATTCCGCTGCTCACCCACGCGCTGGGGCGCCGGCGCAGCTGGCTACTGGCATCGCAAGCGGTGATCATGCTCGCGCTGGTGTGCATGGCTTTGACCGACCCGCAGCTCTCGCTCGCGCCCATGGTGTGGTGTGCAGTGGCCGTGGCGGTGGGCTCGGCCACGCAAGACATTGCGCTAGATGCCTTTCGCATTGAGTCCGCCGACACCGAACACCAGGCCGCGCTGGCCGCCACCTACCAAACCGGCTACCGCCTGGCCATGATCTGGGCCGGTGCCGGCGCGCTGTGGATTGCCGCGCGCGCCGAGGTGCCCTCGGCCGTGGCCGGGGCGGCGGCGCTCTACCAGCACGGCCCCTGGCAAACCGCGTATTTGGTGATGGCGCTGAGCATGTTGCCCGGCGTGCTGACGGTTCTGTTTTCACAAGAGCCCGTCCCCGCGCCCGTGCCTGCGGCCAGAAACCTGCGCGAGTGGCTGCGTGGCGCGCTGGTGGAGCCGTTTGCCGACTTTTTGGGCCGCTACGGCTGGCACGCGGCGCTGATCCTGGCGCTGATCGCCACCTACCGCATCAGCGACGTGGTGATGGGCATCATGGCCAACCCGTTTTATGTGGACATGGGCTTTAGCAAAGACGAAGTGGCTGCCGTCACCAAGGTGTTTGGCGTGGTGATGACGCTGCTGGGCGCCTTTGTCGGCGGCGTGTTGTCTTTGCGCATGGGCGTCATGCGGGTGTTGATGCTCGGCGCCGTGCTTAGCGCCGCCAGCAACCTGCTGTTTGCCTGGCTGAGCACGCGCGGGCACGATGTCAGC
>Ga0114967_10003424_pt1 | contig 13025 bp, 10 predicted proteins | sample M_130628_MF_Meta_FD_92639 | JGI IMG/M metagenome (GOLD analysis project Ga0114967, IMG submission 92639) | Freshwater microbial communities from Lake Montjoie, Canada to study carbon cycling - M_130628_MF_MetaG | ecosystem: Environmental > Aquatic > Freshwater > Lake | place: Lake Montjoie... | reverse complement strand
TCGATCTTGGCCGACAGGTGGGGAGTGTCGGAAGCAGTGAGAATGGTGTAGAAGCCTCCCGCTTGCGGGCGGTCGACAGCCCGCAGCTGCGGAAAGCGATCGGCATAAAAGCTCGCAATGCAATCATCCAGCACGGTCGCGTCGAGCACCCCCGTGGTCACCTGCTCCAGACAGTCGACCGTGCCGTCATAGCCGATCACATCCACTTCCAGCCCCGCCCTGCCCCCCATCAAAAGTTCAGCCGCGGAACCGGTGAGCACCCCGACCCGCCAACGGCCCTGAGGCCCGAGGGATTCCAACCGCTCGAAGCTCGTCAGCGGGGAGTCGCGTCGCGCAACCAGCTGCAGGGCGTAGGCGAAATAGGGACGCGAGCAGCGGTAGTCGCGCCGCCGTCCGGGAGTGAGCTCGATGCCATTGATGACACAGTCGGCCGTCCGGCCAAGCAACAGCGGAAGCCGGTCCCACTGCCCCTGCTGGAACCGGGCCTTCACCCCCAGTTCCGCCGCCAGCAGTTCGGCCAGTTCCACCTCAAACCCGGTGAGCTGCCGGGGGTTTTTCGGATCGAGGAAGACATGGGGCCCGCCTCCCTCCTGATCGGCCGCCCAGATCAACTCCCCTCGCGCCACCACATCATCCAGTTCGGCGGCGGCCACGGTGCCGACGGCTCCGGCGCCAGCCAGCAGCAACAGAGCGACGCCCCGCCATCCTCCCGGCCATATTCTGCACCAGCTCATGGCGAGCCCCCACGCAGCCGGCCGAGGTTGCCGGTGATCTCCCCCGTCGCGGTCGCCAAGCCCGCGGCTTCGGCGGCCAAGCGTTCCCCCTCATCCAGGAAGTTCGCCGTCTTCTCGGCGGCCGACGCAAAATCTGCCAGCAGCGGATCGACCAGCCCCGCCTGTGGCAAGCGTGCCAGCAGACTCTGGATGTCTCTGTCGATCCCTCGCCGTAAGCGGGCAAAGACCAGCCACCGCAGCAGCAACCCCCACAGGATCAGCCACACCAGGGCCTCCTGCAGAAATCCGAGCCCCTCCACCGGTTTCCCCAGCCAGAGATGACCATAGAAAAAGTTCCAACCGGCCCGCACCAGCACCGCGACGAGGAGGCCGGAGAACAGACCTTCGCACACCATTCGCACCACCGGCGCATCAACCCTGCTGCGGCGTTCGATGACCAGCCGATCGATCCCCGCGACCAGCCAACTGCCGGTGCGTTCCAATAGCGTGCCGACGGTGGTTTGCACCTGAGATTCGTTCAATCGCGGCCGGCCCACCAGCGGTTCCCCCAGCCGGGCCCGCGCCGCCAGCCCCACGAGTATGCTACGCGACTGCTCCACATCAGCTTCCCCCAAACCGATCTCCTCCACCGACTGCCAGGCGGCATGGGCTGAGGTCACGGGGGCAGCCGCTCTTCCGGCAAGCACCTGACTGATCACGCCCCCCCTGCCAGCCCGCAGACGCGGCCAGAAGGCTCCTATTGCGGAGAGCGTGTGCAAAAACATCGCGAACGGCCCGCCATGCCAGCGGTCGACAAGTTCATCGGTGATCATGCGTTGCCAGGCTGGTCGGCTGGCGCGGAGTCGCTCTTCCACAGCCTTGGCCAGCAAGCCCTCCAGACGCAAGCGCTCCTGGCGCAAGCCGGCAGCCAGCGCCTCCACCGGCTCCCGCAGCCCCGCGAGTTGCTGGCGGGATTGATTCACAAACCACTCCGCCAGATCGAGGGCACCGGTGCGGCGCACCCGGCGGGCGGCCCGACCGACCAGCTCCTCGTCGATCGCCCGCACCAGTTCTGCAAACCCCGGCTCCGGTTCCAGACCAGCCTGGGCCCTGCGGGCAGCCTCCAGCCCATCCACCCGGTAGATGCGGGGCACGAGAAATCCCTGCCGCTCAAGCTCCCGCCGCCAGTCGTCGCGGATATCGGGATCGCGCGAAGCATGCGACTGCACAAACAGCAACGGCCGCCCGGGAGCAAAGGCCGCCACTTCCTGCGCCACGCTCCACGAGCGGTATTTCTGCGCCGTGGCCAGCAGCAGCAGCACGTCGCAGGCGGGCAGCACCGCTTCCAGCAGGTCGCGATTGCGATTGGTATCGCTCGGCCGGGAGCCCAGCGGGCTGCCTGATGCCCCCTGCTCCGGGGCCGGCTGGTCAGACTGCGTGTCGGGATCGGGGCAGTCGACCAGCACGATATTGGCCACCGCCGGAGAGTCGCTGCGTACCACGCGGGCGCCGGTCGCCTCCAGCGGCAGCCAGGCACAATCGACATCCCGGGCCACCACCACCACCGGCGTGGTTGTGGTGGGACGGGCGACATCCCCTGCCGGGCTGACATCCCTGCCGGCGAGGGCATTGACCAGCGTACTTTTTCCCGTGCCGGTGCCCCCCATGACGCCCACCACCAACACCCGCGACAACTCCCGCCGGGCCCGTTCCAAGCGCGGGGCGATTTGCTCCCACTCGGCGATCGTCCGCCGTGCCGGTGGCCAGTCGGGCAGCGCCCCGCTCCAGCGCGACAAGCGCAGCACCAGTTCATCGAAGCGGCTGTCGTCAAAGAGCGCCGGGGAAAGGTCCTCCGCCGGGCCGGAGGCAGGAGGTGACGGCGCTGTGGCAGGTGCCGACGAAGAAAATGGGAACGGTGGTGAAGGGGCCATCAGGTGAACTCCCGTCCGCATTCAAAGAGCAACCGGCGCACCTTGGCGACCTCCGGGCGGGCGGCAGCGGAGGCCAACCGATCGATTTCGTCCAGCCGCCCCCCCAGCACAACATCATGCAGCGTTTCTGCCAACACCTGGCTGCGTTCCGCCGACCAACCGGCAAACAGCCGTTCGATGAGCGGCTTGAGGCCCGCCATTGTCAGCCCGAGGGCTCCCTCGCCAGCCAGCGTGGCGGCAGTGCCCACCACAACATCACCGGCGTGGTGAATCAACACCGACAGGCCGCCCGCTGATGCCGCCGCCGCCGGCACAACGGCCGCCCCCGCCAGCCCCAGCCCGACAGTGATCGCCGGACGGGCCACGGCCCCCACATTCAGGCCGGTCAGAATCCACCGCACCATCTCGGGATTCTCCCGCGAGAAGCGGTCGAGTTCGCCGCGCACGAACTCCCGGTAGTGTTCCGACACAATCGGCAGCGCCGCGTGGCGGCGTTCCAAATCGGCATACCACGCCGCGCGGTCGCCCCCCACCAGCACACCGCCGAGCATGCCGGCGAGACGCTCGCTGCGCCGGCAGGCGCCATCGAGCCGCTCGATGAAGTCTCCCAAAGCCTGCTTGAGGGCCTTGAGCTCGACGGCGGAAAAATCTTCGCGACGCTCCTCTTCAGTGCGCACCAGCCCCGCCTTCCGCGCCACCCACCGCACACCGCCGCCGGCCTTGCGGTAGGCCCAGCTCACGGTGAGATCGAGCGTCGAGCGGCGGGGCTCAAGCCAGTTCCAGATTTCGTTCCAGACCAGCTCCCGGGGGGCCGCGGGGAGGTCGACACGCACGCGGGCCTCATCAGCCAGCAGCCGCTTGGCCTCCTGCCATTGCTGGGCACTCGATTCAAACGCATCGAGCCAGCCCCCTGCGCCACCGCGCTGGTCAAGCACCACACGGAATGCTCCGTCCATCGCCCTGAGTTTGATGCGGTCGAAGTCGAAGCCCGCCAGCGTCGCCGCCAGATCGACCTGTGCCTCGGCGGCGGGGGCAGCGGGAATGAGGCCGGGAGTCGTGCCCGAGACCAGCTCCGGCAGAGCAAACAATGCCAGCTCCCCCGCCTCGGCCCGGGTGAAGTCGTGGGGGGCGGCATAGACGGCCAACGGTTCGATCCCCGTCTCAGAGGTGAACGTGCGCAGCCACCCGCCAATGCGTTCCCGCTGCCGCGGCCAGTCAACCATGTTGAAAACCACGATCACCGACTTCCGCGCGGCCGCAGCGGCGGCAAAAAAATCACGCACCGCAGCGTCGTTGTATTTCTGCTGGGTGAGCACCGCGATCAGAACATCGCAGGCGTTGCGCACCAGTTCAGCCCGGTGCCAGTTTTCCCGTAGCGTGCCGTCGACGTCGGGAGTATCGAGCAGGATGAGCCGGGGCGGCTGCCGACCGCCGGGATCCTCGCGCCACACCAACAGATCATCCCCCTCAGCACCCCCGCCGAGCGAATCTTCAGCGCCGGTCCACTCGCGGGGCGTGAAGCCGGGAAACAAGCTCGCGATATCGATGCGCCCTGCCATGCCACGGGGCAGGCTGGCGACCGGGCAGCGGGTGCGTGCCGCCTCCGGCACCGACTGGGTGATCGGACTCCCCACCAACACATTGGTGAGCAGGCTCTTGCCGGTGTTGGTGCCCCCGCACACCGCCGCCACCAGCACCGCTTCGCGCGTCACTTGCGGCCGCAATTTCCCGAACAGCTGTCCATACCATTCAGTGCCGGTGGGATCAGGAACGCCCAGGGCCGCTCCCAGCGGACGCAAGGCCTCGATCAGCCCACACAGCTCTCCCACATTCGCCGCCCAAGCCTGATAGCCGGCCGGGAGCGGGGCCGGCGCTCCACCCGGAGGAGCGGAAGTGGGCGTCGGGGATACTGGCGGAAGGCCTTGTGACACTCGGATAGACTCACTGGATCGGACGCTGCAGCCGTCGCTACAGCCTCCGGCACACGCCCGCGGGCGGGGCTCGTTGCCGACCGCCTTGCGAGGCGCTACACTCCGATAGATGCGCGACAGCTTTCTGTCTCTGACAGTGTGGCCTCCCGCCTTTCTCCCCGCAAACCCCAATCGCCAACGCGCGGACTCCGCATGCTCCAACGCCGCCCCGTCTTCCCCGGTGTCATCGAGATGAACCACCAGGCCGGCTGGCGGATCGGCTGCAATGTCTATCTCGTCTACGACGAGCGGGACTGGGCGCTGATCGACATCGGCTACGAGGAGACAGTCGACGAGATCATCGAGATGATCCGGCAGATGGATTTTCCCCTCTCGGCCTGCCGGGCGCTTGTGGCCACCCACGCCGACGTCGATCATATTCAGGGCTTGCACAAGGCCAAGACGATTCTCAAGGCCCCCGTGCTGGCGCACCCGCTGGCGGTGGAACCGCTGGAAACCGGGGATCGGATCAAGACGTTCGCTGAGATCGCCGCGCAGAACGTCCATATGGATCTGCCGCCGGTGAAGATCGACCGTACGGTCGAGGATGGCGATGTGATCGAGATCGGCAACCGGCAACTGGAGGTCTGGCACACTCCCGGCCACACTGACAGCCAACTCGCCTTCCGCACCGGAGAGTTGCTCCTCTCCGGCGACAACATCTACCGGGATGGTTCGGTGGGGGCTATCGACGCCCACCACGGCAGCGATATTCCCGCCTTCATCCGCTCGCTGGAGCGGATCGCCGACAGCAATGTGGAGTGGCTGCTGCCGAGCCATGGTCCGATCTTCCGCAAGCAGGATCGGCTGCTGCGACAGACGATCGAACGGCTGCGAGGTTATCTCACGCTGGCCGACTTCGGCACCTGCGCCCAGGAATGGCCGCTGATTGCCGAATGGGATCGCGAACTGGCCGAGGGACGGCTTCCCGGCGCCGCCCCTCCGCGGGGCTAGCGCTCGCCGCAAACCTTGCGGGCAGAGACGGTCCTGCCGGTTTTTCCATCAAGAACGGGCCGGAATAAGGCCGATAGATTCTCTGAAGCGTTCGTTTTCCGGGGGGAATCAACCGATGCAACGGCACCTGTTTGCCGCTGCGGCCGTCGTGGCCGGAGCATTTTTTCTTGGCATGGGCGAAGCACACGCCCAGCAGCCCGCCGGAGGCCAGCGAGCCTACGGCCAGCAATGGGGCCAGACAGCCGGCACGCCCGACTGGAACCGGTTCTACCACTATCCCTATGTGTGGTATCCGCAGAATTTCTACGCGGATGGCTACATGAAAAGTAGCAACGATCTTTACTACCGCTACCCTCAGGAAATGCGCGTGCCGGTCTACAACCGGGCCTGGCACAACGAATATCCCAAGGGCCGCCGCTACTACCAGGGCCACCATTTCAACCTGGACGTTTTCTGAATATAAGCCGAAAAAGCCATCCATGGCCCCCCGGTTGCGCAGCAACCGGCCAAGTTAGTCGGCTGGGGTCGGCGGTGGGAAACGCCAAGGGTTTCCCGCGCCGACGGCATCGCATCCAGCGATGCTTGCTTGAGCGGGAAAAAGCCATCCAAACGCACATCGGGGGTGGGAGGCGGAGGGGTCGGCGAACTTTTCGTGAACTCACATGAACGCTCCCCGCTCAGCTGAAATCCCGCCGGCACCGCCGCCAGGCGATGAGGCGGCCACAGCCCGGTGGTGGCTGGCGCATGTCTATCAGGGGGACGACGCCGTCCAACTCTCGAGCCGTGCCATCCTCACCGGCATGCTCATCGGCGGCGTGATGTCGGTTTCCAATCTCTACGTCGGCCTCAAAACCGGGTGGGGGCTGGGCGTCACCGTCACCTCCTGCATCATCGCCTTTGCGGTGTTTCAGTTTCTGGAAACAGTCTTTCCCAAGGCAGTGGGGCGGCCCTTCTCGACACTCGAAAATTACACCGCCTCCAGCGCCGCAAGCGCCGCCGGCTACATGTCGAGCGCCGGGCTGGTGTCGGCGCTGCCGGCCCTGACGATGACCACCGGCCGGCAACTCGCCTGGTGGGAGATCATGCCCTGGCTGGCGGCGGTGTCGCTGCTGGGCGTGTTTATGGCGATCCCGCTCAAACGCCAGTTGATCAACATCGACCAGCTCCCCTTCCCGTCGGGCATCGCCACCGCCGAAACCCTGCGCAGCCTCCACGGCTCGGGCGGACAGGCTGCAGGACAGGCCCGCCTGCTGCTGGGGGCCGGCGCGGTCGGGGCGGTGCTGGCGGTGTGGCGCGATCTGTGCGCTGAGGTGTCGGCCTGGGCGGCCTATGCGTTTCCCAAAGAGATGCCCTTTCTGCCCACGGGCGTGGGGCACGACCTGCTGAAAAAATACACGCTCGGGATCGAGGGCTCGCTGATCATGGTGGCAGCCGGGGCGATCATGGGAATGCGTGTGGCAGCTTCGATGCTGGTGGGGGCGATTGTTTGCTACGGGGTCATCGGGCCAATCCTCGTGCAGCAGGGGATTGCCCAGCCGGGCTATCGGGGCATCGTGGGCTGGGTGCTTTGGCCGGCCACCGCGATGATGGTCACCGCGGGGCTGGTGTCGTTTGCCCTGCGCTGGCGCACGGTGCTGCGGGCCTTCGGGGGGCTTTCGCAACTGGTGGGCGGAACTGGCGGGCCGGCCGCTGCCGACCCTTTGCGGCACATCGAGGTACCCGCCTCCTGGTGCGTGATCGGCTGCGGCCTCTCAGGCCTGGCCTGCGTGCTGCTGGGGCACCAGTTTTTCGGCATCAGTTGGTGGATGGGAATCGTGGCGGTGCTGGTCACCTTCCTGCTCTCGATCGTCGCCGCCAGAGCCACGGGCGAAACAGACATCACACCGATCGGCGCCATGGGGAAGATCACGCAGCTGGTGTATGGAGTGCTGGCACCGACCAACATCACCACGAATCTGATGACCGCGTCGATCACCTCCGGCGCCGCCTCGCATGCTGCCGATTTGCTCACCGATCTCAAGTGCGGCTACCTGCTCGGTGGGAATCCCCGCAAGCAGACGATTTCGCAACTCTTCGGCGTGCTCGCCGGCACGCTGGTTTCCGTGCCCGCCTATCTCTTTGTGGTGGGACGCGACCCCGGCAAGCTCGGCTCCGAGGCCCTGCCGGCCCCAGCGGCGAAGGTCTGGGCGGGGGTGGCCGAATTGCTCGCCAACGGTCTTTCGGCGCTGCCGAAGGGGGCGCTGGTGGGAATCGTGATCGGCGCAGGCTTGGGGCTTGTGCTGGCGCTCTTGGAAGAATTCGCCCCGCCGAAATACCGGCCGTGGATCCCCTCGGCCACCGGCCTGGGGATTGCCGGCGTGATCCCCGCCTTCAATTCGATCAGTATGTTTTTCGGCGCGCTCATCGCTTTGATCGTGGCGAAGGCGGCACCGAAAACTGCGGAAAGCTCCACGGTGGCGGTGTCGAGCGGACTGATCGCCGGAGAATCGCTGATGGGCGTGGCGATCATCCTCTCGATCGAGATCCTCAAGGCGCTCGGCTTCTGGGCGGGCTGAGATGCGGGGAATGGCCCCAAAAAGCGTCACGACACCGCGGCGACGAGGATCTCGGCGGCGGCTTCCACCTGCGCGATCTCGATCCACTCGTCGGCGGTGTGCGCCTGAGCGATCGAGCCTGGGCCAAACACCACGGTGGGAACCCCGGCGGCGGCCAGCACGCTGGCGTTGGTGCCATAGCGGGCCGCCAACACGGCCGTCTGCGCCCCACGGCCACGGGCAGCAGCAGTGAGCCGGTCGAGCAGGCTGGTCCCGGCCACGATCACTGCCTCTCCGCCGGCCGGCAGTCCGGCGCTTTCGAGGAACGGTTCGTCATGCTCGACGCGGGCCCCCCCGCAGGCCGCCGCGATTCTCCCGATCACTTCCGAGCGGGCCTCCTGCGGCGATTCCCCCGGCAGCACCCGGCGGTCGATCTCCAGCACCACCAGATCGGGCACGAGATTGACGCCGGTGCCGCCATGGATTGTGCCGAGACTGAGCGTGGGTGGACCACAGGGATGGCCGGGGGAGCGGAGGAGGAGTTCGCCCGCGAGTTGCTCGATGGCCAAAACCGCCCGGCCGGCCGGATAGATCGCGTTTTCTCCCCGTTCCGGGAAGGCGCTGTGGCAGGCCCGCCCATGGATCCGCACCCGCCAGCGGACAGCCCCTTTGTGAGTGGCGACGATGTTGAGTTCGGTCGGCTCGGCGACAATGGCTGCACAGGGACGACCCCCGAGCAGTTCGCCAGCGGCCCGGTCGGCTGACGTTCCCCCGGAAACCTCAGTCCCCCACAGCCGGGCCACGCTCTTGACGCCCGAAAACCCGAATTCCTCGTTGACTGTGGCCGAAAAAACTACAGTCACCGGCCGGGGATGCCCCGCCGCCCGGAGCCGATCGAGGGCCACGAGCATCGCCGCCATTCCCCCTTTGACATCACACGAACCCCGGCCATAGAGCCGTCCGTCGCGCACCAGCGGCACGAACGGCTCAACGACCATTCCCTCGGCCGGCACGGTGTCCTGATGGGCATCCCACAGCACCACCGGCGCACCCGGCACTGTCGCCTCGAGGCGGGCCAGCACGTTGTCGCGGCCGGGGGCCACTGGCTGGCGGGCCCAGGGAATGCCGGCGGCGGCAAAGCGTTGCACGAGATATTCGGTGACGCGGCCCTCCAAAAACTCCGGGCCGGAGAGGTCTCGCCCCATCGGATTGACGCTCGGGCGACGCACCAGATTTGCCAACGTCGCAACGGGATCTGCCATGGTCTCACAATCGCTGTGAAAGAGGGTAAACTGCCTGTAGCTCCCGCCTGCCCTGCCGCGCAGAAGCGGATCTTGGCAGATGACGGCGGGGGCCGAAGAATCGCTCTCCTGATGAAAAATCTTCCGGAGTCCATTTCCTTGGAAACTGCCCCGATGCTTCACTCCCGCAGTGTGTGGAACCTTCCGCCCAGCGGCAAGAAGGCTCGTTGCTTGTGCTTCGTTGGATGCCTCGCGGCGATCTGGTTCAACACCCCGGCCGCCTGCGCCCAACCCGCCGCCGCTGCGGCTCCCGCCCGCGGATTGCCGGCGGTGGCCGAGGAGCAGGCGATCCGTGCCGCGGCTCAAGCTTACATTGAGGCCCTCAAACGCGGCGACGGCCCGGCCTTGGCGGAGATGTGGACCGTTGACGGCGACATCGTCGATGGTCAGGGAAACGTGCTCAAAGGCCGTGAGACTCTCGCGCAGACCAAGCTCCCCGCCGCAGGAGAGCCGCAGCCGGAATTCAGGTTTGGGGCCACGCAGGTGCGCTTGGTTGGCGACGGGGTCGCCCTTGAGGATGGCTCTGTGGAGGTGATTCCTCCGGGCTCAAAACAGGTCAGTCAGGGGCGGTTCTTGGCGGTGTGGGTGAAACGCGAAGGGGTGTGGCGCCTGGCCAGCCTGCGTGAATGGCAGGTCGACCATTCCAACGGGCCAGAACTCCTCCAGTCGCTCGACTGGATGGTGGGCGACTGGGACGTTGTCGACCACGCCACAGCCGCTCAGCTGACGCCCGCAGGGGCCCCAGGCGAAGCCTCGCCGCCGGTCGTGCCGGAACGGCTCGCTGGATCGAAGCCCCTCCCCGGCCCAACGCGGATGGTGATTTCCGTCCGCTGGAATCCCCAGCGCACTTACCTCGTGCGCGACCTGAAAATTTTCCCTCCAGACAGTCCGGAAGGGCCGCCCGCCACCGAACCGATCGGCATTGTCTCGCAGCGGATCGGCTGGGACCCTCTTTCCAAGCAGATCCATTCCTGGGCCTTCAGCGCCGATGGGGGTCATGGCGAGGCGGCATGGAGCCGGGAAGATGACGCATGGGTGGCGCGGAGCACCTCGGTGCATCCCGACGGCCGCCTCACATCATCGATGAATATCTACACCTATGACGGCAAGGACGAATGCACCTGGCAATCCTTTCAAACCCATGCCGGCGGCGATCTTGCCCCCCCGATCACCATGACGATGGTCCGCACCACCGGGAGCTCCTCGCGATGACCAAGGAACACCGTCGGCCCACGGCGACACTCCTCTGCTGCCTGCTGGGGGGACTGCTCACGCTCGGTTCAATCTTCGCCGTGGTGAAAGGCGCCGAGCCCCCTGCCGAGCCGCCACAGAAGCCCCTCGCCGCAGATGCCCAAGACGACATTGCCGCCAAGGCTGCGATCCTGCGGAGCCCGCGCTGGCGGAGAGCAATCTTTGAACTGGGAGAATGGCTCTCCAACCAGCAGATCTACTCGCCCAAGGAGGTCGTCCGCATCAAATCCGATTTCAACCAGCGGGTGGCGAAGATGTCGGCCAGCGACCTGGAATACATGCTCGACGACCTGGAGGCGAAGTTCAAGGTGATCGACACGCCGGAGTCGCTGGAGGTGCGGGCCTGGGTGGGGCAGTATCTCTCCGCCATGTCAGACCGCAAACGGGCGCAGGCCCTCAAGGATGTGCCGGACGTCATCAATATGTCGGCCGGTGAACTCGCCGCTGAAATGAAGAAAATCGAACTGAAGCGGCTCTCGTTGCAGAGACGTCAGGCCGATTTCGACGAGGGCCGGCAGGCGCTGGTGCAGCAGGCCGAGGCATCCCGCCAACTGACCGTCCAGGCCGCCGCAGCGGCCACCGCGCAGGTGAACGCCGCGCAGTCCTTCTCCCCCTATCGGAGCGGGGGGGGCAGCGGCGGGGGCAGCGGCGGGGGCAAACAGCCCTTCGCCGACACCGACACTGGAGGGGGGATGTCGATCGGGGTTGGCCCTTTTGGTGCCTACGTAGGATTCAGCCTGGGGAATTTTTAAGCGGAAAAAAACCCCATCTCGTCGGTAGCCAACCGGGACTGTATAACTGTGGCGGCTGTGACGGCAAGCCGGCGGGAGGCTGATCTCTCTCCGACTTTTTTTTGTCACCGACTTCGTGACGAATTTCACGAAGTCGGTTCCAGCAGCCGATTTTCACCGGAAACGATCCATGGAAGCCATCCTCCCAGTCCTCCTCTTCGTGGCCATCGCGGCGGCGGTGTCGGTGGGGCTGGTGTTTGCGGCTGGTCTGATCGGGCCGAATCGAGCCAGCGCCGTCAAGGAAATGCCCTACGAGAGCGGCATGGATCCGGTGCACGACACGCGCCGCCGGTTTGATGTGCGGTTTCATCTGGTGGCCATCACGTTCCTCGTGTTCGACGTCGAACTGCTCTTTCTCTATCCCTGGGCGGTGGCGAGCCGCTCTCCGGCCGGGATCGACGCGGCGGTGAGCGAGGGCCTGGTCTCCTGCCGCGGGCTGGTTTTTGCCGGAGCGATGCTGTTTATCTCCCTTGTGGTGGTCGGATTCGCCTACGACTGGCGGAAAGGTGTGTTCCGATGGCGTTAGAACTGCCTGAAAACGTGGTCGTTAGCCGGCTCGACGAACTGGCCAGCTGGTGCCGTAAAAACAGCCTCTGGCCGATGCCGTTTGCCACGGCCTGCTGCGGCATTGAACTGATGGCGACCGGTGCCAGCAAGCACGATCTGGCCCGCTTCGGTGCGGAGGTTTTCCGCTTCAGTCCGCGGCAGTGCGATCTGATGATCGTGGCGGGACGCGTGACGATGAAGATGCTGCCGGTGCTCCAGCGGATCTGGCTGCAGATGCATGAGCCGAAGTGGTGCATTTCCATGGGTGCATGTGCCAGCACCGGGGGCGTGTTCGACACCTACGCGGTGGTGCAGGGGATCGATCGGTTCATCCCGGTCGACATGTATGTGCCGGGGTGCCCGCCGCGGCCTGAGCAACTCATCCAGGCGATCATCGATCTGCAGGACAAGATCCAGCGTGAAGGCACGATCTCCGGCCGGGAGTTTGACACCGCCGAGCGGCAACTCCGGGAACGGGCGCTGGTGGAGTCTGCCCAACTCCTGACGCTCGATGCAGCCCGCAACCCCGTTGCGCAGCGAGAACTCGCCGCAGCGGCCCAACAGCACTAATCCGGGGCAAGCCCCTCACCCCCACTCTTTTCCCCCATGCCAGCAACAGCCCCAGCAATCGACGACGTCCTCCTGCCGCTTCAGGAGCGGTTCGGCGCTTTGGACACGACCACGTTCCGCGGCCAGACACGGCTGGTGGTGCCGGTGCAGATGTCGCTGGAGGTGTTCGGCTTTCTCCGCGACCGGGGCTTCGATCTGCTGGTCGATGTCAGCTGCGTCGATTACCTCGAATACCGTGGCGCCAAGCAACGCTTCGGGATGGTCTATCTGCTGGCCTCCACCGCCACCAACCAGCGTCTGACGGTGCGGGTTTTTGTCGATGATCCCGAGCCGACCGTGGCGAGCGTCGTTCCCCTCTGGGCGTCGGCCAACTGGCTGGAGCGCGAGGTGTGGGATCTGTTCGGTATCCGTTTCAGCGGCCATCCTGACCTGCGCCGGCTGGTGATGCCCGAGGAGTTCACCGC
>Ga0114967_10003423_pt1 | contig 13031 bp, 8 predicted proteins | sample M_130628_MF_Meta_FD_92639 | JGI IMG/M metagenome (GOLD analysis project Ga0114967, IMG submission 92639) | Freshwater microbial communities from Lake Montjoie, Canada to study carbon cycling - M_130628_MF_MetaG | ecosystem: Environmental > Aquatic > Freshwater > Lake | place: Lake Montjoie... | reverse complement strand
TTGGTTTAGAAAATGGCTATTGGGTTTCTTTTGATCCGTTAAGGAATGAAAGATCGAATAGAGGATATTGTTCACCGTTAGTTTATAATAAAATACTTCTCTATTCCAAAGAAGATGCACATCAGCACAGTGGTAATCTTGTAACCGAGGCTTCACCTGCCAAACTTGGTGATCACCTATATATTGCATCGGGTTGCGGACATGTATTTGGTTATAATCTGAAAACGAAAGTTATTGATTGGGATTTTTATATTGGCTCTGATATGGATGGCACTCCTGTCGTAACAGATGATAATTGCTTGTTGATTGCAGTTGAAAAGCAATATATCAAAGGGCATGGAGGTGTTTTTAAATTAAATCCAAGTCTACCACCAAATCAATGCGTGCAATGGTTTTATCCTACAGAAGATAAGAAATATTCTAGCTGGATTGGAGGCGTTGTAGGGTCTTGTTCTGTGAACGATCGTTATCGAAATAATAAAGACCCTTTTCTAGCGGCATTTACTGGAATCGATGGTTATTTAAATGTTGTTCTATATAAGGAGTTGTCAGATTCACTTGTCCTAGGGCCTGATGGGGAAACAAAATATCCTTGTCCTAAAGTGCATTTCAGAGAAAAGGTATGCACTTCCATTTCGACCCCTGTATTTGCGAAAAACAGATTAGTAATGGCGGGATATGGTTCAATAAATATCTATAAAATAGGTTCAGATGCTAGCTTTAAAAAGGTGGCTTCTCGAAAAGGTTATTTTGAGTCTACCCCCGTTTGCTTTAATGGGAGTATTTATATTGCATGCAGAGATGGTAATTTATATCGATTTGGCATGATTGAGTCAAGTCCTGTAAATGTTCCAAATAAAGAAAATATAGTTCCTGTTGTTGAAGAAGTTAAAAAGCCAATCAAGTCTATCAAGGATAAAGATACGACCGGTACAGTAGTCAAATATCCTAAGATGAACATTGATTTGAAGGTGTATAAGAAAGTGGAAGTGTTCAATAATCTTAGATTAGCTCATAAGCGAGAAAACGAGCTTAAAATGGCAGGGGAAGAGTGTATTCTATATGTCAAACGACGTCATAAAATCGAGTTATATATAAAGCGTAAGTAAATAAGGGCTAAGTTTCAGTATTTTACTATTTTCGCCTCGGCTTTTAATTCATTAATATGAAGATTATTTATCGTTTGACAGGGTTCTTAATCCTGTGTTTTTGCGCATGTAATGTGGTGGAGAAGAAAGATTTGGAACTAATCACAGAGCCTGAACAAGAAAAGGTAGCGAAAACCGATTCAGTTGAATTACTCGATTCCGTTCCTCATGTAAAAATAGGTGTACAGGTATGGATGTCCAATAACGTTAGCACAACTGCTTTCTCAGATGGTAGAGAGATTAAAAAGGTAAGGTCGATTAAAGACTGGAATAAGTACAATGAACGTAAGATACCTTGCTGTTATGTTTTGAAAAATGGAGATGTATTGTATAATGGCTATGTGTTGCTAGACTCTGTTTCTGTTTGTCCTAGAGGATATCGATTGCCTATTGCCGATGACTACCTAATGCTTGCAGCATATTTGGGCGGTCGTGAAAAGTTCACTGAAAAGGTAATGACAAAATTGGCGAAATATGATTGGAGTGTCGAAGATTGGAATGAAGCTGAGCAGTCTCTTTACGATAGAAAAGTTGTAAGTAATAATCAATCTGGATTTGGAGCTAATAAGGGAGGCCATGTATTTAATGGGGAATTAGCAGATGGCACATGCTCGTTTTTTTGGGTGAATACACCTACTGATTCGACAAATACTCAGCTAAAAGCGCTCTATATTGGCTATTGCCGAAGTGATATGGAAGAAGGAATTGGTAACTTTGCCCTTGAAAATGGGTTCTCAATCCGATGTATCAGAAAATAAGTATGCGAATAATAATTTTAGTCTTATTGAGCTTTAGTTTTCAATTAAGCAATGCTCAGAATTATACCTATGCTCAATTAGATAGTTTAGGGAAAAATGTTCCTGTTGAATATGAAGAGTCAATTGGTAAGTTGGCAAACTACTTTCAAAAAACAACAGATAATAAAAATGCTCAGGCCCGCTTAGTATATTCATGGGTGGCTCATCATATTGCATACGATGATGATGCTTTCAATTCGCAAGTGTATAATGATCCAAGTGCAGAAGCTGTTTTTAAGTCACGTAAAGCTGTATGTGCTGGTTATAGTTTTTTATTTAAAGCAATATGTGATTCTTTAAATATTACGTGTGTTACGATAGACGGTTTTGCCAAGGCATATGGATTTAAAGCAGGTATGCCCGTTACGGGAATTAATCATTCATGGAATGCAGTTAAATACAATGATCAATGGCATTTAATAGATGCTACTTGGGGCAGTGGATACGCTGAAAATATAAATGGTAAGGCTAAATCAAAATCGAATTATAACGTTTATTGGTTTGATGTAAACCCTAAAGAGTTTTTGTTTAATCATTTTCCAGATAGTATTAAATATCAATTTTTACCCAAAAAAGTTACTCGCGAACAATTTAAAAAGATGATGTATTTCGAAACGAGTACTGTTTTTCGACTAGGATTTAATGTCGATAGTATATTGATTAAGTCACAAGCAGATCCTAAATTCAGTTTGCCTGAAGTTTTTAATTTGGACGAAGTTAATTTGAAAATTAATAAAGCACCCTATAATAAAATTATTAAAGGAGCCTCAACTCATTATTTCGAAATTGAACAGTTGTCGAATGATACTATTGTGTTGCTTAATAATCAAGAGTTGATATTATTCGATAATAAATCAGGAAACACTTTTTCAAAAACACTTGAGAAATTGACACATGGAGAGCTGCATATAGGTATTCTAAGGGGTGAAGCAGTTGAATTAATTGTAACTTATAAAGTAATCTAGTACCTGTAGTAAAAATGATAATGAAACAACGATTATTTTTTCTTTTAATACTACTTAGTCAATTTGCATTCGGACAAGATATTCCCAATGCCAAAGATACTGTAGCTAAAAAGCCATTAATGATTTATAGTCTAGAGAAGGCTACAACTTTTAAAATAAATCATCTTTCAGGATTTTATAAATCTCCAGTTGCAATTTCAATCTCCGGAACTGATACATCCAAAGCTAAAATAATTGTATCAAATGAAAATGGTGAAACATATCCAGGTTTAAATTTTACAATTACAGAAACATCATCTTTATCAATAATTTTAAAGGGTGAGAATGGAAAAGAAAGTAAATACCTTGGTACTTATTTTATTAATTCTCCTCATCAGCTTCCAATCGTTTCAATTATTGTCGATTCAATTGAGTTTTTTCCGCCTGAAGGAATCTATTTTGGTGAAGTAGCTAATCGTAATGATAAGAAAAAAAATAAAAAAGTAAAAACAAAAGTTGTAGGAAAGGCATGGGATAAAAAACCAATTTCTTGCTTTGCTCAGTTTTATTTTTACAATGAATTGATTGATGAATTAGCACTTGATGTGAAGACGTATGGAGGGATGACATTAGGCTGGAAAGAAAAGTCTTTGCAGTTATCGGCAAGAGATAATAAATATGAACGCAGTAAAATAAAAGTAAAATTATTTCAGAATTTACCTTTCAGAGATTATCAGCATGTAGTTCTTCGCACTTCAGGAAATGACCAACACTCTACGCGAATAAAAGATATTGCAATTAGTCAGATAGCTGCGGATATTGATTTGAACACGAAAGACTATCGTCAGATAGTTTTATATGTTAATGGAATTTATTACGGAATACATAACTTGAGAGAGAAAGTCAACAGTGATTATTTTAAATACCGTTACGATTGGAAGAAAGGTGAATTTGTTGAATTGCAAGGTTCAGGAGATGAAAGTCCTGAATACAATTCATTAGTTTCTTATATCGAAGAGAGTTCAGATAATCCTGATTTTATTAATTTGATTAAGGATAGTATCGACATTGAAAATTATTTCAATTATCAAATATTTGAAACGTATATAACAAACATCGATTCGCGCGGCAATGTTCGTTTTTATAAGCATAAAGATGGTAAATGGAAATGGGTGGTCTACGATGCAGATCAGGCATGTGCATATGCCGAATCGAATTTTATTCAAAACCGATGTTTGCCTAAAGAACGACTATGGTATAATCCAAGCTATACTACTACTATACTTGAGCATTTATTAAAAAATGATACACTGCGAAATCGATTTGTAACGCAGTATTGTTACTTGAATGCTACTTATTTGAATGCTACTTATTTCGGACGCAGTTTAGATTTGCGTGCAGAGAAAATAAGAGAAGAGTTACCTCGACATTTTAATCGCAGGAAAAATTTGTATAGTGAGGACATGGTATCGTGGACAGAAAAGTTTAATGAGCTAAAACAATATTTTTCCGTTCGTGATACAACGTTATTCAAAGATTTGAAAATTACTTTTTCAATTGATTCTATTTATCGACTAACAGTTGGTCAAAATAATAATTTATTTAAAGGATTAACTGTCAATAATTCGATTGTGCATACGAATGCAATTAATGGTTATTTCTTTGGAAGTATTCCTTTTGAATTATCTGCTCTGAATTCAAATCATCAATATCAATTTGATGGATGGAGTGATGGAATAAAAACATTGAGCAGGAATATTCAGTTGTTATCGGATTTAAATCTTACGGCAAATTTTAGTCACATAAAAGCGTCATCTAAAAAAGATAGTTTAGAGATTAGAAAATACTATGTAAATAATTCAAAGAAAGAACCTTTACTTTTTATTGAGTTGGCTAATAAACATACTGCCGATATTTCTTTAAAAGGTGTTAAGTTATATGAAGATTGTAATGGGTTGTCTTTTGATTTAAGTAACATTGTTATACCTGCATCTTCAACAATTGTCCTTACTAATAACTTGAACTTGTTTAATGCGAATATTCAAAGTATGAATTTGAAAGCAGTTTCAGCATTTGAATCAAGTTATTTTTTAAATGATGTACAGTTTAATCTTATTGATACTTTAAATCACACATGGATTGATAGTTTACATTATCTTGTGAGCGATTCAATGTTGATTTTACATGCTGGTTATTTGATTCAAAAGGAGAATGGTAAAATAAATGTCAAGAATGTTTCAATATCGAAACTTAAACAATTAAAATTTGGCACTTCCGTTTATAAGGTAAAGGCTGAAGACAGAACAATTTATATGGCAGTAATTATTTCGGTAGTGCTTATTATTTTAATTGTGTTATTACTTGTGCGTAGGCGCAATAATAAAATTACGCATTTGCATATGATATTATTTTTTTGTTTCATGGTGGGATCTTGTAAGTGTCAAACTGAAAAAGTAGATAACAACGTGTTTATAGCAGATTCAACAAAATCCAACTGTGATAGAGGGAATTCGGTTCTTAAACGATATATTGATAATACAGGTAAAGGTGATTCATCAATGTTAGGTACTCGAAATGTTAGAGCCGTTTTCCCAGGATTGTTATATAGAGGTGGTGGTAATAATCTTGATTTAAAAGATTCTATACCGAAGTATTATGTTCAAAATCCCTTACCTTATTATGCTATTGATAATTTAAATGGGGCAGGATTTAATAAAATTTATTATCTCTATTCTAAGAATTTTAATGACCGCTACGATTCATTTAAAATTGATTCGCTTAAAAGTGTTGGATTAGAATATGTGTGCAGGCCAGTAATATCTGATACCTTTTTGGTGGAGTTCTATGCTGATCTATTAAATAGAGTCAATAATAAAATTGATAACGAAAAAGAAAAAGTATACATACATTGCTGGAATGGTTGGCATCAATCAGGGATGCTTTCTGCGTTATCATTGATGCAATTTTGTGATTTTAATTCTACGCTAGCACTAAAGTATTGGGAGTTATGTACTGAAAATAATTATAAGGGGTACAACAATGTACGAACTAGAATTAAGGAATATAAGCCACTTCAAGGCTATGAATTTACCATAAGTCAAAAGAAGATGCTTTGTCCTTGTATGACAGAATTAGATACAGCTCATGTTGGAAAACCAATTACCACCCCTAAAGATTCTTTAATGTTGTCCAGTACTAATATGATGGAGAAGCAACATGGTATTTATGTAGTTAAATTAGGTGAAACGCCTTCCGGTATTAGTAGAAGGATTGGAATTTCTATTAGTGAATTAAGAAAGAAAAATAATTCACGATTGAATGTAATTTACGTAGGGCAAGAACTAAAATATTAGTTGATTATTTTTAATTTTTCTTTGCTACAAGTTGATTTTGCTTTTTCGATCCCCAATGATAACCTAATGAAAAATTAAGGTCTCCTAAGTAAGAAGCAGTTTTATAAGTTGAATCTAAATCTTCTTGGTATAAATTATCACTAAAATCTCTTACCGGTTTTTCGTATACACCAAACACACTTACCTTCCATTGTTCGTTGTTAAAGTATTTATATGGAATGCCTGTATCATCTTGTACAAGGTAATTACTTTTCGATAAAACAAAATCTCTGATAGTAGTAAAACTGCCATAGTGTAAAAGATATGAGGCTGACTTAATAAAAGTGTTGCAGTTAGCACTTATCGATTTATCCATAAATAGCATATTGCCAGAATGAGAGATTAATTCATCGTTTGCTAAATCACAGCAGAAGTATGTTATTTTTTGCTGTTTCTTTAATTTTTTATTCCATAAAACAACTTGTACAATGTTACTGCTCTCATGATTACTCAACGCAGTAAAGTTTCCATTCTCATCTATTTTTCCAAATGAAACCTGACTAACATCGTGTCCCGTTCTCACAGCGCCCCATAAAATCAATGGCAACATACCATTTACTTTTGTATTGTGCTTAGTATCGGCACTCATATTTTTTGTGATGAAATAACTTTTGCTATAAATGTCACGCAATACAAATTCAATATCTTTCAAATACTGACTGGTATAGGCAGAATCTTTAGCAAATAAATTGGGAATATCACCTACGTATTCACGAGCAATCATAAAGTATTCGTTTGCATTCGGATAAAGCCATGCCATGTGAATAAAATCACCACCAGAAAAAGGATAGAAGACAAAGTTTGTATCATTAGCTCCATTATTTTTTAGATTGTTTTCATTCCAACTCTTGATTTTTGATAATCGAGAGTTTTCAATGCCGTACATTTTCTGATTTACATTTTTATTGAAAGACTCAATAAAGGTTTTGTCCCACTGAGGTTGGTAATAGTTGATTGGGTAGCCCGCAATTAAATGCGATAAATTATTGTATGAAGAATCTATATTGACTTTTACAGCTTCAACTTCTGAAGTAGGAGTTGATGAACTATCTTGTTTGGTTTCGGTTGTAGATACTGTTACTGGTGAATTCTTTTCTGTTGAATTATTGCAGCTCAGCGCAACAAAACAGAAAGCAACGAGAATAAAACGATAAAATGATTTCATAATAGGTCGTGAACAATTAATGGTCAGCGAAGGTAATAATCTATTAATTACTGCTCGAAATTATTTAGTTTTGCGATTTATTTCTTACTAAAAGTAATCCACAAAAATCCGTTTTAGTGTTGATAAATAAACAGGGGCAATTTGTTAAACTGCTTGTTTAAAGCTAGTTTTGATTCATAAAATATTTATTTCAGTTATGAGAGTAGTATGTTTTTTATTTGTAATATTTTGGACTTCCATCTGCGCGGAAGCACAATATAGTAGATATGGTTATACGAATGGTAGTAGTATTATTTTACGCGATAATCATTCAACGTCATCATCAAAATTAACTTCCTTGAAAAAAGGAGAGTCACTAGAAATTTTGGATGAGTTTTATCCAACTAACAATACTAATGAAGCTATCTTGAGATATGAAACTCGCTTTTATGATACTTATGATGGAAACTATGTTTTCAAACTACCAGAAGGCAAAGCTGTCAAGGTAATCGAACATCTAAATGGAAGCAAAGTGAAAATCTCTTATACACAGCGTGACAAGAGTAGAGGATTTGCAACAATCACTACCGATCGATTGAAGTTTATTAATGGTGATGCATGGTATAAAGTTAGAACAGAATCAGGAAAGGTAGGTTGGGTGTTTGGACAATTCGTCGATTTAGAAATTGGCGATTAATCATGAGTTTCAAATTAATATTTTTGTTGTTTTTTGTTTTTTTATTTACTTTGTTTATTCAATCATCTTGTGTCGATAAACCTGTTTCCGATAAGGAGCGTTTGATGGGACAATTTGATTATAAAACAGATGCAGCTTTCATTAAATTACCACTTTCTTATTCTACCAAAGAGATTTATTTGCGCAAAACAGTTTACGAAAAGTTTAAAGCCATGGCCGATACAGCTTTTAAAGATGGTATAGCTATAAAAGCTCTTTCTGGTACTCGAAGCTATTCAGAACAAAAGACCATTTGGGATAATAAATGGAATAATTATTTTAAGAATGGCGACAGCATTGCCTGTATGAAAAAGATTCTTTTGTATAGTTCAATGCCATCTACATCTAGACATCATTGGGGAACCGATATCGATATTAATAGCCTAGAGCCCTCTTATTTTGCTTCTGGAAAAGGTTTAAAGGAGTATACTTGGTTAGTCAATAATGCTCATCGTTTTGGATTTTGTCAGGTTTATGACGACAATAAAAAAACTGGAAGAACAGGATATCAAGAGGAGAAATGGCATTGGTCTTATTTGCCTGAATCCAATAAAATGTTAAAAGAATATAGAGCTAAAATCGCTTACTCAGACATTAAAGGTTTTAAAGGAAGTAACTTAGCTTATAAAATTAACTTTATCACTATGTTTGTTGATGGGATAAGTTTAAAGTGTAAGTAGTGTTATTAATTGGTAATTATAAAAAATAAGTGACTTCAAAAATAAATTTCGCAACAGCTTTTTCTTTAGTTGTTGCTAATATGATAGGTGTAGGAATTTTTACTAGCTTAGGTTTTCAACTTTTTGGGTTGACCGATTATCGCGTTATCATGTTGTTGTGGATGGTGGGAGGTTTTTTAGCTATTTTGGGTTCTTTTATTTATTCTGAATTAAGTGCAGCATTCCCTCGCTCTGGTGGTGAATATAATTTTTTGTCAGAAGCATTTGGACGATTTACAGGGTTCTTGTCTGGATGGATTTCAATTACTCTAGGATTTTCAGCACCCATTGCAGCAGCAGCTCATGCATTTTCTAAATATTTCATTCATCTTTTACCTTTTGAGATCAATAATAATTTGCTTTCAGTGTTGCTAATTTTTCTTGTTACGTGTATTCATATTTTCAAAAAAAACATTGGCGCTAATTTTCAGGTTGTTATTACAGTGGCTAAAATAGTTTTAATGGTGTTGTTTATTTTATGCGGCTTTTATTTTGCTAATAAAGGCAATAATATAAGTTATTTGGTAGTAAATCCCAATTTTAAAAGTGAATTATTTAGCTCTGCATTTTGGGTTTCATTGATATATGTATCTTATGCTTATTCAGGATGGAATGCGACGGCTTATATGATAGATGAAATTGATCAACCGAAGAGAAATGTCCCACGTTCAATTCTATATGGAACTTTGGTGGTGATGATATTATATGTTCTAATAAATTGTGTTTTTCTTTTATCAGCACCCGCGGATGCAATGAGAGGGAAAGAAGATGTTGGATTTGTGGTAGCCAATTTTATTTTTAGTAATCAAGGTGCCATGATTATAGGCGGTCTTATTTCATTTTTTCTTATTTCTACTATCAGCTCCATGGTTGTTGTAGGTCCTCGTGTAATTAGTCGTGTGGCCCAAGATTTTTCTGAACTCAGTTACCTATCTAAATTTTCTAAAAATGATGTTCCAGTAAGAGCTATTATAACCCAATCGTTGATTTCAATACTGATTTTATTGACGACTGATTTTCAATTTATCATAACTTGTATAGGCTTTGTTTTAACCTTATTTACTACGCTTACTGCTGTTGGATCAATCGTCCTACGGTATACACGTCCAGATGTTGTTCGCCCTGTTAAAATGCCGTTATATCCATTCCTTCCAATCATCTATATACTATTTAATATTTGGATTATGTATTATCTGTTAATCAATAAGCCTTTTGAAAGTGGACTAGGTTTGTTGTTTGTAGCTGTAGGTGCAGTATTTTATTTTCTATTTTCTAAGAAGAAAAATAGTTTGTTTGTTTCTTTTATCTTATTTGTTGTGATCTCGTTTAGTTCATGCAATCAAAGTAATAGTTCTAATCTCAAAATAGATAGTATAAAAACAAGTAGTTCGGTAAATACGGATTACACTAAATCATCTGCTGTAGATTCTGCAAAAATTGAAGTTGCTGGAAATTCTTATCATGACGAAATATTAGAAGATTTCAAATCTAATGCTAACTTAAATGAACGTGCTAGCTACCTCGCTTGTATCGACTCAGCAGCTATTCCGAAAGATTTTAAAAAATATGCAAGTAAATTAAATAACGCCTGGAATAAAAAATGCGATAAAATGCTGCATCCCGTTACACGTTGGATGAAAGACGAGCACTTGGATACCTTGGGAGGAAATAATAAACTTGTTTTCTATCCTTTTAGCGGTCCCGACTTCGATTTTGCATATTCTTTTTATCCTAATGCTTCAACCTATGTTATGATTGGATTGGAAGGGATTGGTGATTTATCTTTGTTTGAGAAAGATAATACGTACAAGCAAAATAATTTTATAAAAGAGGCTGGGTCTATTTTAAGAACCACAAATAAGTTAGGATTCTTTGTAACGATACATATGCGCTCAGAAATGCGTGTGAATGGAACTATGTCTTTTATTGCTTTTTATGTAAAGAAAATGGGTGGCGAAATAGGTGATATTGTTCCAATGCATTGGGATAAAGAGAAGGGCGTTCCTGTGGAATTGTCGAGAGGAGATAAAGGTAATATGTTTAAAATGATTTGTAAGATGGAGTCGAACTCAAAACCAATTACAATTTATTATTTTTCAAAAGATATATCTGATCATGGTCTTGAGGGAGAAAACGATTGGTTGGATTGGGTAAAGAAAACAGCCGATGGTAAGCCAATAGTTAGTTTAACAAAATCTGCTTCGTATCTAATGCATTTAAGTAGTTTTTCACTAGTAAGAGATTTTATTTTAGAAAACTCTGTCCTGCATATACAGGATGATTCAGGAATACCTTTGTCAGATATGGAATCACATGATGCTGGTGTCAAGCTATATGGAAAGTATACGCGAACAATTAAATTATTTGCTGGAAGAGTTCAAAAGGATATGCGAAGCCGTTATACAGAGCGTGATAAGGTAGAATCTTTACCATTTGCTATTGGCTATAATGTAACGCATCGTGAGTGCAATTTGCAGGTTCGCTCTCCATATTTCAGATGATATGCAAAAACGCTGGCTGTCGCTAATATCGTTCTGCTTTTTGTTAGTCCTAAACTTAAATGCGCAGAATCTTCCTAAAAGTAAATTAGACCTTCAGGAAATCGTTGCGCGCTCGCCAGTTACCATCCACCTTTCCCAAAATAAAGTACAGATTATGGTAGGAGAGGTTCGAAAAAGCAAATCCGCGAGTCCGGAAATTACTTATTCTACACTTGGCCTTAATGCTGAAAATTATTTTTATCCCGCAAGTAGTGTTAAACTGCCTGTTGTTATCCTCGCGCTTGAGTGGTTGAATGAACATAAAGAAAATGGAATTACAATTAATTCGCCTTTCGAGTTAATATCAAATAGTAGTTGTCATTCCTATAAGTCGCTTGAAGATACTAAAGACGATATTTTAAGTATTGAAAATTGTATCAAGAAAATACTTCTGGTAAGCGATAACAGAAGTTATAATGCATTATTCGATCTACTTGGTCGAGATTACATCAATTCAAAATTAAAAGCAAAAGGATATACGAAAACGCAAATAGTGAAATCGTTTTCAGGTTGTTCTGATTCGCTCTTGAATTTTAAACCAGCTTTGAATTTTTCTGATGATAATCGTGAAATTGTTTTTCATCTCGACAGCATTAGTTATGTAAATCCAATTACTAAATTAACATTTGATGCAAGGGTAGGAGATTCATTAATGATTGATAGCGTAACAACAATTGCAGGGGCAAAAGATTTTTCAATGAATAATTATCTGCCATTAGACGAAGGCTTAGATATGTTGGTTCAATTGATCTACCCCTCTAAACAATCTTTATGGAAAATTACAGCTAAGCAGCGTCAGTTTTTAATGTATTGGATGAGTCGTTATCCGAGGGAAAGTAAAATTAAAAATTACACTTCTGGGAAGCAGTATTTTGATGCTTATAAAAAATACTTGATTTATGGTCGGGAAGAGAAGCCAATAAAATCTGATTCGCTGCGTATTTATAATATCGTTGGGTTGTCTTACGGTTTCGCGACAGATATCGCTTTTATAAAAGCAACTAAATGCAAAACAGTTTTTTTTATTGCAGCAACTACCTATTCGAACAATGATGGAGTAATGAATGATAATAATTACGATTATCAAACAATCGGATTTCCGTTTTTAAAATATCTTGGGACGGAAATATTTAACCAATTTAAAATTAATAAAAAGTAAATTATCGTAAACGAATAACTCGACCGAGTTTTAAAGTCGTTTCTGGCTTAATTTTATTTAATCTGCAAATTGACTTTACCGATGTTTTATTTTTTATTGCAATAGCTAATAATGTATCGCCATTTTTAATTTTGTAAGAATACTTTAGATTCTTTTTCTTCGAGCTTTTATTGCTATAAGTGAAATTCGAACCATCAAAATTTGTTTTGCCACCTATTACAAAATTATTTTTCGTCAACATGACTGACTCTGAAGTCAGTGATCCGTTTTCAAATGCAATTATGTCAAGCGGGTTAAAGGGCTTGTCTTTATAACGCGTTTCAAAATGCAAATGAGGTCCTGTGCATCTTGATCCCGAACATCCGCCTTCGCCTAAAATATCGCCGGCCTTAATAATAGAATTTGGTTCAACATTGATCTTGCTTAAATGAGCATAGTATGTTTCTAATCCA
>Ga0114967_10003422_pt1 | contig 13033 bp, 16 predicted proteins | sample M_130628_MF_Meta_FD_92639 | JGI IMG/M metagenome (GOLD analysis project Ga0114967, IMG submission 92639) | Freshwater microbial communities from Lake Montjoie, Canada to study carbon cycling - M_130628_MF_MetaG | ecosystem: Environmental > Aquatic > Freshwater > Lake | place: Lake Montjoie... | reverse complement strand
ACATTTTCACGACTGATACGAGTGGTAGCTGGTTGCCCTTCAGCTGTTTTAAAAACATTACCACCTTCGAATAGATTATTTGCCATAAGCGTGTGCTAGTCCTTTAGCTACTAGATCTAAACTGTCTTCATCTGCTTGATATTTGATACCAATACCACCCTTGGCACGCCAACGTTCAATATTAATGCCGCGATCATCTATCAAGATATTAGGACTACCGTCTGAGTTTACTGCATATTTTTCTTTAGTGCTGGTTATAAAGATCATATTAGGTTGTGGCTGTAGATTTTTTTTAATCCATTCACGTTTCCAACGCTCGCTATTGGCATGATCACCACGCAGGGGGCTTGAGCAGATACCATAGTTTTTAGCATATTTTAATGCCAGTTTAACCAGACTATCTGTGGTAGGAAATTTAGGTAGTCGCATGAAGAAATCAGTGCCTACCATCTTATCTAGTGTGGGATCCTGCGCCGCAGGTGGAATATCACGATAGCTACCTGATTTAACTCCAGCCATTTTAGCGTATTCTGCAAAGAAATTGGCGAGAACACCATCCATATCTAGATAGATTTTAGTGTTCTCTGTTGCTCTGATTAGTTCAGTTGATCGCATATCTAGTATTTATCGCAAATACTATTATACGTTATTATGCTTGACGAGTCAAATAATTGGTACGTATACGCTTAGGTAAGAAAGCATTTTGGATAGTAGCGATAACGATGCTATTGTCAAATTCTTTGCACGAAAACACATCTATATAAACATCACCTGTGCTATCTATAAAGTGAGCCACGATACTTGATGTAACTATGACCTGTATAGCTGTAAAACCAGCTTTGTCAGAAAAATCTGCAGCAGTATATTCTATGTGTGGTTCACCGATCGGTTCCATGTCTATTGCACGAACTAGTCCTGTGATCCAATTGTAAACGTTTTCACGGCTCTGTATGCTGGGCACATGGCATGCTGAGCAGTCAAGTATTAGGTGATAACCCCAGAATTGATTAGTATTTGTCATATTATTTAGGTACTTTAAATTTAAATCCTGTAGCAGCTTCAACAGCGGCCACAGTAGTTTGATATTTAGGTAAATCTGCCACTGGTAGTGGGCCATTTGGCATCAAGTATGCCATGACTTTCTTGCTATTCTTTTCAATGATGATCTTGTATATGCGTGTAGGAATGCCTAGGCCGTTGCCTGTTTTAGTATAGCCTGCATCATAGATGCCACCGCTAATAATGTAGAAATCTGTACCTGGAGCACTAGCCCATTGACGTTCAAATGTTTCTAATTGTTTCCAAATACCACGATTGTTGTTAGCTACTTGTGCTACCATGTTGCTTAAGAAGAAACTTTCACTAATGATATCATCATTGGTAGTGTTATTTCCAGCTGGACTCATGTGCCCGCGATCATGTGTGCTACCAACTGTGGCATAGTCTGCTAGAGCTGCTGAACAAGCCGGAGTTACCAATGGATCCGGACGGAAATCATTCTTACGTTTACTTGGGCCTGTCATGGTTGCAACAGTCAAATGCTCAAATACTGCTACCGGAGCCTTAACTTCACAGCGATGGATCACAGCATAGTTCTTGTGACATAATTCTTGATCACCTGCTTTTGCTGTATATTGTGGTGTGCCTGCGGCTGTAAACTGACCACAACTTTGATTAATACCTGCATAAGCTGTTGTGCTTAATAATAGGCTTAATGCTAATACTAATTTCTTCATTGTAAATCCTTAATTATAGTTGTATATTATTTATAAGATCACAGGCATCCACGTGTTTAATGGAAACGGGCTAATCTGTAAGTTTTGCATGGGAACGAATTCCATGGTAATACCAATCCTGAATTCATCTTGTTGCCATACGTCTGTACCATGGATATCACCTACATCTTCATAAATCACATAAGTATCGTTCTTATTTTGCCTAGCTTCTTCATAACCATTATCAAATTTATATGTAGTCATACTAGGTTCAGCATTGACATAATACGTGCCAATATAACAATGATCCATACCCGCTAGTTTTTTCCAATGGAAATGTGGCGGTATGCTTTCACCTTTGGATTGATAGTTTATCCATCCATGCACCCAATACATATAACGATCTTGATAGTCACATACTTGCTTGAACGCATTTACACATTCTTTATAAAGATTATGTATACTGGCATATTGGAATGTAAAGATATTATAATAGTCATGTAGTTTAGTTGACATCGGAGCGCCTTCGAGTTGCTCTAACAATACCTTTTGATAATTTTGATATGTAGGATACGTGGCTTGTTCGTCTATATCAGCATAGTTCTTATTGATCTTATTTTGTATGCGACGTGCATCTTTAAGGAACTGTGCTTTGTCTAGACCAAAATTGAATACTTTGAAATGATCTTTATTCATGTGTGTTGATATCCATGATGTTATATCCGCCATCCACATAGGTAATTTCACCAGTGATACCTGATGCCAAATCACTGGTCAAAAATGCTGCCGCATTGCCTACTTCTAATAGACTTACGTTACGTCTTAATGGGCTGTATTTGGCATAGTGTCTAACATTTTTGTCTATCATTTTACTGCGTGCTGTGCTTAAACTCTTATATGGGCCAGCACTGATCGCATTTACTCTGATACCTTTTGGCCCAAGATCATTGGCTAGATATCTAACATTACTTTCTAAACTGGCTTTGGCTAGTCCCATGACATTGTATCCAGGCACTGCATTTACGCTGCCTCTATATGACAAAGTTAATATAGATCCCTTAGATTTTTCTAGCAAAGGTACTGCGGCTTTGGCTAATGCAGCCAAACTATAACTGGCTACATCGTGTGCTATACGGAAGTTTTCTCTATCTACTGTTTCTAAATATGTGCCAGCGAATGCATTCAAAGTTACAAAGGCAATGCTGTGGATTAGTCCATCTAAATGATCCCATTGTTGACCCAGATCTTCAAACAATTTGGTAATCTGTTGATCATCTGTAACATCGCAGGCAAACAATAGATCACTGTTAAATTCTTTAGCTAGTTCTGCGACTCTGTCTTTAACTGACTCGTTTTGGTAAGTGAATGCTAGACTAGCACCTTCTCTATGCATGGCCTGTGCTATGCCATAAGATAAGGATCTATTGCTAAGTAGCCCTGTGATCAGTATTTGTTTATTAGATAAAAATGCCATTGGTGGTAATCCTTGTTAAATATTTATATGAGCATATAATTCAATGGAGAACTCCTGATGTTTACTTTAGATGTAACAGAACGTGCAGAACAAGAAATATTAAAAACACTAGACAACTACGTACCACAAGCGCCATCCTATGATAAGTTAGTAGGTATTTGGTTACATGTAGATGATGACGAACAACCAAAAGTTGAATACATACATCATTTCTTAGGCGCACAAAATCATATTTGTGGCAAGTCTTTGACTGTGGGTGTTAACCTAATGGGCGGAATACTATCTGAATTTGATGATACAGTTATTGATTGGAATGGCCAGGAGTTTGAGGTTCATAAAACTTCTTAGCAAATAGTTTTGCTAGCCAATGTGTGTAATCAAACTCGCCAGGATTAATAGCAGTATCACTAGTTCCTGGCATTAGATGATGATTAAGATGTAGGCCTTCTCCCCAACCATACCATCCGTATAATTTGTTATTACTAGCAGAACCCTTGGGCCAATGTTGTAGATAGATAGCTATACCTACCGCCCATAAAGTGAAACTAGCTGGTAATAACCAACAAAACAACATAACTTTATAATCAATCAAACACATGACTGCTACTTGTGCTAGAACTATATACCAATAGTTTCTATGTACCCAACAATATTTCCTAACCAACTCAGCGATACGTTTACTGATGATAGTTTTTTCATTTACGTGCAGATGTCTATGGAAACAATATAAGATACTCTTTATTCCGGCACTAGGGCCATGTGGATCAACATCACTGTCTGGATTTTTGTGATGTATTAAATGAGGAATAGCATAGCTTAGTGGACTGCCCAATGTGCTCATGGTACTACACCATAAGAAGAATAACTCCATAGGACGACTTAGTTCAAATTGTCTATGACAAAAATAACGATGCATGGCAAGATTGTTACCAACAGCGCAGTATAGGAAATAAAATACAAAACTTAAAGCCCACCAATACCATTCGGCACTGCTAGACACAGCGAGATAAACTGCTACGGGAAATAACAGTTGCATCACTGTGATTAAATATTTGTTAGGTTCAATCCAACGTTTAAGCATCATGACCAGGTTGTCCTTCCCAATAGTATTTAGGTCTAAATATTTTACTTGCTTGGAATGTATAATCTATTTCACCAGGCAATATAGCAGTGTTAGGAGCACGTGGATAATTGTGGTGATGCAGATGCAGTGCTTCGTAGTAGACAAACCAACGATGTTTCCATCCGTTGTTGGCACTACCATTCCAATGCTGCGTTATAACAGCACCAGCAACTCCCCAGCAACTAATACTAGCAGGTATCCACCATAAGAATAAGAATACTTTCCAACTGATAAGATATAACAAGCCTGCGTTGACTGCTACAAACAATAAGAAGAATCTATGTAACCAACCCCACTCTTGGCTTAGTTCTACGATACGGCGCATGTTTACTGGAGTTTCTGATATGTCCACACGCCTATGGAAACAGACTAAGATACTTTTTAATCCACGCCCATACCCATGCGGGTCTAACTCAGTGTCTGTGTATTTGTCGTTGTGATGAACGATATGTGTCATAGCATAGCTCATAGGCTCACCTAACATACTCATCGTTCCGGTCCAGGCAAATAGATATTTGATAGGAGCTGCAACCTCAAAGTGTTTGTGTGTAAAGTAACGATGTAGGCCAATGTTATTACCTACTAGACTATAGACGATAATATAAAAGAACATCATCCATGCCCACCAATACCACTCAGCATGCTCTTGCACACCTAGGTATAAGGCAATGGGTAGGCTCAACTGAAATACAGTTGTGGTCCAACGATTAATTTGAAATATTTGTCTTAGTTTCATATTTGTATTTAACAACAAAAAATTTACTTACAAGATAGGTATAGTCTATCTGTCCTGGTTGTTGAGCATTATTACTCTGTCCAGGATAATCATGATGGTTAGCGTGTAGACCCTCCCAAGTAGGGAACCAACGATGATATCTACTATTCATAGCAGGCTGACGATGTTGGAAATAAACTGCTAGAGCTATTTCCCACATACTAACGGTAACAGGAATAAACCAAAAAAACAAAAATAATTTATAACTGATGAGATATAATCCTAAAGCATATAACGCAATTAATAATAAATTATAGTCATGTATCAGTGGGTGTTCTCTATACAGCTGGACCACACGCTTACCTATATAAGGTTGTACAGTATCTTTGTTAAACCATATATGGCGATAGAAAGGTAAACTACGCCAGGTCCAATCAGGTCCACTAGTGGGATATATATGATGTGTGATGTGTAGACTAGCGTAACTAGCTGGACTGCCGATGCTTAATGTAAGTGTCAGCCAAGCAAATAATTTTTTAACTACAGGTTCAACTATAAATTCATCGTGACTATAATATCTATGTAGGGCGATGTTATTACCTACTATAGTATAAAGTAAGAACATTAGGAAACTTAACACCCACCAATGTATACCCACATCAGCAGTAACGCCTAGATATAATGCCAATGGTACAGTAAACTGTAGGGCAGTGTAGACGTATTCGTTAGGCTTGAATAGTTTCATCTAAAGTCTCTTGTCGCCATTCACGGGCAAATAATCTACATAGGTAGTAGGTATAATCAAACTCATGTGGGCCTGTGGCTTGATTGCCTAGGTTAGGATATATGTGATGTGTGCGATGTAAATATTCATGGAAAGGTAATAAGCGTCCTGAGTAGTTGTTATGATTAACCGGAGCATGTGTACCTAGGTGCCAGTGACTGATATACACTGAGAATACTAATTCCCAGATAGTAAAGCTCATGGGTATCCACCAAGCAAATAGGAATAATTTCCAACTGATCAAATATAATACAAAAGCATTTACAGCGATCAACGGCCAATATAAATTGTGTATCCACATATAAGGCATGAGCTCTGTTAACCTACGTGTAAAGATAGGAGTTTTTTCTAAATCCAATGGGGGATTCCAAAACCAATACAAGATACTGCGTATACCATTTGCAGGACCGTGTGGATCAAGTTCAGTGTCTGTGTATTTGTGATGAACTAGGTGAACTAGAGTATAACTACTTGGTGATCCAACACAGCTCATCAGACTAAACCAACCAATGAACCATTCACTGAACCGGCTGATGGTAAACTGTTTATGACAGTAGTATCTATGCAAGCCAACACCGTGTCCTATCATACGATAAGCGAGGAAGAATACCACAGCTACTACCCACCAATACCATTCTACACCTAGACCTAAGGCCACAGCAAGAGGAGTCAACAATTGGATAATCGTTGGCATATACTTGTTAGGCTGTAATAGGTTAGTTTTCATAGCGTTCTACGATGATACTGGCGTTACGTCCGCCAAAACCGAAGCTGTTCTTGACAGCATAACGGGCATTAATATTTATAGCACTAGTAGGTAAGATCATATCCTCACCACATGGATCTGTTAACCCAGCATTTCCTGGAGTCTTTTGATCACGTAATGCTAACACAGTATAGATAGTTTCTACGATACCGGCAGTAGCCATAGCATGTCCTAGTTGTCCTTTGTTGCTGACCATAACACGATTGGGTGTTAATGCGGTCATAACATCAAATTCGATCTGATCACCTACGGGAGTTGATGTAGCGTGTGCGTTGATATATCCAATGTCATTGGTGCTTAGTCCAGCTTTAATCAGTGCTTGATTCACACATAGTCTAGCACCCGTGCCTTCTGGGTCTGGACTAGTATCACTGTCAAACAAGGTTATGAAACTTGTGCTTTTAATCGTAGCATAGATCTTTGCGCCACGTGCTACTGCTTTATCTTTAGCTTCAATGATCATGGCAGCCGCACCTTCACCCATGACAAATCCATTACGTGAACGATCAAAGGGTCGACTTCCATCAGGGCTTAGTGCGCCTAGGTTTTGGAACCAATACATGTAAATTGGTTCAGCCATATGATCAGCGCCGCCTACGATCATAGCATCTAATTCTGGATTGGCTTTAAGTTGATTAATCGCGGCATCGATACTGGTAATGCCTGTGGTGCAGGCACTGTCCATTGACGTGTTAGGACCTGTTACACGATAGATCGCGGCAATCTGTGCGGCTGGAAAGTCTAGGCCAATGTTTAGAGTTTTGCGAGGGCTAACACGACGAGCACCATTGTTCAATGCTGAGAATAGATCTAAACGCAATGTAGTTCCGCTACCAAAAGTGCTAACCACCACACCTACATTCTTGCTGGTTAAATTGCTGTCTGTAATTGCCTGATCTACCGTTAATAAACAAGCGCGAGTATTTGGATCCCAGTCTGTCCAACCATAGTCAAAATGTTCTGGATGACTATCCGTGTCTTGTAATTTTGGGCTAGTGGCCGCGATGTTTACTTTGATTGACTTATGTGTGCTAGGAAATTTACCTGGATCATCTTCCGGCCAAGTTAACGGTTGTATAGCAGACTTGCCTGCTAGTAGATTAGCCCAACTTGATTCTGGTGTTGTGCCTAGACCGTTGTAAACGCCTATGCCTGTGATAACGTAGTCCATAGATTCTCAAAAAGTAATATGCTACTATTACTTATCTTGGACCAAGGCGCAGACTGTGTGTTCTGGTAGGATAATTTCTACCGTTTTATTTGGAAATATTTTAACGTGTTGTAGACTTTCTACGGTTTTATCATTGACAGTGATTGGACCGTTGATACAAATCAAAGTAATACGTTGTTCGCCAGCTGTTACAGTTTTAGATGCAGAACCTTTGACTATTTCTACAGTTAGTTCTCGTGTAGCAGGAATTGGATTAAACATCATCATACTTAAACCTACATCATCTGTTGTGGTCGTTATATAGTGTCCCTTGCCACTACTGACATCAATTAATTCACCAGCAGAATCACCTGTCCTAGTAGACACAGGAGTGGTCGTCAGATCATCTGAGGTCCTATCTGCGGCTTCTGCCCGACCATCAATGATATAAAGCCAACGATGATAGTGCCCATCATTATCGTTAAAATAGGTATAGGTCGTATGGGGACCTTGATAGGTAGCACAATAAAGGAATCCCCCGACATTTACTGCGTGATTGAGTATCATACTATGACCTCTGTGACTGTATTAATTGGGGGAATTTGCGTTTCTACTGCCGGAACAGCTGGTTGGATTGGTTCGACTGTATGTGGAACAACCTCGGCTGAATGTCCATTCCACCCACTGAGATCTACATGGTTATCTACGTTTTCTAATAGGTCACGTTGTTGGACATATTGAGTTATCTGTGGGCGTATAGCTTCGATAAATTCTTCGGGAGTTTTGGTATTATAATTAGATAATTGGAATGCTATAGCAGAATAATCATCTATAGGATTTAGGCTAGTTTCGCTAGCATATTTTACTAATACTGTTTGAGTTGACTGATCTACGTCTACTATCTTGATATTAATACTACTCATTGAAATTTCCTATTATGCTGTTGGGCCAACTATGGTCCCTGCAACGGTGACGGTAACTTTAGCATATCCAGTGATAGCTTTGCCGCCGATACCGCCTGTGCCACCTGCTGATCCTGCAACAGATGTAACGCCGCCTTTGTTGTTTGTGCTATATGTATAGCTTGCTCCTGTGGTTCCTGCCGTGCCGTTGGCTCCATTAGAACCACCTGCTCCACCATTGGAACCACCTGCTCCACCTGCGGTTAATGTGCCTGCGTTGGCACCTGGACCATAGCCTGCACCACCACCACCTTGGCCGCCACCGGTACCATTGAAGCTGACACCACCTCCTCCGCCTCCACCACCACCTGCATAAATGACGCCATTGTTTTGTAAAGTAGTTGCATAGGTAACTGCCAGAGCCGTGCCACCTGCTCCACCATATCCACCTGGTTGTGGGCTATTTGTTGTAGTTGAATTTTTTCCGCTACCGACCGTGACTCTTGATACATATCCAGCCGCACCACCGTATCCACCACGACCAAGGATAGTTCCATTGTTAACAATAATTAGACTGTCACCTGACGTTAGTCCATCGATAGTTAATGCAGCACCACCGGAATCATTACTGTTAATAGTAACCCCTACGTTGATGGTCAATGTTATATCTGAATATCCTGGATAATATGTGCCTAGGGTATTAAGAGTATCTAATAGATTATAGCTACTGGTATTAGTGGCTATGACTAGACTAATCACCGCACGCCTTGATGGTGCACCAGAAACTTTGCTTGAAGTTAATGTCAATGGAGTTGCAATATTTTGCCATACACCATCTTCTTTTAACCATCCACGGACGATCTGTTTCCATCCACCTGTGAATGAAGCTGTTGCGATTGGAATTGCAGCATAAGAAATTATAACTCTACCACCTAAACCATCAGTTCCGTATCCACCACCTGTTGTAGCACCTTGGCCTGCTCCACCTGGAACACCTATAACACCTTGATTACCAGTTCCTGAATTCCCCCCACTACCACCTGTTCCGCCGGAGTAGCCCTCAGGTCTATTACCACCAGCACCACCACTTCCACCACCAGCTATAATTGTTCCGCTTGAGTATGTTAATGCGCTTGATCCGCCACCGCCTCCAGCCCAACCGCCTGTTGCGTTAAATGAGTAAATGCAACCAGCTCCATCACCAGCTCCACCACTAGCATATCCAGTACCACCTTGTCCCCGTCTTTGTGCTACATCACCGTCAACAGCAAACCATGTTACCCCATCACTACCGCAATTAGGTATACCTGACCTGCCACCTTGACCACCGGCCCCTACTTTAATAGTAATTGTTTCACCAGGAGTAACAGTAATTGTTCTTAAATCCTGATAAGAAGTTCCACCTGTTTGACCTGCACTTGACCCTCCTCCTCCACCACCACCACTACCGCCAACTATGGTAGTATTTAAAGATGTAACTCCGGCTGGGACAGTAAAGGTATGAGTTCCTGGACTTGTATAAGTTGCTGATCCGGCTGGGCTTGAGTATGTAGTATAACTTGTCGTAGGGACTTTAATATAAGCATTGGTAACCTGTTTCCATAAACCTGATTGTTTAATCGAAACTGTAAATAATTTTTGGAAGACTACTATAACGCAACCGTCATAGCCAGCTTTACCGAGATTTTTACCTGGATAGTATCCGTTGCCAGTTCCTGCTGTATTAGTTCCAGATCCAGCAGTTAATGTAGCAGAAGTTACTGTGACATTGGCATAGTTTTGACCACCATAGCCACCACCTGGACCACCGGCATCATCACCTACACTGGTTCCAGCCGCTCCGCCTTTGGGATATCCACCACCACCACCACCACCTGTGGCATAATTAGCAACGGAAGTTGCCCCGCGTGCAGTTGAATTAACGGCTGTGGCAATACCACCAGCTAGCCCAGCAGCTCCAGTTTGATAATTAGATCCACCTCCACCACCACCGCCACCTGCGGCCACTAGTAGTGGCACACTATTTACGAATATCGCTGAAGCTGCGCCACCACCACCACCTGCACCAATATATTGATCGTCTCCACCTGGATATGGAGAAGATGTTCCACCTCCACCACCATCAAATGATATTATACTATCATTCCCATCACCTCCCGCAGCAGAACCGTTATATGGTCCACGAGCGCCATGCCCACCCACTGATATAGTAACACTATCACCTGCATTAATATTAACTACCCCTGCGGCATATCCACCACCACCACCAAGTGGGCCATTGTATCCTGTTCCACCACCGCCACCCCAGGCATAGACTAATACTTGGTTGCTGTAACCACTAGGCACAGTAACATCAAAGCTACCTGCTGTTAAATATTGATATATTACTGATTGACTCATTTAGTCTTGGTCCTTAACTCGAGCAAGTTTAGCTGCTGTTTGGTGTATGCGTGTGCTGTAATCTTTACCATGGTGTTTGCGTAGATGTTTTAAGAATTCAAAATATTCATCTTTTAATCTTGAATCACCTAGGGCATGTCCAATCAGACCACGTGCAGTGATGATGTCTGACATTTCTTCGGCCATTTCATTCAAGTTTAATTGGAAATCGTTTTCAAAGAATTCTGCTAATAACATAGATAATCCATAATATAAGATATTTATCACCTTTTTAACACTTGACAACTTTAGTAAATGAGTGTATAATAGTTCTACTTACAACAATTCTTGGATCCAAAACATGCAAAAATTAGCAGACAAATTAAATGATATCATAGCAGATCCATTCAATGGACCATTTGAAGGCGAAGACTATTGGATCGACGATACAGGTGTTATCCAAGTAGCAGAGAACAATGTCCGTTTGGCGGCAATTATCATGCGAAAAGCTAATTTAAGTGGCGAATTTGACAAGAAATTAGTTAAAATTGGTGCTCAAGGTGACAGTATTTTACTTGGGTTTGACTCACTTACAGATACCCCACCAGTATTCTCAGCTAAGATTGGTTATAAAGGTGACATGCTAGCAGAAGTGCGTGCTGATGAATCGGGTAAATTTTGTTTGTATATCAATGGTAAACGAGGTAATAAGATGTTTGCCAAACTATCAGCAGTCAAATCAGCGATTAAAAAGCTAGATAAGGAAATGCAGTTTGTTGGCCAAGAACCAGAAGACCTAGATGACTAGGTAGTCTGTTGTTGTTTGATCTGTGCTTGATTAATTTGACTAACTAAAGATTTAAATGACCCGGCTAGTTTAGGATCTTGTGCTACTGTGGCCATGTCTTTCATCAATGGTTCAAGTGCAGCAGCTTCCTGTCCAGCAACTGGTTTTCCTTGGCTAGCAGTGTCTAATGCTTTGGCTAAAGTAGCAGTAGGTGCCGAACTACCTGTAGCAGATTTCATCGCCTGTGTCGCTTGTGCTACAGCCTGTGCTTGTTTAGGATCCTGTGCCTGTGTTTTTTGTTGCATGGTTTGATTAGCTGTGCCTTGTGGCGGTGCAACAAATTCTTTTACTGGTTTAGTTTTTTCTTTAGGATCTACTTGCAATCTGTTAAACGCATTACTAACTCCTTTTTGTCTATTTTTAGGAAGTTTCTCATACATATTTGGTTGAATACCATGTTTAGATACTTGTTGTTTAGTGACTTTATCTAAATAGTTGCCAGCTAGTTTTTGAGATATTTCATCAATTTGATCTACTTTTTCTTTCTTATCTTTTTGTTTATCTAGTTCAGCACGACGTTCTTGTGGCGTAGGAACTTTAAGTTCACCTGAAGCAAACTTTTTAGCACGTTCGATATCTTTTAATTTATTAGCGATAACGGTATGTCCACGGCTTTCAGCTTGTATAAATCCTTTTGCAATGGCAGCAGTTCGCAAGTCTAATATACGTTGTTGGATCTGATCTTGCATTTGTTTATTCTGACCTTGCTGTTTACCTAATTCAATGAGATCGTTGACTTTCTCATCATAGTCATTTTTATCACGTAAAGGATTATACCCTGCACGATTAATAGAGTCTTGTCCCATTGGTTGGACGATATCGCTGTCTATGGCTTCTTCTACTTGGTCTTTTTTAACGGGCTTGTATTTGAAATCTGTAGCATAGGGTGTGTTCTTGTAGGCTTTTTTAGCCGCTGATAGGCTTGGAAATTTATCATGAAATGTCTTTAGATGATCACCTTCATCATCACTGAGTTTGACCATCCAACGTGCTTCTACTGGACCATAGTAACTGGCTTCTTCTAAACCTTCATCTAGGTCTGCACCAAAGTAATCAAGTGAAGTAGCAAATTGTTCAATATGACCTATTTTCTTTATGTATTCGATCGCGTCTCCTGCCACAGCACGATCAGCACCTTCGTTTTGATTGATAAATCGTGTCAGTAGTTTTGCTAATTT
>Ga0114967_10003420_pt1 | contig 13036 bp, 13 predicted proteins | sample M_130628_MF_Meta_FD_92639 | JGI IMG/M metagenome (GOLD analysis project Ga0114967, IMG submission 92639) | Freshwater microbial communities from Lake Montjoie, Canada to study carbon cycling - M_130628_MF_MetaG | ecosystem: Environmental > Aquatic > Freshwater > Lake | place: Lake Montjoie... | reverse complement strand
TCGTCCTTTCGCCAAAAATCGCCCAAAAAGTCCTTTTACTAAAATCGCCCAAAATATACCGAAAAGTTTTAAAATATGAATCGTGTCCCCCTCGCCAAAGTTTTACACGATTTATTTAAACTTAATCATTCTATCAAACTTGGATTTTGTATATACCGTAAAGTCTTTTTTCTTTTCAAAGTTTGCTTTATAACCTCCTTCAGTTAAATCAAAAGTAATTTCTTTTCCAATGCTTAAATCCGCGTATAACTCAAATGGGTTAGGATATTCTAATAGTTTCGCAGTGTGTAGAATGGTTGAATTAGGAATACCCTTCATTCTAATATGATAATCAATATATTTATTACCCATTTCATCATAACAATATAACTCATCAATATAACATTTCTTACCTAAAAATATACTTCTATTTGCAAATACATTTTCCATTTTAACTTTTTTGTAAAACTTTTTTCCAATCTTCTTATCTTCAATGATGTTATTATTTTCATCTACATATATTTCTCCGTCAAAATCACTATGAAATTGTCCCATCTTCTTACCTATTAATTCGCGGTTATACTTATCACTAAACGCAGATGATAATTTTTTAATGTCTTCGTCATAGATGTGAATACTATCTGTATCTTGATAAAACATTTTAATATTCATATCCTCACCTAAACACATTACTTCATTCATAATTCTTTTACTCATGCTTAAAATACTTACTCCAACCTGTGCTATATTATAATGGTCGTCTATTGATTTTACTACCTTTACTACCGTTTTACATTGATTTATTTTAATAATTTCTTTTACCCAGTGATAATTTCGGGATAAATATATATCCAATTTATCTTTACAATTAAATATTTTTACTTCGCTTTCTATTGTTTTCATAATACTTTTACCATAACCAGAGTTCATAATTAATTTATAAATCATTTCGCATTTATTACCTTGTTTTTTCTTTAATGCTCGCTCCTCGAACAAATAATTAATAACTTCTTTAATCTTCGTATTAAACCCGTCATTAAAATAGTATCCTTTTACAATTTCAAACTCTACATTTTGAAAATTAATTAAATCTTCTAATCCTATTTTATCAACATAGTAAGTTCTACCTACCATTTCATTTGTAAATTGTCTAACTCCATTGTCATCAATAAATGACATTAAGGGGAAATTACGTTTTACTCCTACTGACTTAACAATGATTTCAACAAAATACCCACTATAGTTTTTAATGTCATCATATGTTGCGTTCGCATGAATAACTTTTGGAACTCCTAATAAAAAACCATCTAACCGGTTCATGGCGGAAGGATATAAACTCGTAGCGTCAAAATCATTTTTTGGTTTATCATCTAAATAAGATTTCTTTTTATTTTCGCTAATCATCGTTCTACCACCAATAACGAACTTTTGTAAAAACTCCCTTGAAATACCAGATAATTTATATACTCCTTCATAACACCCCTGATTTATAAAATATTTATGTGCTAATGATGCGGAAGTTAAAATAACATCAATGTTTAAGTGTAATAAATCATCAATCCACTTTTTAAAAATGTTGTATCCCTTTCTTAATACGATTACATCAATCTCGCAATACTTACGTGAATATCTTATAATATCAACCTTTCCATTACTTAAACATTCCCATTTTTTAGCATTTTCAATAAATCTTTTTTTCTCAATCTCATATTTAAAACAATCCAAACACTCATTAATAGTAATATACTGTTTGTTAATATTATCATTAACATTGTATATTTCATATGGAATAACTTCTTTAATACTATTTTCTAATCCAAATACCCCGTTAAAGTCATTCAGCGGAATACTGATTAAATGATAAGAACATTTAACCTCAATATGTAATTTACCGAACATACCTTTCGCATTCATTAACATATTACCCTTCATGATGACGCTCGTTATTGTTAAATTACGAATTAAAAAATTAAAATCATAAGTAGCATTATGAAAAATTAAACGTGTATTTGTATTTAATGCTTTTAATAGTGATTTACCGCAATTCTCACCGTAAAATGTAGTTAATTCGCCTTCAATTTCAGCAACTGCTAAATATGGCGTATGTTGTTTTTCTTCATTACAATATGTTTCAAAATCAGCAAAAACATTTTCATAAACTAATTTTTCTTCTCGCTCCTTGTTTTCAATTTCTTTAACATTTACTTCGTTATAACTCAAATCGCTAATGTAATTATCTACTCTTCCATAGTATTGAGAGTTCATTAAGTTTATGCTTTCATAAGTTAGTTTTTCAAAATGATTTAACTCAAATAGAAGATTAACTAAATTAAATGAACTCATAAAAACCGCTCTTCCAAATCTGTTAAAATCACTCATTTTATTAAAGTTTTTAATATCTTTAATTTTTTCGTAGTTTTTAACCGAATAACTTGTATATTCAGTAGTTTCATTAATAAAAAAATGTTCCTCAAAATAGCACAGATTATAAGTTTCAGTATATTCTTTTCCATATGTGTTTTCATCGAGTCTCTCACTTCTACTATTTGATTTTTTAATAATAATTTTTATTTGTAGTTTATCGCATATAATATTTAATCTACATAATGGAACTTTTAAATTAGTAATTAAGGTTTTTAAATACTCAATTTTTTCATTACTCATTCCACCAGCACGTAATGAATTAACTAAACATTCATCTTCTTTATTCCAATTAATTTTTTCAAATTGTGATTTTGTATATATTCCATATCTTGATAAATCAATAAAACTATTATTACTGTAATTGAAAAATCCACCAGACCTATTTTTATTTTTACTTTTATCATCTACATATTCCAGCGTAATTTTATCAAAGTTGTTTAAAATAGCGACTACATCAGCATCACTTTGCGAAGCGTTAGTTATAGCGATATAATTATTTTCTATTAATTTTGATAATTTATTTAATGTAGCGTCATTTAATGCGTAGTAAGTGTTTTCACCCATTTTTAATAATACTTTTTTATCTCCTGCATATTGGTTTTTATTTTTTTTAATTAACTTAATTAATTCTGTAATACTAATTCCGGTTATATCAATTGTGAAACTATCATTGTTTTTAAATCCACTCTTTAATTTACTATTAATTTTATTACTTTCTTTCTTTTCTTGTTTTTTTTCAAGTTTTGCTAGAACTTGTTGTTTAACTTTTTCGTTTGTTATTCTAACTTGCTCATCATTATATTTTTTTAATTCTTTTTTGTATTTGTCATTTCTTAATTTATTTTCATTATCAACATATCTATTCCAATCGTCTAAAAGAAGTTCATATACTTCATTTGCGTTATTAATACCCAATACACGTTTAGCATCATAAATATTTTTATATCCACCCATATTTAGCAATGGTTGTTTAATATTATTTCTGGTTTGATAAATCTCACTCTTTGCGTTTTTCAATAGTAGTTCTGGGGATTTCGGGATTTGGGAAGTCATTATTATATAGTATATGAATATATAATAATTTCTCTATATTGTTTATTAAATATTAATTAATTGATTTTTTTCCTAAATGTTTTATTATAAATAATTTTCGGATTTTTAAAGAATATGGTTAAAGTAATATTTTCCTAAAGTTGTCAGAAATACTTTTCCACTTATAATTATTTTTCTTATGAGTTCTAACATTACTATTGTGTTTTTCTCTATTATTCTCAACCCAGTTCTTTACACATTTTAACATAATTTTCTGTTTTTCTTCTTCTGTTTTATATACTTTATAACTTTTATCTTCCAATAGTATTTCTAAAAACATCTTTGAAACTTTTTTCCACTCACGCCTACGTCTTTCACATAACCGACTAATTTCATTATGTCTTTCTCTTTTATTATCCATTTTTAATTGATATATATATAAATAAGATATCTTTATATATATAATAATTAATTGATTATTAAATAATATTTAATTGATTAACTCCACAAAATCAAATTACTTAATTTCCCCCGTGTAGTATTCAAGTCTTTCTTATGTCGTATTCTATAAAGTTTTTTCCTATTGTCAGCGTATTCTTTTCCTTGCTCTTTTAAATATGTTGGGTAATCCTTATATCCTAAACCACCAATAGAAGTAATAAAGTTTTTAGATTTATCAAATACATCTATTTTATGTTTCCCATCTTTACTGGGATTGATGAATAGATTATTTTCTTTAGCAATTTTTTTACTTCGCTCTGTAATAGAATACATATATCATATAATTTTATTTTTTTCCTTAAATACTTCCCATTCATAGTTTGTAATTTTTTGTTTAACCCGTCTATATTCGCACCAATAACATTTACATATTTTATATTCTGTCATTATAATATTTCATTAGATTATTTAAACTATTTTTCTCCTAAATCAACATTATTCAAAAACTGTTCCCCACTTTTACTAAACTCTACAAACTTTTCTAATTCTTCTCTTAACATTTCTTGTTCTTGTCTTCGCTCTTCAATCAAATCTTCTACTAAATGTTTTTTATTATACTTTAAACATACGCTAATAGTTGATACATCTTCTGGTATTCCGTGTTTAATTAGGTTGGTAATCTCATATTTCATTTTCAAATCCATTATATTATACAATAAGAAAATATTTTTTTCTCTAAATAGTATATATAATGTCGGAAGCCTTGGAAGAACAAAACGAAAATACTATTTTAGCAGAAAAAACCGAAAAATTGTTAATAGATACTTTAGGAACATTAGACGAACCACCTAAAATTAAAAAACCAAAAGGAAGACCTAAAAAACCAATAGATAAAGAAGAAGAAGAGTTTAAAAGAAGAGTCGCAGAGGAAACTGAAAAAGCATATCGAGAAGTAATAGAAAGTAAAATTAAAACAAATATTAAAAAAGAGTTGAGAAATAAAGCATTGGAAGATGGGGAAAAGTTTAAAAATCCTGAACCAAAAGAGGAGAGAGTAAAGAAAGTATTAAGTGAAAAACAAATAGAAAGCCTTGCTAAAGGAAGAGAAATAGCAAAACAAAAAACAAAAGCAATAAAAGAAGTATATAAAACAATTGATGACGAAGTTAAAACAATCAAAGAAGCCAAAAAGAAGATTCGTAAAACATTGTTAGTAGATAGAATTAGAGAAGAAGTGGAGGGTTTAGATAGTGATGAAGATGAAGAAGAGATAGTAATACAAAAAAAACCAAAAGTAAAGAAAATAGCAAAACACGAAGAAGAAATAATTCAACCTAAAGATATATTTAAACCATCACCTAAAATACAATGGTTTTAAATTAATATCAATAACAACATACCTATTTTAGCATGAGATAATCCAATTTTTGCTAATATACAATATGATATTTTATATTTTATATTATCATAGCACCGCCATAATGAAATCTTCGATTTTATCGATTCATTTTTTATAACCGAACCAACTAAATAACTTAACACACCTTTTTTTTAAACCATGAAATAATAGAGTTTTTTATTTTTTTGACATTTTTTATTTTTTGTATTAATCCATTTGAATGAAGAAACTCAATAACATCACCCATTAATTTAACTTCCGCATCATTTAAACTCAATAATGGACGTAGAATATTAATTACTAAATCTTTTTTATTTAACCCATCTTTTTTACATATCACATTTTCAACCAATTTACACACATACAATATTAGTTCATTGTTATTTTTATATGATACATTAGGAGGTAGAGATGCTATTTTATCCTTTACGATAATACTCAAATCCGCTATTCTTTGGTCTTTTACTAAAGAGTTTTTTAAACTAACTAAATCAACATCCGCAACTTTATTCAACCGTTCTATAGATTTCTCCATTATAATATAGATAAATATATTTTTCTAATATTTTGCTATACTTTTCATAAAAGTATATTTTATACAAATGCTTGAACTGATTTACTCGCAATATCAAAAACTAAAACCACATCAGAATAACCCCACGCATTACATGTAATAGTAGCATTTAGAGCTTGCTGAATATTTAAATTGAGGAATGGAGGAGTAGAACGAGTATTAATACCACTAAACATAACACCGCCGAGACGTTCTAAATCATAACCATGGAAATGTGAGCTTGGATAATTTATAACTGATACGGCAGCGATATCACTTCCAGTTGGAGCGGGACGAGATACGGTTGCTGGTAATGACAAAAATGTATCAACATTCGCACCAGTTGGAAGAGTTGCGGATGCTATTCCACCAACGGAGTTATACATCTCACGAGTTATTACTGTTCCTAATGAAGCTGGAATTGAACCCCCTAACGCTTGTACGAGGTATAAATAACCTTCGCTAGGTCTAGAAACATCATTGATTGGTCTGTTTGGGAAAAAACTACCACCTACCTGTAGTTGTCTGGAGTTCGTCAAAATATTAATAGCGTCATAGTATCCACTAGGAGAAACTAAAGACTGAGCTGTTACTGAATTAGACTGTCCGAATTGTGAATAAACACTCTTTACCGATGTATTACGGATTTGAAGTAATAACTGCTGTGCACCCGATGAACCTGTAGGTATAGAAACCTGGGAGTTAGTATAAGTTGATGATTTATATAAAATACGATTATCTGGTAGTGTCATCATTAGCATTTGAGAAGCATTCTCTCCAATATCAATATATTTAAGATTTAAAGAAAACTCACTCAATAAAAAGTTTTGAGAAAAAACGGGCTGAGTTGCTACGGCGGTGCAATATGCTAAAATCGGTAGAAGAGTGGCGGTTGTCAATTGTAATTGAAGGTTATTTACCATGCCGACTGGAAATAACTTATCAGAATTAATCCCAATCATACTTAACAAAGGAATAGAAAAATTATACCTAAATGTTGTTGCGGTAGCGTGTCCTAAATCGATACCAGTTGCACTATTTGAATCTGTTCCCATTCCAATAGTGATTCCGCCATACCGTTGAGCAATATCCACCGTATTTTGTAATAGGAAATTTTGTAATAACCCATACTGATTAATTTGTTCTAATGGCGTATTGTTAGAATATAAAACGAGTTGGTCAAAAAAAGACGCGGCCGAAGATATTAGTTTAACAATAGGACCCGTTGCCGAGGATGCTGTAGAGGTTGTATAAGTAAGAGAAAATGATAATGTAGTATGCGTAGGGTCTAAAAACACGCTGTTAGAATTACCTGAAGGAATAGAAAAAGAAACGATTTGACTATTAAATTGTCCTTGATTTGATTTATTTGCTACGAAAAGGTCTTGAGTAGGGGCTTGAACGGAGGTAATACCATCTGGAGAGAGATTTACTGAATAAGAACGACAAGAGTCTGATGCCGAGGGAGGCATTTCATAATTTAAAGAACGAGGAAGTCCGATGGAGGAAGAAGGGAATGCTGACATTATAGAATATAAAAAGAAAAGAATTATTTATATATGTTTGTTATTATTTTAATAAATCGCTAAATGTTAAATTATTGTTAATATTACTAATATATTCTACATCTATCTGAAAACTTATTCTGGTGTCTTGATTATTAAAATTAATATAGTTCCCTTCATCATCAGTTATTGATATTATGAAGTTTGTAATATTTTTATCTTCTACTCTAAACTTAATTCCTGTTTGATTTAAATAATGTATCATAGAGTTTGGGTTTGTATCATTTTGAATACTTAAAAAAAGGTCATTACTATAATCAACTCCATTAAAGTTATTGAAATGGAAAAAATTACTTTTAAAATTAATTCGTGGTAAAGGAACAAAATTAACTGAATAGGGTAATGTTAAGTTATATACTGAACCTACTAAAATAGATGTTTCATTTACATTTCCTAAACCTATAATACTTTTACATCTGGAAGATGAATTAATAGTAAAACTTGAACTATTGCTGAAGGTGTATCTATTTGTAATACTATTATACGTAATTGTATAAGTTGGTAATAAAAGAATCAACGCAGTAATTAAAGTATTTGCGTTATAGTTTCCAACGGGTATTATGTAAGAAATTGAATTAATAACAATAACATTATTTGTATAATTTACAACATAAAATGAGTTTGGTATTTCTGCGTGTTGAACGCTAAAGAATATATTTTCTATCTTTTCATGAAATGATAAATCCGGTAGTGAAATACTCAATTTACTTTTAAAACTATCATTTAAAGATGTATTTTTAGATGATATATTAAATATTCTTGTTTTCGTTTTTATCATCTGTTATAGGTTGTATATTATAGAGAGATAAAACTTTTTTTAAATCAGTATAGGAGTATGTTTCTAATAATGGTTTTTGTGGTGAATTAGTTTCTTCTAAATGTTTCTGGATTAATTTAATAATAGTTGTTCTTTTCATAATATAATATAATATAACTAAAGAAAAACCTTTTAAACCCTTTTGGTTTCGTAAAATCGAAGATTTCATTATGGCTTCGCAATATTATGGATTCGCTATTAATATATCTGCCATACAAAATTACCTGCTGATACTTCTAACGTAAAAATATTAATAATAGTATCAACCCCCCCCAATGCTACAGCGGTTGAACTTCCTGTAATACTCCCATAAGGTCTAATTAAATTACTAGCACTTGCAGTAAATGTAACAGTGTTTGTTATAGACCCTGTTTTAATTACATTAAAAGTAAATCCTGCTTGTGTTGAAAGATTTAATGTTGGTAGAGTTATATTTACACCAGTTGCTCCTGACGATGTAAGCATTATTGTTTGTTCTAATGGTAATGTTAGAGTTGCTGACGTTCCAGAAATAGTTTTAACTTCATTTAAATATTGAAATTGTTTATGTTTTATTCTTGAATTTATATTAAATATAGTAGTAAAAACAGATGAAGAACAAAAATTAACGATTGCAGATGTTAAATTACTAAATAATCCAACTGTTTGCGTTGTTAGTGCTAAAAATAAGTTTAATCCTGTTGCGTTAGGACAATTTATATCAGCGTTTCCTACATAAGATAAGTTTAAATTTTCACAAGTTAAAAGTTTCGTAAATGTTGATAGTGAATGGTTATTATAATAAGATGTAGATGAGCCTACATTAATGGTTCCGCTAGTTAAGCCTGTATATATTGATTGAACCCCAGTCGCATTTTGATGACTTATATTGTCAGTACTAAATGTTTTACCACTTGACACCGATGTATTACAATCTAACGCCGTGAAGTTTTCACTAAATCTAACATAAGGATAGCCATTACAATAAAAATAATAATTATTTGAATAATTGGCATTTGGTTGGAATTTTAAAACAGTCCCTTCTTGAAATATTCTGCCATTGTTTGGGTTTGAACTATTTAAAATATCTAGAAAATATGCACCACCACCAATATTAAGATTAGGAACTAGAACATCCATGAAAAAAGTTTTATATCCATAAATCGTTTCGGTTTTGTTTATACCTACAAAATTATTATCCACATAATCCTTTCTAACAAGATGATTATTTGCGGTTGGGGTTGCTATATTAGAAATTGGGGTAAAATTGTTAAACGTTGCTTGTCCATTAAATATGTTATTATTTGCAAATGTGTTTTCTATTGCTAACCTTGGATATATTAAATTATTTTGGGCTTTATCATACGTTGAATAATCTCCTACTTCTATCCAATATAATAAAGAACCTGAAAACGCAACTGCCAACTTACATATCATTTTATCAATAGGTAATATTGTTGAGTTTGTAGTCGGCGTTCCAGTTAAATCATTTATAGCAAAAATATAATTACCTCCACTTGTATTAAAAGTAACACTAAAATTATTTGGAAGTAGTTTTACAAAAGTAAAAATCTGTCCTCTTTGTGCTACAGTTATGGTAGGTAAAGTAACTGTCATTGGATTTGTCGTTGAAGGAGTTGTTCGTAATGCTATTGTTGGTGCCATCGGAAATGTTAATGTTATTGTATTAGTTTGTGCTGTATTGAACCACTCAAAAAATTGTAGTCTTGACCTATCAAATGTTGAAAAATCTGTTTGTTCTATCCAGTAATTTGTTGTATTAAACCAACCGACCGCTAATTTTACCTGTATTTTATCCACAGATAAAAATGATGTGTTTGATGTTGGTGTTCCTGCTTGGTCTAATAAAGAATAAATGCCCTGTCCGCTACTTGTGTTAAATGTTACTGGAAAATTAAGATTATTTGCGGTGTCAAATAATTTATTAAATGTAAATACCATACCTCGTTCATTGTTTGTTAATGTGGGTAGAGTTACTGTCATTGGGTTTGATGTGGATGGTGTTGTTCTTAGTGCTATTGTTTGCGACATTGGAAATGTTAATGTTATTGTATTACTTGTTGGGGAGTTTTCATACTCAGTCAATTTATAATTTGTTTTTGATAGTAAAGTTCCTGTGAAATTACTTTGTCCATTAATCGTATTGCTTGCGGTCGCTGAAGAAATGGTTAATGTGCCGGTTGTAATATCAGATAATAATGAATGTGTGGAAGTTGGTGCTCTACTTTTTATGTCGTTAGTAGTTAAAAATATACTTGCTGGTAATAACAATTGAGAGTTATTTATAGTAGCACAAGTGCTTGCATTTATTTGAAAAATAATTGATGATGCTGGGTTTTGATTGTTGATTGATAGACTGGTTGTTGTATTTTGTCGTATAATTGAACGATTATTCGCTGATGCGGTTGTTGATAAAATTAAACTTGGTTGGCTTGCGTTAAATATTTCTACATTATTTGTAAATGTTTTCAATCCATTTATGCTTTGTGTTAAATTATTGGTTCTATCTACAAAATTATTATCTACATACGATTTATTCACTACTGATGTTGTATTTAAAGGTGTGTCTGTGGTGCAATTTACTAAATTACAATCGCTTAATGTTATTATTTCTGCTGTATTAGCAATAAAATTATCTACATTTAAATTAGATACATTGATATTATCCGCTTCTATGTTATTTAAACCGTCTAAAGATTGCGTAAAATTATAATTATTCATACTATATTATACTTATAATTTATTTATAATTTATTTATAATTTATTTTTTCCTAAATCTTTATTAAACCTTTCCTACATACATATCGCACGGTTTAAATGTTAATACTACATTATAACGGGATTTAGTATTATCTGCTGAAACAAATTGAGTATTATCAAACGTTGAAAAAACCTGAAAACGAATGTTATTGATATTTCTTAATCCTTTTATGTAAAAATCTTTATCATCAACTCTAATATTTATCGGGGTAATATATGCCGTATTACCCCCTGTTGTTATTGAACTATAAGAATAAAAATTATTCTCAAATCTTAAAACTCCAGAACAATTGAATTGTTGATTATTAAACTGGTATGCGTGTGAAGTTTTTCCTAAATCAATATTATAACCATAAATAAGTGTAGGGCTAAAACTAGATTCGCTTGATAGAGAAGAAACTGAAGTAATTTGAACGTCCATGATATAGTCCTTATCCAAATCTGCTGGGTTTTTAATAACCTCATTCATATTAATAAAATAGTTTGCGTTGTATTGTTGTCCTGAATAACTGTTCGTATCATAACTATCTAGAACTATTTTATAAATCATTATACATTACACTTATAAAAAAAATTAAAAATATCCCATACTTAAACTATTGGAAGGTTGTGCTAAATCTTTCGCTTTCTGAATCGCTCCAGTAATATCGCCTCCTCTTGCTTGGTTGTTAATATCTCTCGCTTGTTGTAGTGCTCCGCTTCCTTGTTTTAATCCTGCTCCTAAAGACCCCACCATTACTCCCAATTCGGGGTTTATAGCACTTAAAACGGGAGTTGCTTTCTCAATGTAACTACCGATTACTCCTCCTGTGTTAATTGCTTTTTTTAAAGTTGTATCAAGTCCTCCACTTGCTTTTTTAAAAACATTTTGGGCTTTGCCTGCGATTTTTTTAAAAAATGACATTATACATTATAAATAGAAAATTAATTTATAATAACCTCGTCCCAATTATTAAAACATCTTTGAGTATTTGTATCTATTGCTAAAAACTCATGTGGATTTTTATATGCTATGTTTAATATATCTTCAAACTTATCCCGCATTGTTTCTATTTGTTCGTCAAATATATCTTTCATTTGTGATTTATTTACTTTGAAAATAATTAAGTTCGTTAATGCGTTTCTTGCTGTTTTTGATAATGCTTTATACGATTGAACCGCAAATATAATACTAATTCTATCATGTCGTCTATTATTACATATATTTTGTAATAGTTTTTCACTTTCTCCTTTAAAATCTTTTTGAACGTCATCAAAAATGATAAGAGATTTATAGCCTTCTTTACTATTTTCCTTACATTTCATATATGCTTCTTGTAAGTTTTGTTCGTTTAATTCATCATATATATTTTCCGCTGGTAAATTACTATCCCAGAAATCTCCGCTTATTGAACTACGAGATGATGGCGGAATAAATATTATTATATTTTCAAATACTTTATTGAGTAGTGGTTTAGATTTTAGTAAAGATATTAAAAAATGAGACTTGCCGGAACCCGGCTTCCCTAAAAGTGCTAAAATAAAACTTTTATTTAAGGTAGATAATAACGGATATTCGTCTAGTTTTTCATGTAGAATATTATCTACATTCATTTTTGGTTGTTTCATTTTTGGAACTTCATTTTTAATTAACCTAATCATTATATAATAAATAGAGATATTATTATTCATTATTAAAAAAACTAGTAACTTCATCTCTTGTGAATTTTCTTTTGCTCCTCTCATTATTTGGGTCTTCCCTAACATTTAATAATAACTCTCTTATTCTTGGACCCGGTAAAAACCCGCTATTATATGAACCTCTAAATAGATTTTGTTGGTCTGGCGTAGAATTAATTAACAAAACTGAAAATGCTCTTTCTATTCCTGCTTGTTTATCATCTTTTACTTTTTTACGTATTTGGTATTGTAAATTACTTAATCTTAAATTTTCTTCATCTTTTAATCTTTTTTCTTCTTCTTTTAATCTTTTTTCTTCCTCTTTTTTTAATCTTTTTTTTTCCTCTTTTTTTTTTTTTTTTTTTTCTTTTTTTTTTTTTTTTTTTTTTTTTTTTTTTTTTTTTTT
>Ga0114967_10003418_pt1 | contig 13038 bp, 11 predicted proteins | sample M_130628_MF_Meta_FD_92639 | JGI IMG/M metagenome (GOLD analysis project Ga0114967, IMG submission 92639) | Freshwater microbial communities from Lake Montjoie, Canada to study carbon cycling - M_130628_MF_MetaG | ecosystem: Environmental > Aquatic > Freshwater > Lake | place: Lake Montjoie... | reverse complement strand
CAACCAATTAAAAACGTTCAAATGTTTTACTCCATTTCGGTTTTGGGTAAATCCGTCTGTAGTAAGTAAAAATTTTGGATAGTTGTCGTTGATTTCTTCTAATGCTCCAAACTCACGTTCTACTGTCTTTTCATCGGTCAGAGATATAAAATAAAATAGCAAAACATGCAAAATATACAAGTTTCGCTATTTTAGGTAGTTGTTATACCACTGGATATAAGTATATAGGCTAAACAAACACTATTAAAGTGGAAAGCGAATCATTGGTATCCGTCTGTCCAAGTACATATTTTATAATTTCTTAAAATTAATAGGGAGTAACTCGGAGAGTTTATTGACGGGATGGTTTCCAATCCGGTTCAGGGTATCCGTCATCCAAGCGTAGGAATTGACATCTGCCTCCTTGCAGGAAGCAAAAAAGGAATACATCATAGCGATCCTCTTTGCCCCCTCGTGGGATCCTGCAAATAAGAAGTTTTTCCTCCCCAGCGCCAGAGGTCTAATCTTGTTCTCAATGGCATTATTATCGAGGTGGATCCTGCCGTCTTCAAAGAATGGGTCTATTAGAGGAAGTTGGTTGACGGCATAGTGCAATGCCCTGCCGATGGCTCCCTTGGTCAATATGTTCTTGTGCTGGGTTTCCGCCCAGTCCTTGAAAGCATCGAAGCCTGGTTTTATATCCTCTTGGCGACGCACCAATTTCTCCTCCGGATTAAGTCCGTTTTCCCTGTATTTCCGTTCCAGGGCATACCAGTTCGCTATCTCCCCCAAGGCATATTCTGCCGCTTGAGGATGATGGTCTTTGGCTTCAAAAAACTTTCGACGTATATGCGCCATACAACCCATCAGGCGGATTCCATGGGTGGATTTGGCTATGGTCTTATACACAGCATAGCCATCACACTGGATAGTACCCTTGAAGTCACTAAGTTTTTCCACCGGTCCACTCTTGCCCCTACCTTTGCGATAGTCGAACAATACCAGGTTATTTATCGGATGGCGATAAACCCACATATAACCCTGATGGGATGATTCCGGCTTATTATCTTCTAGTACTTTTATCGGTGATTCGTCTATCTGGAGATAATCGGTTTCGAAGACCTGTTTGATATGGCATTCATAAAGGGGTTGAAGTAAGGTGCAACAGGCACTAAACCAATTGTTGAGCGTTGCCTTATGTAATTCCCAACCAAACTGCCTTTTGAACATCTCAATCTGGCGATAAAATGGCAGGTGATACACAAACTTAGAAGACCACAAATAAGCTAATAAACTAGCCTCAGCGATAGCTTTGGGCAGCGGACGCGATGGCAGGTCAGCGATGACCACGGTTCGTATAGCGTCCTCTACATAGTTTTTAACGGCATATTTTCTGCGGATATAACGTCTCTTCAATAAAACAGGTGGCTTGTAGTCCAGTGTTTCCGTAATCTCATCTCCAATATGAATCATATCAGGGGTAAGCCCCTCTGGTTCCAGGATAATCTCCTCCACAGGGATATGTTCTGGCAGCGCATTACGACCAGGATGTTTCTTCTTTACCCGCTCGTAAGCAATCTTTTCCTTAGTAGGCTCTGGAACGGTAATCTCCTCCTGATCTTCAAAAGGTAGGGTCAATTGCAGATTAGATGGAACAAATCTTTCCCCACGACTTTTGAATAACATCCGCTTCAATTGGTTGATCTCAAATTGCATATTAGCGATGGTATCCTCCTTTTTTTGCAATAGAGAAGCGGCCGCCAGGAGTTGTTCCTCTGGCTTTATTTCCTGGGAAGAATCAGGCTCAAAAATGGCCAGAAATTTCTTAAAAACAGTATTTGAAATAATTACTTCCATAGCCTTAAAGATAAGTAAAACCAATGGTTTTACCCAACTTTCCGGTATCTTTTTCTACGTTTTATGGAAGAAATTTCGATGCCTTCCAGGAGCATCACCAGGTCCGACCAAACCAGTTCCACCGAGGTGTTTTTACCCATTTCCAAGCCACCAAAAGTACCCTTTTCCAGTTCCTTGTACCAGATAGCAAAGCCATTACTATCCCACATAAGCAGCTTGATTTTATCCCGCCTTTTATTGATGAAGATGAAAACGTCCCCACTCATCAGGTCATGTGGAATATGTTTCCTCACCAGACCCGACAGGCCGCTGAAGCCCTTGCGCATATCTGTAGCCTTGCTAAAAAGGAAGTACCGCTGATGGGCGGAAAAACTAAGCATGGCGACCCATGCTAATCAGTAAGCGACTCAAGTCTTCCATACTCATGCCATCTAATCCAATCCTGATCCCATTGGGAAGGGTAATAGATAACCCGGAAACCTGAGCGGGCCTAATAATCTGGCGGAATTGGGGTAAAAGGGCATCCGGCTCAACAACTGACACTTCTTGTTCGAAGCGCTTCTTCCAGTGATAGTAAAGGCAAGTAGATATGTTTCTTGACTGACAATAATCCCTTACTGATAAAGAAGATTTCTCGTAATCCTCTACAAATTTCCGTCGCTGACTTTCTGTGTAAACTTGTCTCATTTTTTTGCCCTAAAGCTAAAAAGACCTTTTTTATCAAAAAATATGTACTTGGACGGACGGATACTGCTTAAAAAAATATTCTTTTTGGCTTGGGGATCGTCGGCATGTAAGGTTGCCTCTGTTGCCGTCCAATGAGCTATGGACTTTATTTGGCATTTTTAGGTATTGTGAAATTTGAATGGTTAATCTCTATGATATAATTTTGGGGTAAAGTTGTTTTAAGGGTGGGGCTTTCTAAAATCTGTCTGTAATCAATAAGTAAAATGGACAAAACATTATATATTTTAATAATATTTATTACGATTATTAACAAATTGTATCATTAATATTTTTCTAGTTATTATTCAAAAGTAATTTCCCCTTTATTGTTGTCAATGGATATTTTACCAAACTTACCTAGGGCAGATTGTCCAAAAAGCAAAGGAGCATTTAGATTGTGAACTACGGATGCATCAATATTTTTCAAAACTCGGTCGCCAATTTTTACAGTTCTCAAAACAATTATTGTTCCTTCTGAAATATCTCCGTTTGCATCTGAAAAACTTGCGGTACCTTTAATATCATTCTCCGTGAGTTTGCCTTGTTTCCATAGAAAATTTGCTTCAGTTTCTGAAATTGAAATGATACTTGCACCTGTATCAAAAATGAAATACATTTGAATTCCATCAACTTCAACAGGGATTTGAAAAACACCGTTTATCTTTTCCATTTTAACCATAGTTTTTACACCCAATTTTGGTCGTTCTTCCTTTCTTGAATCCATCTGATCGGTTTCACGAGAAAGTCTTTGTTTCATTTCTGACTTTGAACAACCACTACAACCTGATAAAAGACCAGATGCTAAAATGAGTAAAGTAGTTATGATTTTCATTCTGAATTTGTGTTTCCGATTTTAGGAACTATTTGAATAATGAATCTCTGGTTTTTTGTTTCATTCTCCATAAAATTTTGTGGGTCTCTTTCAAATCTTCCAACACCTCCCCAGCCATTTCCTGCAATCTGCAAATCAATCAACCCTTCATATTTTGTAGCTTCAAAATCTATACCTATATTTTTCCAATATGCCCAAAGACTGTATGCTCTTTGATAACTCAAATCATAATCACTTGCTTGGTTTCCTAAAAGTAAATGGGAAGCATATCCCGAAATAATAACCAAATAAGAAACATTATCCATTGCAGAGTTATCTGACTTATTCTCTGCCAATTTATCAATCGTTTTCTGCAACTGCTTTCCTACATTTTGAATTTTTGATGCGGTTACTAAATAGTTTATCAAATCGCCTTGTTCAATCTTGAACCTGCCTAATTCGAAATTTACATCAAAAGCAAGCGTGAAACGTTTGTAATCTTCTTCATAGCGAAACAAAAAGGTGTCTTGTTTTAAAGGCTTCAAATTTTGTTCTACTAACTCATAAACCTCAAGTTTGTGTTTCAAATCTTCAACTGTATTTACAAGTTCTCTTTCCTTTTTCTTAAGCATGATATAGGTGAGAACGTAGAGAACAAGCATAATAAAAAATAGACTTGTCATCAAATCCGAAAAGCTTGTCCAAAAAAAACTTTCCCCCTTCTTTTTCATCGGTAATTATTTTTTAGGGGTGAAAAGTTGCCTAATGGATTTGGCTACATTTTGTGTACGGTGAATTAAACTGTTATCGTTTATTTCATTTAATACTGTGTTTGACCTATCAATACTATCTTTCAAAGATTCAACTTCTTCTCTAATACCTCCTATATTTTCGGTTGAATTGCGTTTGAATTCTTCAATAGATTTTTTCAAATCTTCAAGCAAGGAAAGTTTTGAAATGTGACTTCTATTCTCGACAAATGCCTTTGTCATTAAATCTTCTTCTTTTATAGTGATTTGCTTAATAGCATCAATCTTTGTTTGAGTATGCTCCTCTAACTGTTTGAGCGATTTTATCATTACATCTTCAACCTTTACAACTGAATTTCTGATTAACTCTCCTCGTTCTTCTAATTGTTTATAGTGGTCATTTAAGAATTGAATCAACTTATTGCTCTCCTCAACCCTACTGTCTAACCTATCTGCAAGTCCTTGGAAATTATTTGAACGAGTAAGCAAGTCTTCAAACGAACTTGTAAGGCGTGTGGTTCCGTTTACCAAGTGATTTAAGTTGTTCAAATATTGATTGAATTTGTCTAACTGTTGTACACTTGTTTTCAATTCTTTCAGAATATTCACATTGGCTTTTGCAAACTCTGTGATATCTATAGATTCTAATGCTTGTAATATTCTCTCTTGAGCAATTAATGCATCGTGGTTTTTATTGAGCATACCACTTAGCTTATTCAGATTGATTTTAAAGTTGTCATTGAACTTTACAAGGTTAGTGTTAAGTGTGTAAATACTACTTGAAACATTTTGGTTAAGTACTGGCAGTAATTCAGTTTGCAAAAAAGTGTATAAAACATTTTTTGCTTTCTCTAAACTTCTTCTTGCATTTTTTAGAATGAAACTTGAATTGGCAACAGTGCAAAACAGACCCCAAAAACTGGCGAACATTGCAATTGAAACACCTCCTAAAAATGCTTTAATGTCAAAGTCTTCATTAGTATCAGAAACCAAAAACAAGTTTATCAAACCAAAAACAATACCAATCATTGTTCCCATCAAACCCAAGTAAAGAGGAACGGTAACAGTGTAGCTTATATCTTCCTCCTCCATGTCGAGATTTCTTTCAACTACATCTTTTAACAAATTGAAATCGGTTGCTGCTCCTTTATTGCGAAGCAAATAAACATTTATAGCTAAAAGTATTCCATCAAAAATTAGATTTACTTTTTCGTTGGGGTTTATCAGACTTACTTTATTCTGACTTTCATACTCATCAGTTTCAACTTCATTGAAATGGTCAGAAATTAGTTCGTCATTTTCGGAGTAAATTGGTTCCGGCGGAGCTTTCGTTTGCTTCTCGTAGGCAGAAAGATTTTGTAAAATTTCTTTTGGCTCAAAAGTTTGCAAGTCTTCAAGCGGGATATTATATTTTTTAAGTTTGAAAAACTTTAGCGCGGGGATAATCCTTGCCAAATGTTTTATTTGGCCTCTCGTCCTTATTGCCAATGAAGTTTGTAAAACTACGATAGCACTAACTAATAAAAATTCAATTATGGTGATACTATTCATATTCAATTTCGGCTGGTTGGTAAACTATCCATTTATCATTTTGTTTTTCTACTAAACCAGGCTTAACAGTTTTAATCCGTTTTGCGTTTTGATTCAAAGCATTTTTTATTCTGCAAACTGGATTAAGTATTAGTTCGGGAGAACTTGTTGCATCCTTGATTGCTCTTTCAACATTCAAAAATTCAAAGGTTGCTTTCTGTGAAAGATTGTCGGTAATTGTGAATTTGTAAAAACTTGCACTTTGATCTTCAGTACTAGTAACCTTCGAGGCGTTAAAACTTCCATCACGGTTTGGAATTGTTGCAAAAAGAATTTCTAATCTTTGCTGTTTTTCAACTTGTGGTGTTGGATTTGAGTATGGCTGCTGAAAGTCAGATTGGCTTTGTTCTTTCAAGGACAAACTTCCAACTTCGCTCTGCAGTGAGTTGATTGCTGAATTCAAATCTGAAATATTTCTTTCAACCGAACGCTTAAAGTCATTGATATTTAAATTTTGGTTTGACTGCTTATTAAATCCGTCATTTTTTTTTGTATCAATTAAATCTATCTCCTTTCTGTGTCGATCTAATCTTTCTTCAAGGCCGGTAAGCTTGAGTTTGAGCATAAAATAAATAGCACTTGAAAGAATGACAACCAGAATAATTGAAAGCCAGTTAATAGAAAACGGACTTGTTTTATATTCTGTAATCAAACTTTCAAGGCGCTGTATTTCCTTTTGTAATTCAGTTTCAGTTTGAGGAACTTTTATGTTTGAATCATTAGCAATTGGACTTTCAATTTCTCCAAATGAAGATCTTAAATAGTCATTAACTTTTTTTGTCAACTGTTCTTTAAGAGAACCAACTTCTGAATATTGAGAAAAGATGTTTTTGAGCTCTGGACTTTCATATATTCCTAAAATGATTTTATTACTTGCTTCTTCAGCACTAAGTGCTTCAACTTTTTCTCCCAGTATTCGACTCATTACAATAGAGCTTTTTTTACTGAACGATGAAAAATTATTCCTATTTAGGATGTTGTTAATCGAATCATATGACAAAGGATGTGAAAAACTGCACTTGAAAATGACCTTAAGCTTGTCAAAAGATTTTTTTTCATCACTTCGGGTATCATGCCCGAATACTGCTCGCAGTATTCGTATGCTATTCTACAATTACAATAATTAACTGCATTTTTGAAAGCATAGTTCTTGTCTGCAGCATTTGCAAATCCATTTAGTAGAATAAGCAATGTAACTAACTTTATTTTTACATGCATCTCTTTAGTTATTAATTTGTGTTACAATTTTGTAAGCAAGTTTATTTAATGCGCCAACCAAAGGATAGAAGAACAAAGGTTCTTCAACATTTATTTTTGTGTTGCCTGAAAGTTCTTGTGTTTTATTTTCTAATCCCGATTTTAAATACTGCATCAAATCCTCTTTAAGAATTGTTTTGTAATCTTCAATCTTTGCAGGATTGACACCGAAATTATAAGTCAAGTTAAATTCTGTATGCAAACCAAATACAAGGTCAATGAAAGTTTTTACTTCAGCAACTATGCTTTCCAATTTTGCTTCGTTGTTTATTTCGGTGTAATTGAGTTTTCTTTCTGGAATCAGCGTGTTCTCTTTATCACCAATCAAAACTGTTTTTATTTCCTCTATGTCAATGTTGGTTTCACTTAGCAAACCACCTTTGCAAGTAATCTCTTTTGGTTCGGGGTGCTGTATCAATTCTATGTTTCCTACTGCTTCGCCAAATACTTTTTCAAAAATCAATTTGGTAAGTTTTTGTAAAGCCTTTAAATCTTTATCTCTATCGGTAATGGAAATAACTTTTGAACCTGTTCCGCTAAAGGTTAAATATCGTGGAGCTTCTAATCCTTTTGCATTCATAAGTTTTGCCAAATGGTAAATAATGGACGAATAGAATATAACAAATATAATTTTCAAATCATCATCATTCGCAAGTTTTTCATTAAACGATAAATTGGATTGCAAGTTTTTATCCTGTATCAATTTGTTGTTTTCTAATGAGAAGTAGAAAGCAATAATATCCTCTGAACTCTGATCCTCATTTATTTCCTTCATCACGGCTTGTAAGTCATAAAGGTTATTGTCCGATAAAAGTTTCTCATACAACGGCAAATACTTTTTTACAAAACCATTGATAGCTGGTGAACCATTAAAAGCATCACCAAAAATTGAGTTGGCTGCAAACCTGAACGAAGTGAGGGATTCGGGTTTGTTCTTTTGATAAATTACAATGTCACTTGTTCCTCCTCCAATGTCGATTGCTGCAACTGGCAAATCAGAAGCGTCAATACCGCCTTTGTTTTTGAAGTAGTAAAACGGTGCAATTGATTCTGATAATTTGATCGGTGAACTTTGAGTAGAAATGTATTTGTCGAAAAGTTTTTGCCAAATTCTTTCTAAATTATTTCTTCTTACAGTCATCATACTGGAAGGGTAGAACCAAATCAACTTTGTTGAAACTAACCGACCATTGTTTAATAAAACTTTAGTCCTGATAAGGAAAATAAGTTTCTCAAAAAATCTTTCAATTCTAATTCTGTCCTCGTCATTCATTGTATAATTTGACCATTTCAAATTTGTTGAAACTTTTGCGTTTGGCTTCTTTGCGTATTTCTCATAAGTAAATGGAATGTTGAAATCAGCTAATGAATAAGTGGCTTCATTCAAATTCAATTTGAGGTTTTCGCTTAGAGCAGTTCTTTGAGGAAATCTAAATTCTGTTTGCTTGCTTATTACTTCGGGTAAAAATTCATGTGGTATCAATTCATACATTAAGTTTGCGTCTGAGTATGTAGAAGGATCGTTTCTAATGTCGGGAGAAAATAAAGTTGCAAACTGCAAATCATCTTTTGAAATTTCAAAAGGTTTAGGGTTTCCATTTCCTATTTTATATTCAATATGTGTGTTGGTTGTCCCAAAGTCAATTGCAAAAGTGAATGTTTCAGAACCTCCACCAACTTCTTTAAATAAAGGAATTACAACGCCTGTTGCATCATTGTGTTTTACTTCTATGTAGTCAAACTCTTTTTCCAAAATATAAAAGGAAGTAGAAGTTTGAACATTGTCCACAAGTTTGTTGCTTCTTGTTTTCTTGTCTGTTTGTGTTATCGTTTCATTGTTAGCGTTTTTATTGAAAGCTAAATCATAACGATAATGCTTTGTATCTGTATTTATATCTCTGTCTAAAAGCATTACTCTGAAAAAAGAATCTGTGTCGCTTCCTGTTTTTACAAATGGATAAACGGCTAACGAAAACTGATTTTCAATTATGAATCCTCTATTATTTATTATATCAGGGTCAGCTGCGTTTGCAATTCCTTTGTTATAATAAGTCCGTTTGAATGTGATGTATTGGGAATTGCTTTTAATTGGAATTTTTAAAATCACTTCAACTGAACCTGAAAACACAACCATTTCAAACATTGGTTTTCCATCAGGCATTTGTTTTTGTAAGTCAGCCGTGTCAAAAAAATCAAAGAACTTTTTTGTAAGTGGTAAAAGAAAATGTTTGTTTTTGTCGCCTGTTTCAAAACGAATATTTCCATTCCAAAACCTTTCCTTGTTAATCGGATAAACCAAACGAATGATATGAGATTCTAAAAAATCACTTACTGTTAAGTATGGGTATTTATCCAACTGTCCGGGTAAGGATCTTTTATTGATGTCTGTTTCCTTGTCAAAGTAAGGAACTACGGTTGTGCTATTCCATTGAACTGATTTATCGGTATAGTTTAGCTTTTGAGCAAAACTATTTTGTAAAACAAGCGGCTTGTGTCCTCCAGTGTATTTTGAAGATTTAATTACAAAGTCGCTGTTCTCCTCAATTACTTTTCCTCTGTCTTTGATTTTTTTCTTCTTCATCCAGCAACCAATAATTTCTAAATTATCACCTGCTGTTCCTGTATCAATTGATTCATAAGTAAAATCAAGTTCTTGTTTTAATACCTCTGCCGATTTGCTTTCAAGTTGTTTTATTTCATTGTGTAAATCGTTATTTGTATTGAAAAGCATTGTCAAGTTCTTTTCAATATAGGCGGCTAAATCTCTCATCTTGGTTGAGAGTTCAGGGTATGCTTTGAAAAAGTGATGTAAATATTTTTGATACTCTGGGTCTCTTTTATAAAGCGGTTTCAAATCTCCATCAAACAAAATGTCGTTACCAAACTGAATATTGGTAAAATTCAAATCGTTTGCCGATGAGAAAAACAAAGTAGATGGAGAAGTGCCACCTATAATTTGAAAGTCATAAAGAATGAAAAACATTCTGTCAAGAGAAGCAAAATTATAGGTCTCTTTGTCTTGCGTTAAAAACAAGTCTAAAGTTTCACCATAAAGTTTATGTCTCGGATTGGCCGAGTTTTTCAATGCGTTCAAATCAATATTCTTATCCCAACTTTTGATTTGTGCTTTGCTTCCTAAAGAATCAATTTTGAAAAACATTTCGCCAACATCAAAGCAATCTGAAATGAGTTTGTGATAAATGGTATTGCCTTCCAGCTGGTTTTTATCAACTATATACTTGAATGCCGTTCTCACCAAATCAATTCTTGCGAATGGGCTTGGTATTGAAGTCGGTATTTGTTTTGAAAAATCTCCATCAGGATTAGGAATTTTTTCAATTACCGATGGTCCGTATGCTTCTCCACGGTCTTCCCAATGTTGGAGGTCTTTGTCTTGGAATAATCTGAAAACTTTTGCCATGATTAAAATAGTTTTTGGCTTACTACAGTTTGAGATGCTTTAGAGAATACACCCATGAATCTTTTATTGGTTGTTGTGTTGCCAACTTTTTCAGCTGCCTTATTTAAATTGGCAACAAAAAGTTCGTAGTTGTTTTTTGCAAGCCCTGGGATATAATCCTTCCAGGACTTCTTTTCTCTCACTCCATTCACAAGTGAAAAAATACTCGATGTTGTTATCTTGATGTCGGTAATTTCTTCATTGGTGCTTTTTTCCAATTCAATGTTGAAAGGTGCAAACGAAACTTTATTTCGTTGCAATTCACCTAACCAAATTCTAAATGACTTATTAAATTCTGCAAGCGTTTTATAAAATGACTGGTCAATAAAATTGCTATCAAATTTATTTGTGTATGCAGTAGCATAAGGATGTTTTAATTTGCTTTGTAACTCGTCCTTCAAGAAAATATTAAAGTAGAAATACTGCGTAATGTTTGAACGAATCAATTTCAAAGTGTCGTTTGTAAGGTGGTTGAAATTGATTTGTTCAGCATTTTCTTTAATTCCAAATTCCTTGTAAACTGGATTCTCTGGTTTTCCTTGGTTATTACCGATAGTACTTATATCTGTGTTTGAAAAGTCAACTATTGCCATTGCAGAACTTAGTTCAATGAAGTGCGCGTCATTTCTTTGGTTTGTCCCTCCCTGATTATTCTCATAAGTGTTCTCTGCTAAATCACCAATGTAATAAAGTGCATTGATTGTATTATTTCCTGTTACATTTTTAAAATAGTAGTGTAATGCTGCTTTCGTTTTTGAAATGAAACCATGACTATCAATTTCTGATTCGTCTTCATGCTTAACCTTGAAATAAGGCTGAACAGTGATTGCACCGATTACTGCGTTTTGAAGATGTGCATAGAATTTTTCTTTTACAAAACCGTTTCGGATGTTCTTTAAAAGAAGAGGGAAACCTGCAGCACCTGTTCCACCAAAAATTGAACTAATAATAAATATCCTATCGTCCTTTTCAAAGCTATCTGCAAAAGCTTGAAACGCTTCTGATTTTGTAAACTGATTTAGAACAACACTACCGATGTTTGGATTTCCTTTGAAACCGATTTCAAGATTTGAATCTAAATTTCTTTCAGAAAACAAAAGGCTTGTTAGCCACTTGTTATTTGGGTCAAGATTAGAATAGTCAATAAAATCTTTGAAACGGTCATTCTGAACTCCATCCAACTCAAATCTAAAACCATCAATAACATTTGAATTGGCACCACTTTTAGCAATGATTTCACTTAGCGTTGAAATACTGTTCTTGAAAAAATGGTTTTGCTCAAAACCTTTTAGTTCCTTCTCAATAAGTTGATATTCACGAAGGACTTTTACAGTTCGGTTCAAATCGCCGCCTGCCCTGTCGGGGTCAATTAAAATTGGAACAATATCATGCATGGTTTTGATACCTGATGCAAGCAACATAGTTAAAGACCTAACTACTCTTGCTCCTGTTCCTCCAATGCCAAATACATATAATTTTGCCATTTTACTGATTTATTTTTAGTGCGGAAACGGAGTTTGTTTGGCGTTGGTGCTCCACCAACGAATTATGAAAGAAATTACAGTGTAGAATAAAATTGCTATCAAAGCATTCATTAAACCGAATACATAATACTCATTTTGATAATCTATACCTAAAGCAACAAACTTTGTTTGTGGTAAGACTACACCTAAAGTAAATGAAACTCCAAAATTGATTAGCAAAATGATAAGCCAGTGATACCATTTTGAAAATGCTGGTCTGTTTATTATGTAGTAAAAAAGAACTGAAAAAAAAAGGCTTAACAAAATATTACAAAGCCCTAAAAAGGCATAAAGTCCTTCTTCATACAAGTCGTCTGAAAACGGAACTGTGTAGTAAAAGAACTCAAAGACTGGAGCAAATAAATCGTTCATATTGGTTTACTTTCTTATGGTTACTGTTATTTTAAAATAAGAAGTTTGTTCGGGTTTTTGGGTGGTGTATGCCTCCGAAACACCTTGCACCAAATAAGCCAAACCGAAAGTTTGGTCTAATTGGTATTTTACAGCTGTGTCATTTATACTATTACTTTGATCAACCCATGCAGGGATTTTATTTGAAAGTTCAAGTTTCAAATCTTGAATTGTAAACTCTCTTGTAGTTGATACAGTTATAAAATGAGAAGCGGTTGTTTTTTCTATCGTAACAAAATCTCTTTTTGCTAATTTATTTCTATCAATCTTCTCAATTGACTTTACTACAAAACCATCAGTCACTACATAGTTTTTTGCAGTTATCAAGTAAGAAGAATCAACTTGAATATTAGCTAAGTCAACTGCAATAGAAATTTGAAATTTACCTCCAACATATTCAATATCTTTGATGCTTTTTACAACTGGTTCACCTCTAGCTGCATGCTTGAATTCACCAACTTTATTGGTTTCTTTCAATACTGTATAATATGGCTGTTTTTCTTTTGTGTTGTTTGAAAGGAAATAACTATTTTGAAATCCTTTTAAGGATTTGATATTTATCTTTTTTGAAAACTCATTTATGTGTTCATTAGAACCAATTATCCAAAAGTAGTATGGTCTTAATGCACCATTGAGATAAGTTGAAACATTGTCTTTATTCCAATAATTACCCGT
>Ga0114967_10003414_pt1 | contig 13042 bp, 14 predicted proteins | sample M_130628_MF_Meta_FD_92639 | JGI IMG/M metagenome (GOLD analysis project Ga0114967, IMG submission 92639) | Freshwater microbial communities from Lake Montjoie, Canada to study carbon cycling - M_130628_MF_MetaG | ecosystem: Environmental > Aquatic > Freshwater > Lake | place: Lake Montjoie... | reverse complement strand
TTGTCCCCATAATTTTTTATATTCTGCTGTGCCATCTATATATTGGGCGGCCCAAATACTAATAGTGTCCCATTCACCTATCGCATCAATGACCACCACTGTGGCCTTATCAAATGTGCTCGTTTGGAAGCCGCCTGCGGCATGGCTCAGATGATGATTAAATGTATAGACATGATCCGGGACAATTTGTCCACCAAGCTGTTTTTTTAATATTTGCTGTACAGTAAATTTGTCCCATTCAATGCCTTGACCAGCATACCATTGTCGTAGTTGCTTGAGCCAAGGACGCTCGTAGTAGGCCACATGATCTATGCTGTGTGCAAGTGCATCCGTTAACAGTTCAGAACAGATATTGGCATCATTCTTTTGTTTTGAATAACGCTCACTGTGCCCGGCAAAAAGTATATCACCCGTTGAATTAATTACGGTGGCAGCCGCGTCATGAAACCCTGCACTAATGCCAAGTATATTCATTTGTAAATAAATGGATCGCGTTTGCGAAGTTCTTTTAATTTTCGACGATAGCGAATTTCCAATTTGATTCTGTCGTATAATCTACGTAGCCATGTCATGTTGTTTTCCTTGTGTGATAATCGTAACCTGGACGCATACGAAGTATTTGCTGTTGTTCGTAATCAGCGTCACTCCAACAGTAATTGTACACTGCTCGAATCCCGTCAACTTCTATGGAGTATATATCTAAATGTTCACCCATGATATTCCATATTGTTTGGTAGTCTTGGGTGCCAAAGCTTTGTTGTAAATTGACTTGTCCAACAGGTAGATGACCTAGACTTAATTTGATGTCAGTGGGATCTAAATTATTATCAATTAACCATTCTCGAAAGGCCCCAATTGTTTTGTCGTGCCAGGGATGAGCTCCACCTGTTACAATATCATTGCCCCATTCTATATCAAATTCACCCGAGTAATATTCTAAGTGTGTAATTGCTTCACACACTGTGTCAGTTAGTTCCGGGGCGCCTTCATCTCTAAACACTTCCATCAGTGTTTTACCAATTTGTGCCCAGTGCATGTATACACCTCCAAGCACACGATCATAGCCATTTGTTAAAAATCCCTGTCGATGTGTATCTTCTAGCGTGTAACGAGGTGCATTGATCCAAGTGGTGATTTGACTGGGACGAACCCAAAATGGATTGTTGGCAGCTTTGCGCAAGCCCAGGATAAGATTTTCCATTTCGTGACAAATGTTGTTCAATTGTCGGATACTGTATTTGGTGGCATAATCAGCTGTCAGGTACCAAGGGCTAAAATTGCCCACAGTACCTTGCAATATTTCAAAATGATTGTGTAACTGATTAAACAACTCATGATTAACACCTTGGGGACTGTGATCATGTGCAAACACGTTTGTTGGGGTAAACACTTCTTTTATGTGATATCCAGCAAGCCCACGATTGACCTGAGCCACGTGCCGGTTCAACGTGTCGCACAGATATTCAATGTTGCGCCCAGTGGTGGGAAACCCCATGAAACAAAAGTTCTTTTCCAGGAGATTTCCATTCTGAAGCAACAACTTTAATGCTTGTATCCAGTCATGGGCTAACTTGTGATCTGCAACATCAATCACATAGTCTACTTGATTACTTTTATTTAAAGGATCACGTAGCACAATCTTAATCTGGGATGTCATTCCACCACCTTAATACGTCGGGTCTCTCACTGAGTATCTTTTCCATACAAGTCGTGCTGGATCTAATACTTTCTAATTTTAACACACGAGCATTGCCTCGAGCAAGCCCTACTTGATATGTATCTGGCCATTGTTCTGCAAAGGTGGGTCGATTTTTTAATTGTAGCAGTACATCACGCATGGCACCTGCGGAGCGGCCTGCTATTTCGGTTAACCATGGATCTAGTAACTCCCGGGGCAGAGACAGGGGACTCATAATGATGTCGGGACTGAAGCTAAAGATAACTTTGGCCAAGATATCTACACCCAATTCTTGTGCTGTTTGATTTATACTGTCTACTTCAAACATGCCTGGCAATGTCAACGTAAAATCCAGGCGCATTTGCCGTCGGTTACGTGCTATGTCCAGACCCTGTTTAAAGTTAGTTATAAAGGTCGGCCAATTGAGTCCTGTGCGGATGTATTCGCCGATTTCTCCTGTTCCGTCAATGCTGGCGCAGATTTGCCAGTCGCGTATATTACCCAGCAAATCAGTATAAAGACGCACACCTCGGGACTCCACCTTACTAAGGTTTGTATTGTATCTTGCGTAAACACGTGGCCCATCTCCTAATTCAATTATTCTCGCCATGTACCGCCAATGTTGTTCATACATTAGAGGTTCACCGCCCACCCAATATATTTCTTCTACACGGTGTTCTTCCACGGCCTGGGCAAACTCTGCTTCAATTTGCTGGTCTTGAAAACGGGTAATTTCTGTTCTAACTTCAGGCAGCATCCACCCATTCTTTGGGTTGGTGTAGTCAATCATGTTGTGCTGGCGCTGTTCGCTTTCCCAAGCACTGCTCAACATGTCTCCACAGGTTCTGCATTTAAAGTTGCACAAGTTTGAGAAACGATAATCCCAGCTAATGGGCTTCATTGTGGTGTAACCAGACTCGTCTGTGGTTTCGTCGATTCGATCATAATGATGGCGGAACAAATGCCAAAAGTATGTGCGATACACATCTGTATTTAACAGTTGATCATTGCAGACTTCGCATTCGGGTAAGATTTCTCCTTTTAACATACGCTGCCTAACACTGCGCATGTGATCACTATTCCAGTGATCGTCTAGTGTGATGGGAATGTATCGGCCTGTGCCTGCTTTTGTGTCAATGTATTGTGCAAAGTTTTGCGCTGGCTCGCGGCTGGCACAGCACATTCTACGCTCAGTTTGTGGACTTAGATATGTGTGCACCCAAGGTGCCATGCACAGTGAGTCAGGCTTTGTCATAGTCAATTAAATCAGCCAGTTCAGGGGCAACCGCACGTAGACTTTGATTGCGTCGACGATCTAAGTTGTGCATTTCCCGGCGCATCTGCGCCCCGTCGGTGTCTGGACCATTCATCATAAAATCAATTATGCGATCAAATTCAACTTGGAATTTTGCAGGAATATCGGCTGTGCGTAAATGATCAGCAATAGCTTGTTTAGAGTTGGCAGGCAAATTGGCAATGCTGAAATACCAGGCATCGTGCATCATATTCCAATATACAAAATTAAATGGCCTGTGCTCTAACCACTGTGCAACCTGGTCAATATAGCGAACATTGAATACATTCACTGTGGTGCACACTTGTAACTGTATAATGGCGGGCAAGTAACGTTTCAATTCAAAGAACTTTGCAATATTCGCTTGCACTTCCGCCCACTTTGCATTGCTACGCTGATATTCAAATCTTTCACCCAGGTCATCAATGCTGAATGCAATTTCAACAGTTTTAAAATGTTGCCAAATTGATTCAGCGTTGTCGGGAAATATGGTACCATTTGTATTGTAGTGTATTTCTACTTGGTGTGCAATGCCACGGTCTACAATGCCCTGAAGCATGTCAAAATGCTCTTGGATCATAAATGGCTCCCCACCTGTGAATTCAATATATCGAATTTCATTTAATGAGTCATCAATTTGTTGCCAAAATTGTGTGTTTTCACGTGGCCAGGCTCCGGCACGTAGCATTTGGTAAGCATAACTGGCTTTGCGTTTCTCCGGGAGTAAGTTGTTGATTTCTTCTGTGGCAAATTGACTACTGCTCCACGAGCCACATATACGACATTTTAAATTGCAGATGTTGCCCAACTTGAGATCCAGGAACATCAATGGTCGGGCCGCTGATGTCCAGGGTTGATCTGGCAGCATGTGCTTGAGTCGTTCCAATGTGTGCATACGTTTACTTGTACGGCCCGCATCTTCTTCGGCCCAACAACGTCGGCAGGTACGTGGCTGTTCTTTGTTTAAGAACTGCTGACGCAGATTTGTCATTTCATTGCAGTTTTGTATACCGGTAAAATCAGCAGTGCTTAATTCAAACTTATTACCAGCATCATCACGTAGCTCGTCATCAGCTAGACAACAAGGGCGTACTGTGCCAATGGGACTGGCTTCTATACTGATCCAAGGCAACACACAAAACTTGGGATGTGGGATCATTGCAGGGCCTTTAATTCTGGTAAGGCATCTTGCCAAGACTCGTTTCGTATACTATCTAGCTCATGAGTTTTGCGCCAAAATGTATCAATTAAATGAGTGTTGTCTGTGGCGTTCATAAAAGTAATGGCGCTTTCAAAACCCACAGTGGCACGTTGTAGCGGATCTCTATCACTGATCCAGTCTAGGTGTTGACGGTATTTGTCTTCTAATCGTTGTTTGTATTCAGCTGGGGCAATGTCTATTCTATAATAGGCAGGATCTTGTAAGATGTTTACATTTAAATCCTGTGCGCGAATTAATCCGTGTGCCACCCACTCTCGATGAAAGTCAGGCAAATGCCATGCATTCATTATGCTCAATGTGGGACTAATGTAAAAGTCTACGTTGGGGCAAGTACGTATCATATCGTAACGATTTTTTACAACGTCAGCCCACCGGGTCCCTTTTCTGATATATTCAGCAGGGTGCCCAAGGCCATCTAAACTGGCTCCCACTGCCACACTTTTAAATTGCCGCCAATATTCAAATACACTGCGTCCTTTTAAATCCGTGTGCGTGAAGTTTGTGTTGTATATTAACCTGACATCAAAGCGTCCACGCTTCACAAGTTCTTCAAGAATGTTGTAGTGTTCTTCCATTAACAACGGTTCACCACCGGCAAAGTAAATTTGCTCTACATAGTCCAAATGGGGTTCTAGTTGCGTCCACATGTCTGTTTCTGTGCGGCCAGCATAGTTTAATACTGTATTGCGATCTTTCCATTCAGGGCCTGCCAATTTGGATTGATCTTGATACCATTGACTGCTGAAGATATGTCCACAGCTACGGCATTTAAGATTACACAAGTTACTGAAACGGATGTCCCAATAAGTCATTTCAAAAGGATTCTCCGCCAGTTTCTTTATGTGATGCCCGTGGTGTTTGTTTGCTGACCTGCGTCCTGAAAAGAATCCTGATTCTTCCTGCTCGTAGCAACGTGTGCAAGCGGCATGCGGTGTTTCACTCAACATGTCCGCACGTAGTTTCTGCATGGGCTTGTCCTGCCATATTTCCTCAAGTGTGTTTGTTCTACAGTTGCCCACAACACCTGGTTTCATTTCAGCATGGCAACAAGGATAGGCTTCGCCGGTGGGATAAGCGTGTAAATGGATCCAGGGGTAGATGCAGAATGTTTTACTGTCTTTGAGCAAGAACTGCTCACGCTCAGTTAGCTCTGTGGGCTTGACCAAGTCTGTTGAATTATAATTGTAAGTCATACCATTCTTTTAATTTTGGAAATGCTGCCGCAAAGTCTTTTCCTCGGCGTTGATCGTACTGGGCGTAAAACTGTCGAAAGTCGTTGTGCAATTTGGGCATATCAAATGCATCACTATGCGGTGTTTTAACAACGTCCAGGTAATCAATTAATCGTTGAGTATGGTTTAATTCATGTTCTTGCAACCAAGGATTGGCACGATTCTTATAAGCCCATTCGGCCAACACATTTTTATATTGTGTTCTAAGATCATCTGGTAATACAAGTGCACTTTGAAAGCTGGGGAAGCGCAGGATGTTTAATGTAAAATTAACACGCTCGCGCCCGTACAATTGTTTTAAGTCTATTAGACGGGTCAACAGTTGCGGCAACGAATCCAAACACAATGCATTAATAGTACACATGACATGCACAGCCTTGACAGTGTTACTTTTTAGTAGCGCATGTACGTTGTCCATCCATTGTTTGTAGTCAAGGCCGTCACGGATGTATTCAGCCTGTGTACCAGTTGCTTCCATGCTGGTGTATAACTCCACGTGTGGAAGCGGGCGTATTGCTTCAATAAACTCGTTTAACTTGTTGGTGTCAAATCCCAGATTACTATTAATGGCCAAGCGTGTTTTACTCTTGCCTTGATTTGTTTTAAACCACTCAATTAACCGCCATGTTTCTGCCGACATCAACGGCTCGCCACCGGTTATTCTGAGTTCTTGCAGTGTTTGGTGGAGGTCGCTTTCCCACCAGGCAAAAAAGGCGTCGACATAGGGATTTCGTTCTCCAAACTTGTAAAGTTGAGAGGCAGCGTGATCATGAGTAAAATGATTCCGGCCATCGCTGACCAGGCCCTGGTAAGCTCCGTTGTTTCGTATATCTTTAACCCATGTGCTACTAAAAGCAGGATTGCAGTAGCTACAAGCAAACTGGCAAGTACGATCAAAAGCAATTTCCAAGGTACGCAGGTTGACATCTTCATCAACCGGGGTTTCATACGCTTCCTTTAAGGCGTGAATAGGATAAATTCGACTTTTATATACGCGGTCACTCACAGCATCGCGTCCCATGTCTTCAATTTTCCAGCAGTATTCACAACCTGCCGGTCGTTCGCCGGCCTTCATCTTGCGTCGATCCTCTTTCTTTTCATCGGTATTGTGCAGTAGCCTAGGGTTGGCACGGACTTTATCAATATCCACCAAATGAGCCGGCGGATGATGACATGATGTAGTCATGCCACTGCCCAACCAAATGGTAGCATTGTACCACTTGGCCGCACAAAAACTATCACTTAGTGGGTCAAGTACTGTTTTACGAAAGTCTAAATCATTCATTGTTGGCTACACTTTTAATAAAGTTTAAAAATCTATCAGGGAGTTCATCCATTATCTGTTTTTGATATTGGCGCAGATGATATTGATTATATTTACAAATGCTTTTGGTGGCGTCAAGAAAACTTGGTAAGTCACTGCGGCAAAGTTCTTGTACTGAGTCCGCAATGCGAGTCAATCGATCCTGAGGATTGCCTATGGCATCAAAACTTTCGTCAATCAGTGACCCAAATGTTTTAAATCCCAAATTGTGCATGTCTCGATAGAATCCAGGATTGGCAACACATATCCAAGGGTGACCCATTAAAATAGCCTTCCATATCTTTTCGGTACGAAACGAGTAAGGAGTATGAAACACTGTTTCAGTGATCAAGCTAAAGTAAGTATCAATGTAGGGTTCTGGTTTAATGTAAACTTCGCCCCATTCGTTGTTAAACAATTTGTATTTGGCATATTTTCCATCATCTGTATTGTGTAATCCAATATTTTTAGTGTACAAATCAACTTCGTATTCAGCGGGCAAGTACTTCAATGGCTCCTGGCGAAACATCAAATCCTCTTCGCCTTGCATCAGTGTTACACCTCCATGGCCCGAGGTACCAGTTTCTAAACAAGTATACAAGCTGACATCTAATAAGCCACGTTGACGCATAGATTCTAACATCCATTTACGATGGGTTCTTAGCCGTCCATTCAAGAAAAGAAACTTGTAAGGCTTGTCCTTCTTTTCAAATATCTCATTAAATCTCTGAGTTGCCACATTATTCTCAGCCATTCGTAACACACCATTGACAAAGCTGTCATAGGGCATGTTGCGCCAACCTGTGTCAATGTCACCACCGCTGATGATTGGCAACGACCCATTGGCCACTAAGTCACGTACACCCAGGTACTGTATTTGCCCGTAGAATGTTTCACTTCCTTCTGCAGGATTGCTGAACACAATATGCGCTTGCCTAGACTCAATGATGTTTCTAACACGTTCGGCATGCCGTTTCATTTGGCTGCGGCCCAGCACATATACTGCCCCAGGAGTAATAGGATAATCATAAAAACTCCCAAACACATCTTTGGCATAGTGTTTTACGTGTTCTGTGATCTCACAATGATAGTCAAGATAAATCTCAGGATATTTTTGCATAATACTCACATTCTTGCCACCAAGCTTGCATGTCAGGAAATGTTGCTAAAAAATTAGTATTCCTTCTACGATCATGTTCACTAAAGAAACGATAAAAGTCTGCCTTGGCCGGGACGTTGTTGTTTCGTTGTCCTTCACGCATCCATGCAATGTCTCTGCGCAAACGCTGTACTTCGTAGTCCTTGAACCCATGGAATGGATCTTCTGCTGTTTCCAAGTTTTCTTCCATCCAATCTGCTGTGCGTTCTAATATAACAGCATAGGCTTCGGGTAAAATCTGTAGACTTTGCCAGGCTGGCTGACGCAGAACAGGTGTATCAAACCACACCCGTTGATATGTGTGGCTATGCTGTTGACGTAATTGTAGAATCCATTCCAATTGTTGTTGCAATCCAAGCACACTTAGATTGTTCATGGTAATGATAAATGTTAGGCTATTACGATTTGGGATGTCAACTAGGAAATGATTTACTCGACTTTTTACACGATGGAAGTCCATGCCGTTACGTATGTACTCAGCATGTGCCGGAATCCCCGAATCTAAACTAACGTACTGCATGAAATGTTCAATGTTACTGTTACAGAGATTTTTTACATAATCAAAGTACTTGTTCCATAACGGTGGATCTACTGATAAGTTACTAGTTACATTTAAATGCAGATCTGGCTTGGGCATGGCCAATACGTAATCAAACACTCGGTAGGTATTGCGATCCATTAGAGGTTCACCACCAGTCATGCGAAAATGCCGTAGCTTAGGGTACAAAGTGGGCCACCACTGCCAAAATGCTGTCACATAAGGATTTTCTTCTCTAACAGGAATGGGCTTGTTACGGCCGGTAAAGTGGCTGGGATCATTGTGTGTTGTACTAGTAGGATACCCGCCCAACCGATCTACTTCATCTTGCCAACTACTGCTAAATTGTGGTGAGCAATAACTACACTTGAGATTACAGGCATGATTAAAGTTGACTTCTACATAAGTAGGCACAACATCATCTTCAAGTCCGGTACTGTTTTTAATAGTTTCATAGTCGTCGGCAGCCCAGGGTTCTCCACTACGGTAATGGCGGTCACTGAGGTTTTCTAGGTCTTCCATGTTCCAACAATATTGACATTCACCTGGCCGCTCATTGCGCAACATCATCACTCGTTGTGCTTTCTTATGTGGTGTGTTATGTAATTGTCCAGGATTGTCAACTAAACCTTCTACAGGGATAGCGTGTAGTGGTGGATGGTAACAACTGTTATTAAGTCCGGTGGGCAAATGTAGGCTCACTTGTTTCCACTTGGCCAGGCACAATGCTGGACCTAAATCTTCTTTCATTTGTTCAGCTGAACTCATAAAATTACTCTTGCTCATACTATATAATCATTCATCATTGTGTATTAACACGTAATCTTTAAAATCCACAAATGCCCGGTAGTTATTGCTGGCATGTAATTGTTGGCGTTCAAATTTAAATATGGATCCTGGTTGCCATGCGGCCATACCGTCTAGTTCTAAAAAATCCACAATTGAGGGTTGAGTTAGCCAGCAGTTTCTCAAATCAAATTTATTAGAAATTCTTGGCTGTCTGACAAACGACTTAATATCGTGTTGAAAACGATGAAATATCTCATTTAGGGCTGACTCGCCGTGCGCAGTTTCTTTCCATACCAGCGTTTTAATACGATCGTCAAATGTCAACGGAATCATCAGAGTGTGTCCTTGGTACACAGTTTCGTTTGTGTCAGTATGTATACCAACAGGATAAACTGACCTTGAGAAATATATAGGAGTTATTGTTTTCAATGGCGATGGTAAAATCCTGTCAACTATGTTCCTAACAAAATCTGCAACTGGGTATGCACGTATGTCAACTCGTTCTTGTTGTATCAACGATTCTGCATTTAAGTTGTATAGATCTTGTATATCGTCTTTGGATGTAATAAAATATCTATTCTTAAATTCGACTGTGGATTTTAGTTGGGCAAATTGTTGTTGCAAGTGCGTTATTTCTTCAAGAGTTACTTGATTCTCAAAAACTGTTAGCATTACCAACCCTCCTGACTGCGTATTACATCAATCTCTCGTGTCATGACACCGCGATTGTGCCAGTTACTGCGATAATGATGTTTAAAAAATTGGCTTTGTTCAGGCATCATTATTGCTGTTGGCAAATCCAATTGAGTTTGCAACGGTTCAGTATAACGTTGAATAACTTCGGCGGGGTCAGTTGACTTGATTGATTCCCAGATTGATTCCAAAGAATCAAACCACTGCACTTCACGGAAATCCCAATCTGTCAGCACTGTTTTATACGTGCCCATTCTAGCGCCGGCAATGGCCCAGGCTCCCTGATCAACGTCCAGGCCAATATTTTGCCATATAGTCAAGTGGTCAAGATTGCGTTGATGCACACGATTTCGAAATTCACTTGCTGTGGGTTTGCGACCTTTGTCCAGGCACATTTTTACACCTTCACGGAAGCCGGCACGCCAGGCATGTTTGGGAGATCCGTTGGGATAGGTAGTTGAATAACAGTCGTGCATGGCCCAGTACAGCGGGTCAAAACAAAACTCCACCACAGTTTCATCGCGCCCATCTGTGGCTTCGTGTGTGCGCATGTTGTTGATAAATGTGCGTGTCCACGAACTTGGCCCACCGTTGCCGTACATAAGTCCATTGATGTGATTACGTGCTCGCCAACGGAACACTGCTTGTTCGTATTGTTCATTAGGGAGTTCCAGCGTTAAGTTAAAGAACTCGGCATCGGGCATGTTATCGCCGTCAATTAAAATAAACCGTTCTGTATCACTGGCAGCCGCGGCTGCTTTGTGTGCGGCATCACTTCCTTTAACTCCGTCAACACGCTTGGCCCAGGGCACCATGTTACGAATTTTTACCCAAAATTCTTCCTTTTGGGGTTCGTCATAGGTAAGATAAATGCAGTCCAAGTCTGCTACATCAATTTTCATATCGTCGTTTCTTCCAATGTACAGTGTCACCACCAGTGACTACCACAGTAACGTCATTGTAGTGGCACGGTGTTCCTGTGTCACTGGGCACAATCTTCTGTGATCTGTTGATGATGATTTCTATTAGCTGGCCGTTCTGTACACGCACATTGTGAGGAGTACGTGCATACGTTTCGGCATCTACTTCTATGTAGTTACCTGGCAAATCATCCATGGTGTACATCACCGGAGCACCTAATTCGTCATAGTATAGTCTAAAAAACACAGGGGTGGTTTCGGGAACATTGAGTAAAATATCCCAAAACTCTTGTTCAGTCATCATGTTAGCCAGTCCTTGATGTTGTAGTGAAATGCACCCCATTGAGCCACGGTTTGTATGCGTAAAGGATTATGTTCCCACACAAGTTCACGTGTCCAATTGTCAGTAGAGGTTCCAATGATGTGCCGCTTCATGTGCACAATTTGCGGATACTGGGCAAACGGCATAGTCACGTGTTCAGGTCCTAGAACCTGTGCTGCCATTGCATACACAAAGTCGGTGCTGGGCACCTCTTCAGGAAACTTTACCAACTGCTTGTATTTGTCCCAATTTTCAAATATGTTGCGCACGGTATCAAAAAACTCCCGAGCAGTATTGCTCAATCTCCAGTAGGTGATGGCGTTGTAAACATCTGGCAAGTGATTGTCGTCAATGAACTTTCTATATTGTCTGTTGACGGCAGGCTGGTCGTAAAAATCTCGGCAACCTGTGCTGATCACAACATCACGGTGCTCAAACATAGTCCACCAGTGTTGGATGGGGCTGGCAATCAACATGTCGGCTTCCAGCTTGATTGTTTGTCTATAAGGACTTGCTCTAAATACTTGCCAGTCATTGGCATAACCACCGTGATCACCATGAGGTAACGGTATCACGTGATTAAAAACAGGATCGCTACATCTACGCACAGATAACACAGATATATCAGCATCGGGATGCCAATGTCGTATGGACTGTGCTAGTTTTATTGCACAAGACAGATAATCAATATCTTCAGTGTCAATTGCAGGGATTAGATACCCACGTTCAGCTAGTACTGGCAATTACAGCCTCCAGATGTTTTTTGCCCATGGCATGAAAATCTAGACTACTAAAAGTCATTTGTTTGGGTTTGTTTTGTGAATCTGTGTATTGTATTTGATATGAATCTTGGTAAACATTTGATAATTGTACACTGGGCAACAAACTGTACAACGGCCAGGGTATGCTGTCGACTTGTAGAGTATGCCCACTTACAATACCTAGTGCAATACTGAGTGCAAAATCATTGCGATAGTTGGATTGTCTTATTAGGTATAAATCTCTATAGTGTTGCCAATTGGCTTGCACCATTTGCATGCAATCAAAAATATACTGTGCTGTGTTACTTTTTCGAAACATCATTACAGTAGCCCACCACATGGGAAAATTATAATCACCAAATTGATTAAGGTTAGTTAATAGGTCGCCTGTTGTTAGATCCAATGCATGTCGATGGCACATAAAATCCTGAGATGCGTTTAATACTCTGCGCAAATCATCACAGGCAACTACGTAATCGGCATCTAGTACTAGAGTCTGTTCGTAGGGAGTTAAGTTGTAGACATCGGTGCGCCCGGCATTGTGCCAAGTCACGGTCTGATCATAGTCTTCAAAATAACGAGAGCCACCAGTTTTTGCCTGTGCCGGTATTATTGTGTCAAAGTCTGTTAGTTTGCTAGCGTCCTGACAGTCGGTTATAATTGAAGTTGGGATACCAAGATGTCGGCGTATGTTTCTAGCACCCCAAGCAGCCATGGTCACATAGTCTGTTTCTTCATTGTTAAATGCAAGTATTACGGCGCCAGTGGTCATCGTTTGCGACTCATTTCGTCATGCTCAATTAGCCAGGCTGTCATTTGCTCTTGCCAGCGACCTAGAGCTAGATACTGTAATTCTACAGGATTAATCTTTACAGGATTTTCATACAAATCCAACAACACTACATCATCTTCAACTGGGATTGCGTGTAATAGTGTCAGCAGTTCAGGTCCGGCCTGCCACATGCCACCATTGTAGGCAAACAACATTTTGGCTGCATATTTTTCTTTAAGAACTCGGCGTGCTGCCGCGTGGTCAAATCTAGCTCGTGCGTGAGCAATAAAATCGTCGGTATTCATCATTGTATTATACAGCAATATTTGCAAAAGGTAAAGGGCCCGCAGGCCCTTTTA